>OODB01000457.1_pt1 | contig 40724 bp, 41 predicted proteins | sample 1671721 | NCBI WGS metagenome assembly OODB01 (sample SAMN06348185, study PRJEB24527) | human gut metagenome | biome: human gut; feature: ankylosing spondylitis patient; material: feces | host: Homo sapiens | place: China | collected 2015-10
GCTTTTCAAGAAAAAGAAAACTGAAAAAACGAAAGGAGATTTGGGAATGTCTCAAACCACAATCACATTGCTGTTTCTGGCATTTGCGATTGTCAGCTTCATTCTGGAGAAAATTCCGCTGGGTCTGACAGCTTCTATCTGTGCGCTTGGATTGACTCTCACCGGAATTCTGGATGTATCAACGACTTTCTCTCAATACGTAAACAGCAACGTTATCCTCTGCGTCGGCATGTTTGTTGTCGGCCAGGCACTTTTCGAGACGGGAATGGCAAACAAAATCGGAGGACTTGTAACCCGCTTTGCCAAAACCGAAAAAACACTGATCATCGCCATTATGGTAATTGCCGGCGTGATGTCCGGATTCTTATCCAACACCGGAACCGCTGCCGTACTGATCCCGGTTGTCTGTGGAATCGCAGATGAGTCTGGTTATTCCAGAAGCCGCCTTCTGATGCCGCTGGTATTTGCAGCAGCACTTGGCGGAAATCTTTCCATCATCGGCGCACCAGGAAACCTGATGGGAATCAAAACCAGCTTTTTCATGTACGCGCCAATCGGAATTCCGATGCTGCTGATAGGAATCCTCTACTTCGTCTGTTTTGGATATAAACTTCTTCCGCAGAATCAGAACGAAGCAGCCCAGAACCTGGAAGAGCAGAAAGATTTCAGCAATGTTCCGAAATGGAAACAGATCATTTCACTTGTTGTTCTGATCGTTGTAATTTTCGCTATGATTTTCGAAGAATTAATTGGAATCAGTATTCAGCTTTCCGCCTGTCTTGGCGCACTCTTTTTGGTGCTGACCGGGGTTCTGACAGAAAAAGAAGCGTTGAATTCCATTGACTTAAAAGTAGTTCTCCTCTTTGGAGGCTCTCTTTCCCTGGCAAAAGCACTGGATGTCACAGGGGCAGGAAGTATGATCGCCGATAAAATCGTCGGTCTGCTCGGATCCAATCCAAATCCGATTCTGCTTCTCCTGGTAATTTTCCTGGTAACCTGTGTACTGACCAACTTTATGTCAAATACAGCCACTACGGCACTTATGATTCCGATCGCTGTTTCTCTTGCAAACAGCCTTGGAGCAGACCCGCGGTCCGTTGTGATTGCAACTGTTATCGCCGGTTCCTGCGCGTATGCAACACCAATTGGTATGCCTGCAAACACGATGGTAGTCGGACTCGGAGGCTATAAATTCAAGGATTATGTAAAATCCGGCCTGCCTCTGATCCTCGTATCCTTTGCAATCTGCATGATACTGCTGCCCATCCTGTTTCCTTTTTATCCATGATAAGCATTCCTTCGCATAAACAGGTATCACACACTACAAGGGGCAGAAAATTCCTGCCCCGCACCACAAAGTTCACTCATGAAAATCATTCATAGGAGGTATATTATGACAAACGAAAATGGAGTAAAAGTTTTAACAGACATGGTAGCTGATTTTGTTGCCCACATCGGCAAAAAGCTGCCGGACGATGTAGTTGCAAAGCTGGAGGAGCTGGGCTCCCAGGAAACAGCAGCGCTTCCGAAAGCACTGTATGAGACGATGACCAAAAACCAGAAACTGGCGGTGGAATTAAACCGTCCGAGCTGCCAGGACACCGGCGTGCTTCAGTTCTGGCTGAAATGCGGAACGAATTTTCCGTACATCAATGAACTGGAAGGCCTGCTGAAAGAGGCTGTTGTACAGGCTACCTTTGCAGCACCGCTCCGCCACAACTCGGTAGAGACTTTTGATGAGTACAATACCAAGAAAAACGTAGGAAAAGGAACCCCGACCGTATGGTGGGATATCGTTCCGAACAGTGACAAATGCGAAATCTACGCTTACATGGCAGGCGGCGGATGTACGCTTCCTGGAAAAGCGATGGTTCTGATGCCAGGTGCAGGATATGAAGGAATCACCGATTTCGTACTGGATCAGATGACAAGCTACGGCTTAAATGCGTGTCCTCCGCTTCTTGTCGGCGTTGGAGTTGGAACATCCATCGAAACCGCAGCATTAAATTCAAAGAAAGCGCTGATGCGCCCGATCGGTTCCCACAATGAAAATGCAAATGCAGCAAAAATGGAGCGTCTGCTGGAAGACGGCATCAATGCCATCGGCCTTGGACCGCAGGGAATGGGCGGAAAATATTCCGTTATGGGTGTAAACATTGAAAACACCGCCCGCCATCCATCCACGATCGGCGTTGCCGTAAATGTGGGATGCTGGTCCCACCGCCGCGGCCATATCGTGGTAAATCCTGATCTGACAGTAACTTGTGATACACATTCCACCTGGAAATTTAATGCATAAACGGAGGTACGAATTATGATCGAAATTAGAGGAGATAAAAAAGTTCTGATTACACCGGTAAGCGCAGAAGACCTGAAAGATATCCACATCGGAGATATTGTTTGGCTGGACGGCGATCTCATGACCTGCCGTGACGTTGCACACCGCAGACTCGTTGAGTACGGAAGAGAGCTTCCATATAATATCAAAGACAAGGCAATTTTCCATGCCGGCCCGATCGTACGGAAAATTGAGGGAACAGAAGATGATTACGAGATGGTTTCTGTCGGGCCGACTACTTCCATGCGTATGGAGAAATTCGAGTATGAATTTACAAAACTGACCGGCGTACGTGTCATTGTCGGAAAAGGCGGCATGGGTCCGAATACCGAGCGTGCATGTAAAGAATTCGGTGCCATTCACTGTGTCTTCCCGGCAGGCTGCGCGGTTGTTGCCGCGACTGGGATGAACTGGGAATGCCGGAGACGTTATGGTGCAATAAAGTAAAAGAGTTCGGTCCGCTGATCGTTTCTATTGATGCAGAAGGACGCAACCTGTTTGAAGAGAACAAAGTTGTTTTCAACGAGCGCAAAGAGGCTGCAAAACAGGCAATTTATCCGGAAGTGAAGTTTATCAAATAATTTATCAAATAATAAGAGTTTTTGACAGGAGCAGCCTATGGGACCACAGGAAATGCTGGACCGGGCGGAGGTGAAAAATAAGTGGCAGCTCACGCCGCTGAAGGATTTCAAATCACCCCGTCTGACGGAACGCATGTGGCGGACAGCGGTGGTTGTTCTGCTGACTTCCCTGATTTATGAATATCTGATTCCCGGCGGCCGCAACCCCTGCTTTGCGCTGATCGGCGCAGTGTACGGGGTTGGGAGCCGGTTTGAAGAGGGATTCCACAATGGAATCAATCGCCTGATCGGAACGTTTGTGGGAGGAATCCTGGTCATTCCATTCTACATGCTGTATCAGAAACAGCCGTTTGGAATTCCGGCTTTTCTGTGGCTGGCGGCGGGGCTCTGCCTGGTATTGTGGTGCAATCTGGCACTGCAGGCGGACTCTGCGATCCAGCCGGGAATCGTGGTCTACTTTGTGGTACTTTACACAGTTGGTGAGGAACGAGTTGTTTTCTATACGCTTGCCCGGATTCTGGATACCGGCATCGGCGTACTGATTTCCCTTCTCTGCTATCTTTTACTGCCATCGAAATATGATAAAGAACAGGGGCTCTCGTTCCGGACCATGTGGAAGGCGACAAAACATGCGTTTCAGTCTTATAAGGATAAAAACCGTCTGTTCCGCGAGGATGAACAGAAAAACTTTGGAATGAAAAACAAAAAATAAGCAGGATGCAAAAAAAGAGATGATCTGCTCTGTGCCGGCAGATCACCTCTTTTTTGTATGGCGTTTATGATATTTTATAATATTTCGATGTATGCTGGCGGTAGAGCAGCAGCAATCCGCGGATGCAGAGCTCGATAGCCATGGCGATCCACATGCCGCGCAGGCCGAGCGGGGTGATGAGAAGCACCGCGAGACCGAGGCGGATGACCCAGATGCTGCCAAGGTTCAGAAGGCTTGGCACAAACGTATCGCCTGTTCCGCGGAGGGCTCCGGCGGCAACGATGGAAGCGCCGAAAAACGGCTCGGCGAGCAGTTCGATGCGGAGTACCTCGGCGGCAAACGAGCGAACCTGCGGGTCAGGAGTCAGAATGCTAAAGACGAACGGACAGAAGATCATCATCAGACCTCCAGTGATGGCCATCAGGACTGCGCCCATGGCAATGCAGATATTTCCGTAGCGTTTCGCCAGCTTGTAATTTCCGGCGCCGTAGCTTCTGCCGACGAGCGTTGTCGCGGCGGAACCGATGCCGTAGCCTGGCATGTAGCAGAGGCCTTCGGCGGTGACGGCGAACGAATTGGCCGCAATCGCAATGGAGCCGAGCGGGGCAATCAGCATGGTGGCAGCAACCATGGCGCTGTTCATCGCGATTTCCTGTACGGCAACCGGCACACCGATTTTGAATGCAGTTTTCAGAATTTTCGTATCAAAAACCGTTTTTTCCTTCCGGCGGAGACGCAGCCGCGGATTGCGGACACAACAGAACCAGGCACCCGTGAGGCTGATGACGGCGCAGGCCAGCATCGTTCCCATACCGGCACCCATGACACCGAAAACCGGAATCAAAAGAGCATTGAAAATGATATCGAGCACGCACATGACGGCATTTAAAATACTGGGCGTCACCATATCACCGCTGCACTGCAGGAAGGACGACATCAGCGAGTTGAGCTGGGAAAACGGAAGCATGATGGCAAACATCATAAAATAGAGCGTGGCATTCCGCCGGATCTCCTGCGCACCGCCGAGCCACCCCGGCAGCGGATGACTGATCAGAAGCCCGATCAGGCACAAAACAGCCGACACAACAAGCGCGGACGCGATGCCATGCCGCACAACATCCCTTGCCTTCTTGTCATGATTTCCCCCGATCTGATGCGCTACCTGAACAGAAAAACCGGCTGAAACCGCATAAATCGTACCGCTGAGGAGCCACGTCGTCGACGAAACCAGCCCGATCGCCGCCGAAGCATTCGCCCCAAGCGCGCCGACCATCGCGGAATCAATGTATTGCATCGCAATCGTAGTAATCTGTGTAAGAATCGCAGGCAGACTTAATCGCCCGACCTGCTGAATCTGCGGTTTCAGTTCAGTCCAGCTTATTCTATTCATCATTTTCTCCAGAACATGTATTTTATCGTATGGTTTTTCTTAAGAATGTAAAGATAAATGCGTATTTTACGCTAACATGTTTTGAAGAAAGTGTCAATCAAAAACGAGGTTTAATTTGACTTTTTTCTATGCGTATTAGGCATAGGGGCGGAGAGGATTCGAATTTAATTTTCCGGCGGAAGGTTGTTCTTCACAGTGGGGTTCGCCTGGGTCGTGTTGGTTGCAGTCAGCAGGGAATCTGTCGGGGCGACCGGGCTCATGAGGACGCGGCCGGTTCCGCGGTAGACGTTGACGAGGCCTTCACCGCTGACGGCGGAGCCGACGAGGGTTCCGGTGGAGCGCTCTACGGTGAAATCAAGGTTGGAGGACCAGCAGACGGCGAGGTTTCCATCGATTTTCAGTTCGTCGTTTTCGAGTTCGACTTCGATCAGCTCGTCCTCAGGTACGTTGCTTTCGAGGGCAACGGCGCCTCTGCCGACGAGGCTCAGATTGAAGAAGCCTTCGCCGCCGAGGACAGCGGAGGAAATGCTCTTGCGGGCGGTCAGTTTGGTTTTGACTCTGCCGTCGCAGGCGAGGAACATGCCGTCCTCAATCGTCATTCCGAGGGAGCCCCATTTCTCGACATCCACAAGAATGATGTATTTGTAGGTCGGTTCCAGCACGAGATATCCGTCGCCAACGTACTCCGGTTTTACGGCAGATTCCTTTGTCATGGCGCCTTTGATGGCCTTTCCGAACAGGTCGCCGATCCCTTTGATTCCGGCGGTCGCCTGTACATGGCCGCCCATCCACTGCATCGCACCGGACTGGATAATCGCGGAGTGCTCCTTGTCCAGTTCAATGACAACCTGGCGGCGGCGCACATTCATTTTGCTCATGTAATACTCCTCCATGGCAGTCATCGGCGAGACGCTGGAATCCTGGAGATATTCCATGACGTGGAAATTTTCGATGGACTTGGTGAATTTCCGGTTTTCGTTTTCGAGATTTAAAATTTTCATAGGCACGTTCCTTTCTTTCATTAAGAAGAAAAATAGTGATCCGTCTTGTTTCTTTTATTATACAGGAAAGAAAGCAAAGAGCACAGAAAAATTTAGAAAAAAAGGAAATCTGGAAATCATGTTGTCCATTTTTCAGCGGAGTGATAAGATAAAGTTCAGAAAACGCAAGCAGTACGGTCAGAGGAGGAATTTATTATGAGTACAATTACTGTCAGAGATGCAAAAATAGAGGATGCCGCACGCATTCTGGAGATTTATGCTTATTATGTAGAATACACCGTCATTTCTTTCGAGTGGGACGTGCCGTCTCTGGAAGAATTTGAGAACCGCATGCGTGATATCATGAAAAAATATCCATACCTCGTCATCGAGCAGGATGGAAAAATCGAAGGTTATGCATACGCACATGCCTTTGTCGGCCGCGCCGCATACGACTGGTCGAGCGAGCTGACCATTTATCTCGATCCCAATGCAAGAAAAGGAGGCCTTGGCCGGAGACTGTATGAAGAGCTGGCGGACCGCCTGAAAAAAATGGGCATTCTGAACCTCTACGCCTGCATCGGCTATCCGCAAGTCGAGGATGAATATCTGACGAAAAACAGCGCCGAGTTCCATGCACATCTCGGATTCGAACTCGTGGGAACCTTCCACAACTGCGGCTACAAATTCGACCGCTGGTATGATATGGTCTGGATGGAAAAAATCATCGGCGAGCCGCATGCGGGACAGCCGGCAGTAAAATCATATAGTGAGATAAAAGAATGAGCACAATAACAACGTATACAAGAAAACATTTTGACCCTGTGCATCCCGCCCCGGAACTGCTCTGTGTGGAGGATTTTGCGCATGCGCTGCCGATGGTCTGCCGCGGAAACGGCCATGTGACGACGTTTTGGTCAGTGGGAGAGCACTGCATCTGCTGTGCGAAAGAGGCTGCCGCGCGCGGCTATTCCCGGCGGCTGGTGCTGGCGTGTCTTCTGCATGACGCGAGCGAGTGTTACATGTCGGATGTGCCGAGGCCATTAAAACAGGAAATGCCGCGGTACCGCGAGATCGAGGACCATCTGCTTTCGGTGATTTATGAGAAATATCTTGGCAGTGATCTGACGGCGGAGGAGCAGCGGATGATGAAACAGATCGACAATGATCTGCTGTGGTACGATCTGACAAATCTGCTGGAGGAACCGCAGGCGGGGGATGCGCCGAAACTTCACATCACGCTGGACTACACGGTGCGGCCGTTTGCTGCGGTGGAACAGGAGTATCTGGAATTATTCGAACAGTATTGGGAGACGGGCGATGAGAGAGGATAAAAACGAAAACCGCTGGGACAAGCTGCTGCAGATCCACACAATGGGGCGGGACGACAGCCGGTCGGATCTGTACCGGTATCCGTATGAGCCGACCCCATACTGCGTGCTGGAGCGGATGGCAAACACAGGGATGATCCGAAAGGGAAATACGCTGCTCGATTACGGATGCGGAAAGGGCCGCGTAGATTTCTTCTTATCGGCGCAGACCCGGTGCCAGTCCATCGGTGTGGAGTATGATGACCGGATTTATGCGAAGGCAATGGAAAACAAAAAGGCGGCGGCCTCTGGTGCGCGGACGGAGTTTGTGCTGGAGAGCGCCGAAAATTTTCCCGTTCCTGCGGAAGTGGACCGGGTGTATTTTTTTAACCCGTTTTCGCTTGAAATCTTAAGAAAAGCGATGACAAGACTGCTGGAATCGTACTACGAAAATCCGCGGGAGATCCAGTTGTTTTTCTATTACCCGTCGGATGCTTATATCTCGTATCTGATGACGGTGCCGGAACTGGAATTTCTCGATGAGATCGACTGTATGGATCTGTTTCCGGGCGGGGACAGCCGGGAGCGGGTTGTGATTTTTACGATAGCAGAGTAAGGGGGATTTTTAAATGAAATATCAGGTAGTGCGGATCGACGAAGACATCGATTTCGGCTGCGAGGAACGCAGCGCCGATGAGCCTGTCATGGCAGTTGTTGTGTTACAGGATGAAAACGGGAACGAATCGCGCATCCGCCAGGAGGATCAGATGCTGTATGACCGGAACATCGAGGAGGGCGATACCGTCATTCTGAATGAAAACGGCGAATTGCGAAAAGAACTCTCCGGTGATTGGACGCAGAACTGTGATTCGAAAAATGTAGATACGACAAAATTCGTCAACATGATGCAGGCCGTCAAAGCCGGAAAACAGATCGACTGGATCTGCCCGTTCTGCGGCGGAAAAGTAGAACGACTGGAGCAGGAAGGCGGAAAAACCGTGATCGGATGCACATCGTGCGATATGCGGATTCAAATAGAAAATTAAACGATTTCGGCCTTTAAGGCCGAAAGAGAAAGGAAACACAAATGGTAAAACCAATTATGAGAGACGTTCTCTTCCTCGGACAGAAATCCATCCCGGCGACAGAGGAAGATCTGCAGGTGGGAAGAGATCTGCAGGACACACTGGCAGCAAACCGCGAGTATTTTTACCGGGACGAAAAAATCGACTGGGAGAATCTCAAATAAATCAGGACAAATTTCGAAAATATAAAATTTTTGTAAAATAATGTCGAAAAAACGATTGACAAGTGGCGAAAAGAAACATATGATAATACCTGTCAATATACATATTCGGCAATAGAGGCGCGAAGGCTAAGAGTAGCTGTCCTGAGACAACGGGGTCTGGGACGGGCAGGGAAAGGAGCATTCGCCGAAACGGGGCAGTTCCCGAAAAACTGTCTGCGTTGGGGTACAGTCGAACAGGCTGTGCACTCTCACCGTACTGGTGGAGGAGCTATTGCTTCATGAACGTAGATTTAATGGAGCAGTGGTGAAGACCGCTGCTCTTTTTATTGTACTGCAGTTGGAACCGTGACAAAAGGTTCCAGGGGTGGAAATCTGTTTGGTTGGAGAACGAAAGACGAAACGGGTGTTACAGGATACGTCTGAAGAAAACTGTTGCCGGAAAAGAAAAAAGGGAGGATTTTGACATGATAGCATTTCTTAACTGGCTGGACGGTGTCCTTTGGGGCGTGCCGCTGATCGCGCTGATGATTCTGACCGGTCTGTACTTTACCGTTCGTTCTGGATTTTTCCAGTTCCGTCACTTTGGCTGGATTATGAAGAGAACCGGCGGAAAACTGTTCCAGAAAGAAGACAAAGCAAGTGAAGGAAAGGGTATGCTTTCCTCGTTTGAGGCGATTTCGACCGCTATCGGCGGTACCGTAGGATTCGGTAATATCGCCGGTGTTGCAACTGCAGTTGCAGCAGGTGGCCCGGGAGCCATTATGTGGATGTGGCTTTCGTCTCTGCTTGGTATGATATTAAAACAGGTTGAGGTTACCCTCGGCTGCTACTACCGTCACACCAACGAAAAAGGTGAGTACTACGGCGGTCCGACTTACTACATGGAGTGCGGACTTGGCGAGGAGCGCCACTGGGGCAAGCTGTGGCTGATCCCGGCGCTCATCTTCGGCATCGGTATTTTCTCCACCTTCTTCGTAACCTCTTCCAACCTGACCGCATCTCAGGTCGTAGCCGGTGCGTTCGGTATTGAGAATATCAATCTTGGAAGCTTCAAAGTAGAAGGCGTTATCGTGATGGGCGTTCTGCTCTGCATTCTGACCTATGTCGTTACAAGCGGCGGTACGAAGAAAATCGCAAGTCTGTTCAGCAAGCTCGTTCCATTTATGAGCGTTCTTTATATCTTGATGGGAATTGGCATGATCATCATCAACATCAACCGCGTTCCTGGCGTATTTGCAGCCATCGTAACAAACGCATTTACCGGAACAGCAGCGATCGGCGGTTTTGCCGGCTGCGCAGTCAGCGAGATTATCCGTGTGGGTATGGCGCGTTCCGTATACTCCAATGAGGCTGGATGGGGTACTTCTCCAATGATCCATGCTTCCGCAAAAACACCGCATCCGGTAGAGCAGGGTCTGTGGGGATCTTTCGAGGTATTCTTTGATACCATGGTTATCTGTACGATCACCGCACTTTCCGTTATCTTAAGCGGAAACTGGACCGACGGAACGAACGGCGGAACACTTGCTTTAAGTGCATTTGCAAGCGGATTCGGCAAATTTGGAAGCATCCTTCTGGCAGTCATCATGGTCATTTTCACTGTGACGACTTCCGGCGGATGGTTCACCTACTATCTGGCAATTCTGGAGCATCTGTATAAAAAAGAAGGCAAGATGAAAGATATCGTCATGAAAATCTTCTACGCAGTCCGCGCTCTGCCGGGCGTACTGTGGACGATCTATCTGGTAAAGACCAACAACCAGGGCTTTATCTGGACTGTCGTTGATATCACATCTGCGATCCCGACCTTCGTCAACGTAGCAGTGATCCTGATTCTCTCGAACCAGTATTTCAAACTGCTGAAAGACTACAAAGCAAGAAACTTCGGCCAGGGCACGGTAGACAAGAACGCCTGCCTGTTCTACGAAGAGAAAACGAAATAAAAAATATTCAAAAGCGAATCCAGACACGCAAGAGAATAGCGTGTCTGAATTTGTATATTGCGCAAATGGGCAGAAAAGAATAGAATCAAATTTAGATGACAGTAGGAGGATAATGATATGAAAACAATTTACAAAAACGGAGCTGTCTACACCGGAAAACTGCCGCTTGTCGAAGCGTTTGCAGTAGAAGACGGCAAATTTGTTTTCGCCGGAAGCAGCGCAGAGGCAGATGCCCTTGCAGCAGCCGGCGACAAAGTTGTAGACCTCGGCGGAAAATTCGTCTGCAGCGGTTTTAACGACAGCCATATGCACCTTTTAAATTACGGAAGCTCCCTGCTGAAAGCGCAGCTTGCCGCACATACCGAAAGCCTGGAAGATATGCTCGCCTGCCTCGACACCTTCCAGAAAGAGCATCCGCGAAAAGACGGCGCATGGCTGATGGGCCGCGGCTGGAATCAGGATTACTTCACGGACGTGGACCGCATGCCGAACCGCTACGATCTTGACCGCGTATCAACTGAAGTTCCGATCTGCGCGACGAGAGCGTGCGGCCACTGCCTCGTAGTCAACAGCAAAGCACTGGAACTCCTCGGCGTCACCGCAGATACCCCGCAGCCGGAGGGCGGAGAGATCGGTATGGAAAACGGTGAGCCGGACGGAAGATTCTTCGACAATGCAATGGAACCGGTTTACGACAGCATTCCGGTGCCGAGCAAAGAGGAAATCAAAGATATGATCCGCAGCGCCTGCAAAGCCCTGAACAGCTACGGCGTCACCAGCAGCCAGAGTGATGATTACTGCGTTTACCGCGCCGTTCCGTGGCAGACCGTCAACGAAGCATACAAAGAACTCGAGGATTCCGGCGAGCTGACCGTCCGCGTTTACGAGCAGAGCAACTTTACTGATCTGGAATCCTTAAAAGGTTTCGTTGAGGCTGGAAATGTGACCGGCATCGGCACAGACCGCTTTAAAATCGGACCACTGAAAATGCTCGGCGACGGCGCACTCGGTGCGAGAACAGCATTCCTCAGTCGCCCATACGCAGACGACCCGTCCACCTGCGGAATCCCGGTATTCACCCAGGAAACCATGGATGAGATGATCGGCTACGCCAATGCACACGGCATGCAGGCTGCAGTTCACACGATCGGTGATGCGTGCCTCGACCGCGTGTTAAGTGCCTATGAAAAAGCCCTTGCTGAAAACCCGAGAGAAGATCACCGCCACGGCATCGTGCACTGCCAGATCACAAGAGCCGATCAGCTTGAAAAAATCGCGAAAATGCATCTTCACGTTTACGCACAGAGCATCTTCCTCGATTACGATAACCATATCGTAGAGGAGCGCGTCGGCAAAGAGCTTGCGAGCACAAGCTACAGCTGGAAGACGCTGATGAATAACGGCGTCTCCGTCAGCAACGGAACTGACTGCCCGGTAGAGCTGCCGGATGCCCTCGCCTGCATGCAGTGCGCTGTCACAAGAACAACGCTGCGCGACCATGTCGGCCCGTACCTGCCGGATCAGAAATTCACCGTACAGGAAGCACTCGACAGTTACACGATCCGCAGTGCCGAGGCAAGTTTCGAGGAGAACGTGAAAGGCCAGATCGCAGAAGGCATGATGGCAGACTTCGTCGTACTGGGTCAGAATCCGTTTGAGGTGGATGAGAGCACGATCAAAGACATTCCGGTGTGCCGGACGTATCTTGCTGGTGAACTGGTATATGAAGCATAAAGATATAACTCAAATGAGCGATAAATGTCAAATGAAAATTCATACAATGAAGGGAAAAACGTGAAATAAGATAACCTGGAAATAGTATGGAATAAAGGCAGAAACAGAGGAGAACCTCCTGCGGCGATAAACGGTCGCAGGAGGTTCTTTTTTGATCCTGATAGGACCATACGGTCGTAAAAGAATCGAACAAATGGTTGCATAAAAGGGCGGGAATGTGCTATGATAAAGGAAATTTTACGAAAGGAAAAAACAGACAAATGCTTGGAAGAACACATTTTTTTATTGGAACAGCAGCGGCACTTGCTGTTTTACAGCCGCAGACGGTTCCCGCGCTTGTGGCCGGTGCCGGGGCTGCCGCGATCGGCGGTTTGATCAGTGACATTGATGTCGGCACTTCACAGGCGCACCGCGATGCCGATAAGATTATTACGGCAACAGTTGCAGTTGCGGTGCTCACAATTCTTGCGGAGTATAAACTGAATCTTGGAATTTACCGCCGCCTCACAAGCGACAGCAGCGTGCTGCGTCTCCTCACCGGAACGGCAGCATTTTTGCTGATCTGCGCCTATGGGAAACAGCAGCCGCACCGCTCCTTCATGCATTCATTTGCGGCGCTGGCATTGCTGACGGCGTGCGTGGACATCATCTACCCGGATGCGTCCGCTTATTTTGCCGTGGGCTTTCTGTCCCATCTGGTGCTCGATTTTTTCAACCGGAAACCGGAAAAGCTGTTCTGGCCCTGGAAGAAGGGATTCTGCCTCGGATTCTGCTCAGCACGGGGACTTGTGAACCGCGCACTGCTCGGGTGCGGCATGGTATCTCTTGCTGTAGTACTGGTGCTCTCGGCGCCTGCAGGGCGGCTGATGGCTAAAATCATGCGGGCAATTTACGGATGAGATGGGATTGACAAAAAGATAACAAGACAAAAGAAGAAAAAGCAGGAATTTTTCGGTGTTAAAGTTAATATTTTATACATTTTATAGTAGGATTTTTGATTAAAATGATGTAAAATAGAAAACAGAAATCCGGCGTCCGTAATTGTTTTTGAAATGAACGAACAGGGAACCGCCGGCCCGTTACCGCAGCCGATTGCGGAGCGCAGCGCAACCGACAACAGAGATTAGAGCACAACAGGCAATACAGGAGTTAGTATGAACGAAGAAATGAAAAACCAAACAGAACAGTTACCGCTTTTAAAAGTACACATGATGGGAAGTTTTTTCCTGGAGTACGGCGACCAGCCGATTTCCTTCCGGAAAACAATGGCAACAAAATCGATGAGACTTCTGCAGATTTTCCTCTATAACAAGGACAATGGAATTTCCAGAGGAAGACTGTTGGAGAGCACATACGGAAGAGAAGATGTGGCGGACGCGGCAAACAGCCTGCGTGTCGGCGTACATCGCCTGAAAAGAAGCCTTGTCGAGGCAGGACTTCCGCAGTTTGAGTACATTTATACACAGAAAGGCGTTTACCACTGGACCAGCCCGATGCCGGTCGAGGTAGATGCGATTGATATCAAAAATAAGATCCTGGAAGCAGGAAAAGAGACAGACGAGAAAGCGCGCATGGATCAGATGATCGAAGCACTGGAGCTGTACACCGGAGAGTTCCTTGCAGATTTCGGCGAGGAAGAGTGGGTACAGGCGGAGCGCGCGCAGCTGAAAAAAGTATATTCCGATGCACTGAAAGAAGTAAGTGAGTATCTTCTGAAAAACGAGGAGTTCGATGAGCTGCAGAAACTGACTTCTGTTGCTTCCGAACTGTATCCGTTCGACGAGTGGCAGGCAGTCCAGATGCAGGCGCTGATCGGCCTGGAGAGATACAAAGAGGCCATGAAACTGTACGAGCAGACCTCGAAACATTACTTTGAAGAGCTTGGCGTTACACCGAGCGAGAAACTGGTGGAGCAGTACCGCTATCTGGGAAGCCGCATGGGCAGCAGACACCGCGTGATCGAAGAGGTACAGGCAGATCTTCAGGAGAGCCCGGGAGAAAAGGGCGGAGCATTCTTCTGTTCCCTCGCCGGATTCCGTGACTGCTACCGACTTGTTTACCGTATGTCCGAGCTGAACGGACAGATGCCGTGGCTGATGCTGTGCACCATTACAGACGGAAAAGGTTACCCGGCAAAAGGCGGTCCGCGCCTTGACCGTATGTCCGAAAAGCTGCTTGAGGTAATGAAACGCAGCCTGCGTCATTCCGATTTCTTTGCAAAATACAGCCCGTCCCAGTATGTGATTCTGCTGCAGGGCGGCAGCCAGAGAGGATGCGAACTCGTCTACAAGAGAATCAGCGAGCGCTTCTCCGAGGAGAAAAAAGGCTGGGCAAAGAATCTGAAATACAGTGCACTGCCGGCAATTCAGACCGAAAAAGAGCTTGAGTTCTTAGAAGGAGACGATGTTTTATGATTCGCGTACAGCTGCTTGGAAGATTCCGCATGTACGATGAAACACGCTGCCTCAACGAGGAAGCGATTCATTCCCCGATGATCACAAAGCTGCTGGTTTATATGATCTGCAACAAAAACCATATCGTAACACTGGAACAGTTAACCGAAGCACCCTGGACGGATGAGGAGAGTGAAAATCCGTACGGAGCACTGAAAAATATGATGTACCGTCTGCGCGGAACGCTGCGGAAGGTATGGCCGGTTGAGAGAGGATCATGCCTGCTATATGAAGGCTGTCATGGAACTGACGAAAAGCCTGGAGCACCGCAGACCGCAAAGGAAAAGTACAGGTTCTCAGTGATCTAAAAGAGCTTTATCAGGAACCAAGAGAATTAGAAAAAATAAATTAATTTTTAAGTTGACAGCAGACTAAACAAATGGTAACTTTAAGCTGTGATGAAACGAGCTTAAATCCAGAAAAAGTCTGCTGTCTTAAGTTAAATAAAGTACAACAGACAGGGAGGATAACAAACATGAGTTACAGAGAAGTATATGAAAAATGGTGCAATGATCCATATTTTGATGAGGCATCCAGAGAAGAGCTGAAAGCACTCGAAGGAAATGAGGCAGAAATCGAAGACCGTTTCTACCGTCAGCTTGAGTTCGGTACCGGCGGACTCCGCGGTGTCATCGGAGCGGGTACCAACCGCATGAACATCTACACCGTACGCCAGGCAACCCAGGGCCTTGCCAACTACATCATTTCCCAGAACGGACAGGAAAAAGGCGTAGCCATCGCACACGATTCCAGAAGAATGTCTCCGGAATTCGCACGCGAAGCAGCACTCTGCCTGAATGCAAACGGAATCAAAACGTATCTGTTCGAGTCCCTGCGTCCGACACCGGAGCTTTCTTTTGCTGTCCGTGAATTCGGCTGTATTTCCGGTATCGTCATTACCGCAAGCCACAACCCGAGAGAGTACAACGGATACAAAGTATACTGGGAGGACGGCGCACAGATTACACCGCCGCACGACAAAAACATTCTCGCAGAGGTAGCAAAAGTAACCGAGTTTTCTGCCGTTAAAACGATGGAAGAAGATGATGCAAGAGCAGAAGGCCTGTTCCAGGTCATCGGAACCGATTTTGATGACCGTTACGTCGCAAAATTAAAAGAGCAGAGCATTCATCCGGAAATCATCAAAGATGCGGCAAAAGATATGAAGATCGTCTACACACCGCTTCACGGAACCGGAAATGTGCCGGTACGCCGCGTTCTGCGCGAGCTTGGCTTTAATCAGGTTTACGTTGTAAAAGAGCAGAAAATGCCGGACGGAAACTTCCCGACGGTGGCTTACCCGAACCCGGAAGACGAGAAAGCATGGACACTGGCGCTGAAACTGGCAAAAGAAGTAGACGCTGACATCATCCTTGCAACCGACCCTGATGCAGATCGTCTCGGCGTTTATGCAAAAGACAGCAAGACCGGCGAGTACGTAAGCTTCACCGGAAACATGTCCGGTATGCTGATCGCAGAGTATATTCTGCGTGAGCGCACCAAGAACGGAACCATGCCGGAGAATCCGGCACTCGTTGAGACGATTGTTACGACCGATATGGCAAAAGCAATCGCAAAAGCTTATAACGTGGCACTGATCGAGGTTCTGACCGGATTCAAATACATCGGCGAGCAGATCAAATTTTTTGAGCAGAGCGGTGCACACAATTATGTATTTGGTCTGGAAGAGAGCTATGGCTGCCTGGCCGGGACATATGCAAGAGATAAAGATGCCTGCGTGGCAGTTATGATGCTCTGCGAGGTTGCTGCATACTACAAACAGCAGGGCAAAACACTGTGGGATGCCATGGTGGATATGTACGAGGAGTACGGCTACTACAAAGAGGGTCTTGCAACGATGACCTTAAAAGGTATCGACGGTGCAAAAGAGATCCAGACCATGATGACCAACTTCCGTGAGAACCCGCCAAAAGAGCTGGGCGGTTTCCAGGTTCTTGCCGTACGCGATTACAAAGCAGATGTACGCCAGGATCTCGTAAGCGGAGAGAAGAGCGCGACCGGACTTCCGTCCTCCAACGTTCTTTACTATGAGCTGGAAAACAACGCATGGTGCTGTGTGCGCCCATCCGGTACTGAGCCGAAGATCAAATTCTATTTCGGCGTAAAAGGCACATCCCTTGAAGATGCAGCCGAGAAACTGGAAAAATTAAAAAATGCAATGGTAACTGCTTAAACGCTGTGTGAATACAAAAAGACCTTGCCCGGCGGGTGAGGTCTTTTTTTACAAAAATCGGCCCGGCGGATCAAGCTTACCTGAACTAAGGAGAAGAAAATGGCGATTTTATATTATGATGAGAAAAAGCTTTTTCAGTTAAATACAGAGAATACGACGTATGTGATCGGCCTGAGCCCGGAAGGCTACGTCGGACATGTTTACTACGGACCCCTTCTGCACGGAGAGCCGGATCTGTATCCGCTCCGCATGGATGAGCCGCCGTTCACCCCGTCCGTCAATAAGAGAGAGAAATCTTCGTTCCTCGACCGTTTTCCAATGGAATACCCGACCGGAGGAGTCGGCGATTACCGTGAGAGCTGTCTGAATATAAGAAATGCACAGGGCCGTATGGGATGTGAGATTTTCTTTGATTCCTATGAAATTTTCAAAGGAAAACGCCCGCTGACCGGTCTTCCGGCTTCTTTTGGAACCGAGGACGAAGTAGAAACTCTGGAAATCACCTGCAAAGATCCTGTTCTTGATCTTGTTGTTATCCTTTCCTACTCTGTTTTTACAAAAGAAAACGTTATCACCCGAAGTGTCCGCGTGAAAAATGAAGGCAGTGAAGCGCTGAAGGTAGAGAAAATCTACAGTGCCTGCCTCGATATGGACAACGAAGACTTTGAGATGCTTTCTCTTCATGGATCCTGGGGAAGAGAACGCCACATCCAGCAGGGTGCGCTCCGTTACGGAAAACAGCTCGTTTCCTCCGGAAGAGGCGAGTCCAGCCATCAGGAGCATCCGTTCGTGGCAATGGTAACACCGGGAACGGATCAGGAGCGCGGCGAGGTTTACGCAATGCATTTCGTATATTCCGGAAACTTCATCGGTCAGGTGGAACGATGCCAGTTCGACACCGTGCGTATGGTGATGGGTATCAACCAGGAGGAGTTCTGCTGGAATTTAAAAGCCGGCGATGAATTCCAGGCGCCGGAGGTTGTTATGGTCTACTCTGCCGAGGGACTTGGCAAAATGACGCGTTCCTACCATGCATTTTATCGCAGACATATGATCCGCAGCCCGTATAACCACAAAAAACGCCCGATTCTGATTAACAACTGGGAAGCAACTTACTTTGATTTTGATACCGATAAACTCCTCGATATCGCAAGAGAGGCAAAAAAAGACGGCATCGAGATGCTTGTTATGGATGACGGCTGGTTCGGAAAACGAAATAAAGACGATTCTTCCCTCGGTGACTGGGTTGTCAACGAAGAGAAGATCAAAGGCGGCCTGAAAAATCTGGTTGACAAAGTGAATGAAATCGGTCTTGAATTCGGTATCTGGTTCGAGCCGGAGATGATCTCCCCGGACTCTGATCTCTACAGAGAGCACCCGGAATGGGCGATTCAGATTCCGGGAAGAGAAGCGACTGAGATCCGCTGCCAGTACGTGCTGGATCTCTCCCGCCCGGAAGTGCAGGATTATGCGTATGAATGTGTGGCAAAAATCCTGCGCAGTGCAAACATCAAATACGTGAAATGGGATATGAACCGTCAGTTAAGCGACCTGGGAAGCACCTACCTGGACAAAGATTCCCAGCAGGAGCTGTTCCACCGCTACGTGCTCGGTATGTATGCGATGCAGGAGCGTCTGGTACAGGAGTTCCCGGATCTGCTTCTGGAGAACTGCTCCGGCGGCGGTGCACGTTTCGATCCTGGAATGCTTTACTACAGCCCGCAGATCTGGTGCTCCGACGACACCGATGCGATTGAGCGTCTGGAAATCCAGGAGGGAACAGCCCTCATTTACCCGCTCTGCTCAATGGGTGCACACGTCAGCGTATGCCCGAACCACACGGTTGGCCGTGTAACTCCGTTTACAACGAGAGGCCATGTGGCACTGGCCGGAACGTTCGGCTATGAGCTTGATATCACAAAACTGCCGGAAGAAGAGAGAAAGCTGATTCCGGAGCAGACCGCGATGTATCACAAATATCATGAACTGATCCGCGATGGAGAGTATTATCGTATTCTTTCCTACCGTGAAAACCACAGATCCGATTGCTGGGCAGTAGCTTCTGAGGATAAAAACGAAGTGCTTGTAACTTACGTACAGGTGCTGGCACAGGTAAATATGCCGTCCCGCAAGGTACGCCTGCGCGGCTTCGATCCGGCGAAAAAATACCGTCTGGAAGGAACCGATGAGGTTTACAGCGGCGAGATGCTGATGAATGCCGGATTCCGCATGAAAGATTTCTGGGGCGATTTCGTCAGCAGACTGTATCACTTTATCGCAGTGGACTAAGGAGTAACATATATGGCAAAAGTAAGATTGGCAGATATTGCAAAGGTGGCGGGCGTCAGCGCCGTCACCGTGCATAACGCGATTACAGGACAGAAAGGGGTCAGCGATGAGATGCGCGCCCGGATTCTGGAAATTGCAAAGGAAATGGGGTACCGCCAGCCGGGAAGCGGAGCGAGAAATACACAGGGAAAAAGCCTGCGCTGCATCGGAGTGGTGATTCCGGAACGGTATCTGGCAGAGTATACGACATTTTACTGGAAAATGTATCAGGAGATGGCACTGGCGGCGACGGAAAAGAGCTGTATGGTGACCGTGGAGATCCTGAAACAGGAGATGGAAGATGAGATGATTGTGCCGTGCATCGCCAAGGAGCAGACCGTCGATGCCCTGATTCTGATGGGAGACACGAACCGCGATTACATCCGTCATCTGAAGAAAAGCGTGGATCTTCCGATCGTATTCCTGGATTTCTATGACAATGAGCTGGCAAAGGATGCCGTGATCGCAGATAACTTTCACGGAATGTATCTGATGACAGAATACCTGTATGAGCATGGTCTCTCCAAGCTGGCTTTTGTCGGTTCGATTCATTTTTCCAGCAGTATCATGGACCGCTACTGCGGTTTTTCAAAATCCGTCCTGGAGCATCGCGATGTGACACCGCCGGAATGGATTCTGGAGGATCGTGATGAGCGGGGACAGATTGAGATCCGTCTTCCGGAACAGATGCCGGAAGCGTTCGTCTGCAATTGTGACCTGACGGCCGGACTTCTGATGCTGGAGCTGGAAAAACGCGGCATTTCCGTGCCGGAGGATGTTTCCGTTGTCGGCTTCGATAATTACCTGTATCCGGGTTTCCCGGATCTCAAGATCACTTCGTATGAGATCAATACGAAGGCGATGGTAAAAGTAGCGCTCGAAAAAGCGCTGAAGCAGATCCGCGGCGCGGCATCCGGCAAAAATATGGAAATTGTCTCCGGACAGCTGGTGCCGAAAGAGAGCGTAAAGCTTTGATTTTTATAACTGAATTATAAATTAAGAAACGGGGCATTTTGAAATGCCCCGTTTTTGTACATATTACACAACAAAGTCACTTAAAAATTGACAGTATCTAACGGAACTTATTTTTTAAGTGATTTCCAGTTGAAAAATTAATCATCTATGTTAAAATTAAGCTAAAGGACTGGGCGTGAGGGTGATAAAACACGGCGGTTCGGAGAAAAAAGAATTAAAAAACAAGATTCTGTCCACTAACAGAAACTTAAAAAACAAAGTACAACTCATAAACAAACAATATTTTTCATGGAGGTTTCAAAAAATGAGCGAAGTTAAAATTATTGGAGATGCTGTCAAAAATATGCCATGGCAGGAAGGCCCGGCTGAGTTTTCCGGTGCACCGGTATGGAGATACAGCGAGAATCCGATCATCGGAAGAAATCCGGTGAAGGAAGTAGCAAGAATCTTCAACAGCGCCGTTATGCCGTACGGCGACGAGTTCATCGGAGTATTCCGTGGTGAGCAGACAAACGGAATCCCGTACATCTACCTTGGAAGAAGCAAAGATGCGATCCACTGGAATTTCGATGAGAACAAAATCCAGTTCGTTGACGAAGAAGGCAAACCGTTCATGCCGGTTTACGCATATGACCCGCGTCTTGTAAAAGTAGAAGATACCTACTACATCATCTGGTGCCAGGACTTCTACGGTGCAGCCATCGGAATGGCAAAAACAAAAGATTTTGAAACCTTCGTACGTGTGGAGAATCCATTCCTTCCATTCAACAGAAATGCCGTTCTCTTCCCGAGAAAAATTAACGGCAACTTCGTGATGCTGTCCCGTCCAAGCGACAGCGGCCACACACCGTTCGGTGACATCTTCCTGTCCGAGAGCCCAGATATGCTGTACTGGGGCAAACACCGCCACGTCATGAGCAAGAGCCCGGAGTGGTGGGAGTCCTTAAAGATCGGCGGCGGCGCAGCTCCGATTGAGACCAACGAAGGATGGCTGCTGTTCTACCACGGTGTAAGCGGCACCTGCAATGGCTATGTATACAGCATCGGCGGCGCAATCCTCGACAAAGAGAATCCGTCCATCGTAAAATACCGCTGCCAGAACTTCCTTCTGACACCGGAAGAGTGGTATGAGGAGAGAGGCTTCGTTCCGAACGTAACCTTCCCGTGCGCAACCATTCACGATGCAGAGACCGGAAAGATCGCGATCTACTACGGCGCAGCCGATACGTATGTAGGACTGGCATTCACAACCGTAGATCTGATTGTAGATTATATCAAGAAAAACAGTGTCGTACGCGAGTCTGACACCGAAATTGGAAGAAGATAAGAAAGAAGGAAAGAAAAGATGCAGTCTTTGGCAAAGGAAGTAAAGCAGGAGCTTACTGGACGGATCGTTCCGTTCTGGGAGGGCTTAAGAGATGAGGAATACGGCGGATTTTACGGCTATCAGGACTTTGATCTGAACGTGCAGAAAACGTATGAGAAGGGCTGCATCTTAAACAGCAGAATTCTCTGGTTTTTCTCGAATGCGTACCTGACCTTAAAGGACGAGAAGCTGCGCGCCGATGCGGAGCATGCGTACCGCTTTATGAAACAGGCGTGTGTGGACCGCGAGTACGGTGGCGTGTTCTGGTCTGTCACCTACGACGGAAAACCGCTCGATACGACAAAGCATACGTACAATCAGGCATTTGCAATTTATGCGCTGTCTACGTATTTTGATGCGACGGGCGACACCGAGGCGCTGGAGCTGGCAAAATCGCTGCAGCAGATCATCGAGACACACTGCACCGACGAGCACGGTTATCTCGAGGCATTTACCCGCGATTTCAAGCCGGAGAGCAATGAAAAGCTCTCGGAGAACGGCGTCATGGCAGAGAAGACCATGAATACGCTGCTGCATGTTTTCGAAGCATATACCGAGCTGTACCGCGTGACAAAGGATCCGTTTACCGGTGACCGTCTCCGCTTTATGATGGATCTCTTCGCGGATAAAGTATACAACAAAGAAAAAGGCCGTCAGGAAGTATTTTTCGACCGGACATGGAATACGCTGATTGATCTGTATTCTTATGGCCATGATATCGAGACTTCCTGGCTGATCGACCGGGGTACAGAAGTACTCGGCGATCCGGCTTACCGGGAAAAACTGCTGCCGATCACCGGAGAGATTGCGGAAAATATCTACAATACGGCATACAAAAATCATTCGCTGATGAATGAGTGCGAGCGCGGTGTGGATGATACCACAAGAGTCTGGTGGGTACAGGCAGAAGCTGTCGTTGGATTTTTAAATGCATGGCAGAAAAAACCGGAGGAAACAAAGTATCTCGATGCGGCAAAAGACATCTGGGGCTACATCAAGGAATATGTGATCGACAAACGAGAGGGGTCTGAGTGGTTCTGGTGCGTGAATGCAGACGGAAGCCCGATTCATGAGCCGATTGTAGAACCGTGGAAATGCCCGTATCACAATGGACGTATGTGTATGGAAGTAATTGGGAGGTTAAAAGATGCTGAATAAACAGTATTATGTGGAAAAAGCCAAGGTAGACCGCCTTGTGGCAAGAAAGAACACAAAAGCAGATTTTTACAACGGTATTTATGACCGCTATGAGTATCCGGTGCTGACAAGAGAGTTCGCTCCTGTTCACTGGAGATATGATCTGGATGAGGAGACGAATCCGTACTTTATGGAGCGTCTCGGCATCAACGCTGTGATGAACTCCGGCGCGATTTATCTGAATGGAAAGTATTATCTCGTTGTCCGCGTGGAGGGCAATGACAGAAAATCTTTCTTTGCTGTTGCAGAGAGTGATACTGGTATCGACGGATTCCATTTCTGGGATTACCCGGTTGTGCTGCCGGATACCTGCGCAGAGGAAACCAACGTTTATGACATGCGTCTGACCCAGCACGAGGACGGCTGGATTTACGGAGTGTTCTGCTCTGAGAGCAAGGACAAAAACGATCCGGATCTGTCCGCGGCTGTTGCTGAGGCTGGTATCGTAAGAACGAAAGACCTGAAGACCTGGGAGCGTCTGGACAACCTGAAAACCTTACGTTCTCCGCAGCAGAGAAACGTTGTTCTGCATCCGGAGTTCGTAGACGGAAAATATGCCTTCTACACCCGTCCGATGGATGGTTTCATTGAGACCGGAAGCGGCGGAGGAATCGGCTTCGGACTCTGCGATGATATCACACATGCTGTCATCGACGAGGAGAAGATCATCAGCAAACGTATTTATCATACCCTGACCGAGTCCAAAAACGGTGCCGGAGCAGTGCCGATCCGCGGTAAGAAATGCTGGATCAACATTGCACACGGTGTAAGAAATACAGCAGCAGGCCTTCGCTACGTTCTGTATGTCTTCGGTACCGATCTGAACGATCCGTCCAAAGTCATTGCAGAGCCGTCCGGTGTATTCCTGGTTCCGCTTGGAAAAGAGAGAGTCGGAGACGTTTCCAACGTTGTATTTACAAACGGCGCGATTGCGCGTGAGAACGGAGAGGTTTACATCTACTATGCATCCTGCGATACAAGAATGCATGTAGCAACCACCACAATCGACAAACTCGAGGACTATCTGTTCAACACACCGCAGGATCCGCACAGATCCCCGGACTGCGTAAAACAGAGATGCGAGCTGATCTCCAAAAACCTGGAGCTGCTGAAAAACGAGAAATAAAAGCGTCCGCTGCGGCGCATGAAAAAAGGAGCTGTTCTCTTTACGGAAACGCTCCTTTTTTCATGCATATTATTTGTTTTTGGGTTTCTGATCGTCGATGGAAGTTAAAATTCCATAGAAGAAGCGCGGTGCATCGGGATCTGTAAAGGTCATGAAAACCTGGAAAGTGTTTCGAGAAGAACCGAAACGTCAACGGGTTTCGCGATATGGGCGTTCATGCCGGATTCCAGTGCTTTTCGGCGGTCCTCTTCAAACGCGTTTGCCGTCATGGCGACAATCGGGATTTCCCCGCGTTTTCCCGGGAGTGCACGGATCGCTTCTGCGGCCTGATAGCCGTTCATGTTCGGCATCTGAATATCCATCAGAATAACATTGTAATAATCTTCTGGTGCGTTCTGGACTGCTTTTAAGCAGAGGGCGCCGTCTTTTACGTGCTCGGCGTGAATGCCGTTTTCTTCCAGAACGGTGAGTACAATTTCTGCATTCAGGTCATTATCCTCGGCAAGCAGCACGCGTTTTTCGGAAAGCGTCTGCAGGGACTGCTCGAGAATCTCGTCTTTATGCTGGTGAGCCGCAAGCTGTTCTTCGGTCGGAAGTCCAAACGTGAGGCAGACCGTAGTTATTGTTCCGGCACCGAGTTCGCTTTCCACATCGATCGTTCCGCCCATCAGATTCACGAGGGATTTGACGATCGGAAGGCCGAGGCCGGTTCCGGTGATGTGGCTTTCGGTGGAGGAATGTTCTCTTGTAAATTCTTCAAAAATATGCGGCAGATACTCTTTGCTCATGCCGATGCCGTTGTCCTTCACGGTGATGCGGTAGGAGGCAAAGCCCTTCCTTGGTGCCGGTGTCTCTTCGATTTTTACGGAAATTTTTCCGCCCTCCGGCGTATACTTGATGGAGTTGCTGATGATATTCAGCAGAATCTCCCGTATTTTTGTCCGGTCGCAGAGGATGGCATCGTGTTCCACCGTGTTGTAACAGAGATAGGAAAGATTTTTGCTTTTTAACGAAGGCTCAAACACTGCATTCAGGGAATTGATCAGCTCGCTGTAGCTGCCGAGCTCGATTTTCAGCGAGGCCTTACCGCTCTCAATGCGCGCCATCTCAAGCACGTAGTTGATCAGGGAGAGCAGAAAACTGCTGGAGGACTTGATTTTTGCAATGTAGTCGACCGCGCGGTCCTTCTCGTCGATGTGCTTTTCCAGCAGATCCGAGAAACCGATGATGGCATTCATCGGGGTTCGGATGTCGTGGCTCATGTTGAACAGAAAACGTGTTTTTGCTTCGTTGGCAGACTGTGCTTCCTGTACGGCTTTTTCCAGTTCTGCTGCGTGAATCTCGTCTTTATAGCGGCGCATCTGGAACTGCAGAAAACCAATAGAGGCAAGCAGGGAAAGGATGAGTCCGAGTGCAAAGGAAACAAAAACCTGCAGCGGACTGAGCCAGCCGTTTTTCGGTACAATTTCAAAATGCCAGGTGTCGTTCGGCACGGTGCAGAGAACTTCGATGGCATCGGAACGCCGGGAATTGCCGGAGTGTGCGATGGAAACGTGTTCGCCGGTGGCCGGAGAAATTTTCCAGAGTTCGTAGGTGTAGCCGGCTTCTTCCAGTGTATCCAGTTCAATTTCGTTCAGAAACGATTCCCAGTCGAGAACGAGAATCGAAAAGCCCCAGAAGGTCTGGTCACCGTTGGCATCGGTGGTATAAATCGGGTCAAAGAGCAGTGCTCCGATGTCGCCCTGCTGCAGCTCAAACGGTCCTGCAATCGTGTATTCGCCGCTCTCTTTGGCAAGGCGTGCCTCCTGTTTCCGGGCAGGATGCTCGAGCATGTTAAGTCCGAGTGCGGCTTCGTTTCCGCTCATCGGATAAATCAGTGTGACAATGCCGTCCTTTGCAAGCTCATGTGCTTTGATGACATTCTGGTCGTCCTGCATCAGCGAGGAGAGGACGGAAAACTCTTCGTCATTGACGGTATAACCGGCTTCAATCATGTGTTTCATCAGATTGGATTCGGCAAGATAATGGTTTAACTGCGATTTCACGCGGCCGATGGTCGTCTGTGCGGTATAGTCAGCTTTCAGCTTTGCTTCCTTTAACTGATTCTGATACAGAAAAACGGCGCAGAGCTCGACAAGAAAAAATGTAATAAAAAACAGCAGAAGCGCCTGAAATCGAATCTGTTTTTGCGTTAATTTTGTTTTCATATCGGATGCTCATCTAAATTCGTAATATTTCCGGCTTTTTCAGGTGATTTTTTTGAGTAAAAACGAAGGCCGGAGTTAAAAATATTATATCGGATTTACCCTGGGATTTCAATAAAAGAAGCGTTAAGTTTGAAAGAGAACGGGATGAAATGAATGGGAAATGTAATGCATAAGAAGAAAATTGCCAGAATGGGCGGAGAATGGAATTGCCAGATAGTTGCTCATTATATCAAAATCATTTATAATAGGGACAGACGACACAGAATGAAGGATTGACAATACAATGGACTATGTGATTTTTGACCTGGAATGGAACCAGTGTCCCTATGGAAAAGGAAAAGAGAACCCGAAGCTGCCATTTGAGATTATTGAGATCGGCGCGGTGAAGATGGATGGTGAGCGGAATGTGCTGGGAACGTTTCACCGGATTGTAAAACCGGTGGTCTACCAGCATCTCCATCACCGGACGCGCGAGGTCGTCGGACTGACAGAAGAGGATCTGCAGAACGGAATCCCATTTGCGCAGGCCGTGCAGGAATTTTTTGCATTCTCCGGCGGTGCGTGCATGTTCGGCACCTGGGGACCGGGAGACCTGACGGAGCTCCAGCGGAACATGAAATTTTATAACCTCCTGTCGCTGATCCGCGGGCCGATTCATTTTTACGATGTACAGAAACTGTTCGCGATCCAGTACGAAACGATGAAGAGCCGCCGGGCGCTCGAGTACGCCGCCGACTTCCTCCATCTCCCGAAGGACGAGCATTTTCATCAGGCGCTTTCGGATGCAAAATATACGGCCGACATTTTTGCGCGCATCGATATGGATGTTGTGCTGGCGTACGACTCGATCGACGTATATCAGAACCCGAAATCGAAAAAAGAGGAGATCCACGCCGTCTATAATGGCTACACGAAATTCATCTCCCGCGAATTCGACACAAAAGAAGAAGCCATGCACGACCGCGAGGTCTGCAGCACGCACTGCTGCATCTGCGGGAAAACGGCAAGAAAACGCTTACGCTGGTTTTCGGCCGGCGGGAAAAACTACTACTGCGTAGCCTGGTGCCCGGAGCACGGATATTTGAAAGGCAAAGCCCGCATGAAACATTCGGATGAAGGAAAACTCTTCGTCGTGAAAACCATCCGCATCAGCAGCGAACAGGAGGCGGGGGAAATCCGGCAGAAGAAAGAGAACCTGCGGAAGAAGAGGAATCAGAAGAGGAAAGAAATGTAAGAAAGGCAGAGGAAATGGAAACGGGATAAAAGGTTTCATTTCTTCTGCCTTTTTAATTGGAAAACAGAGCGGGATCGGTTATAATAAAAAATAATGGAACGTATGAAAAGAGGAGGCGCAGAATGGGAGCTTATTTAAACAGTCAGACACCGTATACCCTGTATCAGAGTGAGAGCCGCAGCCCGTATTTTGTGGATAAAACAATGCTGCTGCAGGAACTGTTTCCCTATGTGGCTGCAGGGAATCGCCATCTTTGCGTCACAAGGCCGCGCAGATTTGGAAAAACAATTGCGGCCAATATGATCAGCTCGTTTTTTCAGAAGGGTATTGATTCAGGTGAACTTTTTGACCGGCTTAAAATTTCAGAAGCGGATGACTGCCAGAAATACAAAAACAAGTATAACGTCATTCGGATTGATTTCAGTAAAATGCCGAGAAACTGTGAATCTTACCGACAGTATATCGAGCGTGTGGAAGAACTTCTGATCAGTGATCTGCGGGAAGCGTATCCGGATGCAAAAACCAGTGAAACAGATGCGATTGGAGATATTCTGGAAGAGATCTTTCAACAGTATCATGGCGAAAAATTTATTTTTGTTCTGGACGAATGGGATTTTATTTTTCACAGGGGATTTATAACAGAAGCGGATAAAGCAAAGTATGTGGCATTTTTAAGTAATCTGCTGAAGGACCGTCCCTATGTGATTTTATCGTATATGACGGGAATTTTGCCGATTGCGAAATATTCCAGCGGATCGGAACTGAATATGTTTGCGGAGTTCACGATGGTAAATTCACCAATGTTCGGAACATACTTTGGATTTACAGATGACGAAGTGGATGATTTGTATGAAAGGTACTGTAGAGAATGCGAAAAACAGAGAAAAATAAAAAATGTGACGCGAAAAGGTCTGCGAGACTGGTATAACGGTTATTATACAAAATCGGGAGAGCGGGTATACAATCCACGCTCCGTTGTTTTTGCACTACAGTTTAACAATCTGGCAAATTACTGGACCAGCTCAGGTCCATATGATGAAATTTATTATTACATTCGAAATAATGTATCCGACGTCAGGGATGACCTTGCACTGATGGCAGCAGGAGAGTCAGTTTCGGCAAAAATACAGGAATATGCGGCCACTTCCATGAACCTGTCTACGAGAGATGAAATTTACTCTGCGATGGTGGTGTATGGATTTTTAAGCTATTTGAATGGAAAAGTGTCTATTCCGAACAGGGAATTGATGGAGAAGTTTGATGAGCTGCTGATGAAGAATGAATCTCTGGGATATGTATATCGTCTGGCGAAAGAGTCCGAGAAAATGCTGAAAGCGACTCTGGCGGGAGATACGCATACGATGGAAAAAATTCTGGAACTGGTGCACGATACGGAAGTTCCGCTGCTGTCGTACAACCATGAGACAGAATTGTCAGCCATTGTCAATCTGGTATACCTGGCTGCGCGTGACAGTTACCGGGTAGAGCGTGAGGATAAGGCGGGAGTTGGGTATGTGGATTTTATTTTCTATCCATATGATCTGACCGCAGATGGAATTATTCTTGAACTAAAAGTAGACCACACTCCGGAAGAAGCAATTCAGCAGATCAAAGACAGGAAGTATGCATTAAAATTTGTGCCGCGGCTTGCAGAACAGAAAAAGTATACAGGAAAAATACTGGCTGTGGGAATTGGGTATGAAAAGACGGAGAAAAAGCACAGGTGTAGAGTGGAAAGCTTAAATTGAGTGCTTGAGAGGTAAGAGAACTATCGATAAAAGCAGGTTTGTCGGTAGTTTTCTGTTATAGAGAAGAAATGGGGGCAGAGCAATGAAAACAATCCATAAAATTTCCGGAATTTTTCTGTGGTGTGTCGTTGGCGTGTTTCTTGGAAAGAGCGTTTATACGTATTATGACTACACAGCACACCCCGGTTTGTATGAGACGTGGTCTGCACCGTGGTATACAGGGATTCTGCGGGATGGCGTAATTGCGGCGGTTCTGATTGCGGTGACGCTGGCGGTTCGGTGGGTGATTCAAAGAAAAATGAGGAAGGAATAGAAGGCGATGATTTTTAAGAGACTTGGCTTGATGAGGAGTCGTTTTTACGGAAAGAACTGAAAGAATAAGAAAAGACAAAAGGACGAAAAACAATGGCAAAATTATATTTCCGCTACGGCGCGATGGGCAGTTCGAAATCTGCTAATATTTTGATGGTTCGCTATAATTATGAGGAGCGCGGGCAGTATGCTGTCCTGTTGAAGCCGCGGACGGACAACCGCGACGGAGAACATGAAATCAAGTCCCGCATCGGGCTGGAGGCACCGGCGGAATATGTGGATGAATTTTTAAAAGAAATTTCAGAGACCTGGAGTGCAGACAGCGGGGAATACCGGTATCACGGAAAGAAAGTGGATGCGGTTCTTATCGACGAGGCGCAGTTTCTTTCTCCGGAGGAAGTTGATACGCTTTCGGACATCGTGGATTTTTATGGGATTCCGGTTCTCTGCTACGGTCTGCGTGCGGACTTCCAGACACATCTGTTTCCGGGTTCGAGAAGATTGATGGAAATCGCTGACATCATCGAGGAAGTCCCAACGGTCTGCTGGTGCGGAAGACGGGCGCAGTGCAATACGAGATACGCAGACGGAAAAATCGTTCGGGAAGGCGCGCAGATTTTCCTTGGATCGAACGAGAGTTATGTGGCGCTTTGCAGGAAACATTATAAAGAAGGAAAGCTGTGGAAGGAAGATGAGTAAGATAACAATATATGAAGTACAGGAGAGAATGCCGCGGATGGAAACGCTGGTGGAACTGTGGGAAGCTTCCGTCCGTGCGACACATCATTTTCATCGTTAATAGGAGCTTCTTTTGCAACAACATCCATTCGTATCAGTTTATCAAGAATATCCACAAGAGCAGGTCCGCTGGAAACATTTGATTGCTGCAATATAATCTTTTCTGGGATAATACTCCGTTTTGCACCATGCTTTTTATCGCTGGGGAACATCAGAAAAAGGATATGGAAAAAAGCCGATGGAGATGTTTTTGATTAAAAAACTTTAGGAATAACAGCAGGGGAGAGTGAAATGAAAAAAATATTTTTAATGAGGCATTCCATCCCGGAAAAAGGGGATATGCCGAATGAGCAGATTCCTCTATCGGAAGAGGGAAAAGCGCTTGCTGTATCAAAAAGAAATATATTTTCAAATGTGGACAGATGCTTTTCTTCACCTTATCGGAGAGCAATGGAAACGGCTGAATTCATCGCAGATCACCCGGTCATTGTGAAGGAGCTGCATGAAAGAACGATCGGGGATGCCAGGGAGGATTTCTGGCTGAAACAGTATGAAGATCACGATTTTCGCAATCCGGGCGGGGAATCGTTAAATCAAGTGAAGGTGCGGATGAAAACCGCGATCGATTCTATCGTCGGACAGATGGAAGAAGGAGAAACAGCACTCGTGGTTTCTCATGCGACGGCGATCTGTGCATATTTGCTTTCTTACTGTGAAATTGAAGTGAAAGATGCGGAAAACAAAGTAAGAAAAATATCCTTCCATGGAAAAGAAATCCTGAATGGCAGATTTCAGCCGGCAGATGGATTTGAAATCCTTTTTGAAAACGATATTTTTTCGGATATTCGTGTTATGGGGAGAGAAAAATGAAAACATTATATTTGATCGGCGGAACGATGGGCGTTGGCAAAACGACAGTAAGCCAGCAACTGAAAAAAGAGCTGACGAACAGCGTTTTTCTTGACGGAGACTGGTGCTGGGATGCCGATCCGTTTCAGGTGACGGATGAGACGAAAGCGATGGTGATGGACAACATCTGTTATCTGCTGAATAACTTTCTGCACTGCAGCGCTTATGAAAACGTTATTTTCTGCTGGGTGATGCATGAGCAGAGTATTGTTGATGAAATCGTCAGTAAGCTGGACACGGAAGAATGCAGAGTGATTAAAATTTCGCTGATCGTGGATGAAGCAAATTTGCGGAAGCGGTTATTATCCGACATCGCAAATAAGATTCGTACGGAAGAGATTATGGACAAAAGCATTGCACGAATTCAGATGTATCAGGTACTTGATACGGTAAAAATTGATACGAGTGATAAGAGTGTCTGTGAAATTACAGAGGAAATTGCAGCACTTTAAGATCAAAAAACAAGGAGCCAAACCAAAATGACCGAACGAATCATAGACAATGAACTCCGGCTGATCCCATATTACAGGAATGACGAGGCCTCTCTTCCGTGGTATCAGGATCTGGACGTGTGTAAGCAGGTGGACAACCGGGAGGAGCCGTATGATGTGGAGCTGTTGCATCGGATGTATGATTATCTTACCGCGCACGGTGACTGCTATTATATAGAATATAAGGGCGTGCTGGTGGGAGATGTTTCGCTGAGAGAGAATAGTGAAATCGCTGTCGTTGTCTGTAAAGAATACCAGAATCAGCATATTGGAAGACGGTGCGTTCTGGAGATGCTGAAGCTTGCAAGAGAAAAGGGAATGGAGCGGGTAAAAGCCAATATTTATTCTTTTAATGGACAAAGCCAGCGCATGTTCCAGTCGGTCGGATTTGAGAAAACGGCGGAGGAATGGTATGAGTCTAAGCTGTAAGTGATTGCAGAGAAAGAGAGAAGAAATGAACATAAAATACAATCAGCTGTGCATTAGAAATGCCGAAAAGAAAGATTGTGAACAATTAGCCGTCTGGTGGAACGATGGAACCGTCATGGCCCACGCCGGATTTCCAAACGGGCTTGGGACAAGCGCAGCGGAAATTGAAAAACAGATTGCCGACGACAGCGATGAAACAAGACGAAGACTCATCATAGAATACAACGATGTGCGAATCGGCGAAATGAGTTTCTATGTATTCGAAAATCATCGATATGAAATCGGAATCAAAATCTGCGAATCCGATTACCAGGAAAAAGGCATTGGAAGAATTGTACTGAGCATGCTCATAGAAGAATTGTTCCGCATGGGAGCCAACGTTATTTTTCTTGATACCAACCTCAAAAACACAAGAGCACAGCATGTCTACGAAAAACTCGGCTTCCGCAAAACCGCAGTCCATTACAATTCCTGGAAAAATCAGCTGGGGGAAATGGAATCTTCTGTCGACTATGAGCTGACGGCGGATGAGTTTTGCAATCTGAAATAGAAATTGTAAAATAAATGAGGGACGAGTGTAAAGAAAGTTCGATGGGAGAAAGAAGTATGGTATCTTTGACATTGTCTAAAAAAGAAATGGGTTTTCACTGGGTAAGGTTTATGCCTGACAGGACTTGCTCGTTTCTTTTTTTGCTTTATAAACGATTATGATTTATCCATTGCGGCAGTGTTAATGTAAAAACAGCAAGTCCTCTTGACAATGTGATTAGCCTGAACTAACATGAAGCTATAAGAAACATAAACGGTAGTCTGAGGAGGAATGTGAGATGCTGTTGTTGCAAAACATATTATACTGTCTTCTGTTTATTCTGATGGTAAAGTGTCTGGTAAGAAATGATGGAATGAACTGTGTTTATTTTTACCCAAAGGAATATATAGAAGAAGCCGATAAACGTGGACTGATCGACAAAGATGCGGTCATGAAAAAAGGAAAGCAGGTTATGATTCCATTTTGCATCATTTTGTTCGTGGTGCTGATCGCGATCATTTTTGTCTGGAATAAAGTCACCGATTTCAAGACGGCATATCTCCAATCCTACCTCTTCCTTGTGGTGATGAACTGGTTCGACGGAATTATGCTTGACCGGGTGTGGGTTGGACACAGTAAAATATGGGAGATCAAAGGAATGGAAGGGATTCCGTACATAAAACCATGGAAAACCGTGCTGACAAAACGAGGCCTGGCGACGATTCTGTATCTGATCATTGCACTTGTGACAGCTGGGATTGTAGTGCTGGTTGGGAAAATCTGTTAAGAGACAGCATTGAAAAAAAGAGAAGAATATTATATACTACTCATGAGTAGTATTTTTGCGTAAGGGACTTTCGGAATATATAGGAAGTTAAATATCTCTGTTTTACTGGAGCAAATCAGTAAAACAGAGATATTTTTATGCCGCAGGCGTACCAAATTTGATTCGAAAAATTTTTGGCATTGAGAACGAAGGGCGGAGACGGTATAATGGAAGCAGAATTTTAACATCAGTAGACAAGAAGTCCCCCGCTTCTAAAGCGGTGGGATGAATTGTTAAAAGAAACATAACGGCAGTGGTAGGCGGAGAGAAATCGGTATCCTCCACTGACATGAGGAAAGTCACAGTCGAACTATTCTCGACATGTCAGACTCCGTGAAAATACCGACTGTAAGTTGAAACGAAAAGATTTATAAAAAAGAGCGGAAATTGTGGTAAAATTGCGGCTCGTATGGTATACTATCGTTAAGTTAAGTTTCTAATCTAAAGCAAAGGTTGGTGGACAGTATGAATAAGATTGATGAAGTATTAGAGCTTTTAAAACAGAGAGAACGTGAGAGCGAAAAACCGAAAAACGTGATTTTATGGGTCCTTGCCATTGTCGGAGCGGTAGCGGCAGTTGCAGGAATCGCATACGCAGTATACCGGTTTGTAACTCCGGATTATCTGGAAGACTTCGAAGATGATTTCGATGACGATTTCGACGATTACTTCGAGGATGAAGACGAAGATAAGTAGGATGGAAAAAAGAAACTCCGGTGCCGGAACGTGGTACCGGAGTTTTTCTGTCCGGAAATCAGTTTGACATAGAAGGAGAAGAGAATGAAAAAAGGAGAAATTTACGAGGGAGTCGTGGAAAGAATCGATTTCCCGAATAAAGGATGTGTACATGTGGAGGGCGAGACGGTTACCGTGAAAAATGCAATTCCGGGACAGAAGATCCGCTTTCAGATCAACAAAAAAAGAAAGAACCGCATGGAGGGCCGCCTGCTCGAAGTAACAGAAAAATCCCCGATGGAAAAGCGCGATCCGGTCTGCAGTATTTTCCCGTCCTGCGGCGGATGCATGTACCAGACGATGAGTTATGAGGATCAGCTTGCAATGAAGGCCGGTCAGGTGAAAAAACTGCTCGACGATGCCCTCGTGGAGGCCGGCCAGGTCAATGAGGCGGGGGAGGCCGATTATCCGTTCCTTGGAATCAAGAGAAGTCCGAAGGAGTTTGCATACCGGAATAAAATGGAGTTTTCCTTCGGCGATGAATACAAGGACGGCCCGTTGTCTCTCGGACTTCATAAAAAGGGAAGCACCTACGATGTCCTGACCGCGTGCGACTGCAAAATCGTACATGAGGATTTCACAAAGATTCTGACCTGCGTGCTGGCGTACTTTAAAGAGCGGAACGCAAGTTACTACCACAAGATAAGCCACGAGGGTTACCTGCGCCACCTGCTGGTGCGAAGAGCCGAGAATACCGGAGAAATCCTGGTAAATCTCGTCACCACAAGCCAGGAAGAGTGGGATCTGATGCCGCTCGTGCAGGAAGTGCTTGGTCTGCCGCTGGAAGGAAAGGTTGTCGGATTCCTCCATATCATAAATGATTCCCTGGCAGATGTTGTAAAGAGCGATGAGACAAAAGTGCTCTACGGACAGGACTACTTCTATGAAGAACTCCTCGGACTGAAATTCAAGATCACCCCGTTCTCCTTCTTCCAGACCAATTCCCGTGGCGCGGAAGTTCTCTACAGCACCGCCCGCGAGTTCGTCGGCGAGACGAAAGACCGCACGATCTTCGACCTCTACAGCGGAACCGGAACCATCGCCCAGATCCTTGCACCGGTCGCAAAAGAAGTGATCGGCGTGGAAATCGTGGAAGAAGCTGTTACAGCTGCAAAAGAGAACGCAGAGGCAAACGGCCTTACCAACTGCAGTTTCCTCGCCGGAGACGTGCTGAAGGTGATCGATGAAATCGAAGAAAAACCGGACTTCATCGTTCTTGATCCACCGCGCGAAGGAATCCATCCGAAGGCTCTGCCGAAGATAGTTGATTTATATAGGTGTGAAAAAATGCTTTACATCTCCTGCAAGCCGACTTCTCTTGCGCGGGATCTGGTAGAGTTTGCAAAATATGGATACCGTGTAGAAAAAGTCTGCTGTGTTGATATGTTTCCGGGAACGGTGCACGTGGAGACGGTTGTTTTGCTTTCCAATGGTGAGGTCGACTCGAAAAAGATTCGGGTTGAGTTCTCTTTAGAAGATATGGATATGTCCGAATTTCAAGATGGGGCAACCTACACGCAGATCAAGGACTATGTACTGGAACATAGCGGATTAAAGGTATCAAACCTGTATATCTCACAGATTAAGCGGAAATGTGGGATTGAGGTTGGTAAGAACTACAATCTGCCGAAGTCCGAAGATTCCAGACAGCCTCTGTGTCCACCGGAAAAAGAGAAAGCAATCCGAGAAGCATTCAAATATTTTGGGATGATATAACATCCCGTAAAATGGAGGTTTCTTATGGATAGATTGATTTCTTGTAAGTTTAACATGGATACCGCTTGTGTGGAACTGAAATTCTTTGATGGTAGTATGATTGCGATTGATACGATTGCGGTTGAGAACGAGGTTGCCGACAATATGTATCAGAGGTCGGAACTGGATTATCTGATTTACAATGACCCGATTGGATATGCTGATTTGATATTGAACGGAGATTCCAAAACCTATTTGAAAAACTGTTACAGAGTATAAATCTGTGGATACGGCGATTGGAGCGATTTGCCTGGCTCACTAAACCTCTAAGCCCATAGTTATTGGCTAAGGCAGATATTCAACTTTAATTTTAGAAAACATAAATAAAGGCTATCCAATCTTTTTGACTGGGTAGCCTTTGAAAGTTTTGCTCTTTCTACTTTTTAAGAATCAATTTATGAATGACCATGCCGATTATCAAACCAAAGGATGATACTGCCAAATACCAAAGCGAATGTATCAATGCTGTCTCGTTATAGTATATAAACACAGATGGCACAAATGTAATTGCTATGATTATTGGATACAAGTACTTTACTTTCAGATTTGAAATGCTGCCAATTAGAATTGAAAGCAATAATGTTGCTAAAATAAGCAAAACTATCATTCCCATAACGTCTGTTGGTCCTGCAAATAATGGAAATACATAAAACATAAATAATTGAATTAAGAGTATTAGTATCTCCTTCAAGTATTTCTTCATAATCAAAACACCTCCGTTCATATAAACTCTTTTTTATTTCATTTTGCAAAGATTATCTTGATTTGCAGTTTGTCATTGTTGTAGATTGCTCCAATACTTCCGCCCATACGCTCAATCAGCAGCTTGGCGATGGACAATCCCAAACCGGTTGAATTGCGACTGGCTTCTACTGTATAGAAACGGTCAAACAATCTGCCGACCGTCACATAATTCAGATTGTGCGCCGTGTTGCTGAATGTAACACAGCCGTTCTTATCCATGACTACGGACAGATCGCCGTCAGAGTATTTCAGCGCATTGCTGATAATGTTGGAAAAGATACGGTTGACCGCACCTGCATCCAGTTCACGGAAAACCGGTTCCTCCGGCAATTCGATTTCCGGTTGGATGCCTTTTTCCTGCATGACCGCATAGAAAGACAGCAGACTTTCCTCCAATGCCCGGACAACATCCATACGTTCTGGTTTCAGTTCCTGAAAAGAAGTAACCACACTATATCTGAATAGTTCTTCGGTTAGATTTTTTAAAACATCTGTTCTGTTTTGGATTTGAGAAAGATAGCAGTGTACCGTTTCGCTTTTTTCCTCTCGTTCCAATAGGTCAAGATAACCGTTTATCGCCGTAAGCGGAGTTCTCAGGTCATGGGAAATATTGGTGATAGCTTCTTTCAGTTCCAGATCGCCCTGTTGGTAACGATGGCGTTCCTTGCGGAGCAATCGAAGCTGGATATTAATCTCCGAAGCCAGTTTTCTCAGATGAGGGTCGCTGGAAGAAATATCAATCAGAGTGTTTGTGTCGGAGGAAAGACGTTCCTGGAATTCTGTATGAATTTCATCAATACTTTTTTCTATAAAAATAATCTTTGTGATTAGAAAAAATACAACAATTAGCAAAATACAACACAAAATCCAAGGGAACATCTTTCTACCTCCTTACTTTAGGTTCTTTTTCTTAAAGGAACGACTTCCTATAAGAGATGTTGAAAAAATTACAAACGCAGAGCACAATGGAAGAAAAATCAGGTGTTCCACCCCTTCTTCGCAAAGAATTACACCTTGTCCTCCAGGTGTCAGACAGATAAGAAATTCCAGCAGGATACGAAATGTTCCACCGATGAATTTGATATTTTGGGGATGCCATCGCACAGTTGGGTCTGTATCACTCCACATCCATCCATCCAATAACTCTGGTTCTGCAAAACGATCATAAAGGAGCATCCCGATTATGACCATTGCAGCTACAGCTCCCAGACAAAGAAGTGTCGCTGAGTTTTTGTTCTCCGCCAGACTTGCCAACAGACAACATACGCTGGAGAGTGCAACGACCATCAAAAGGCTTGAAAAAATATAAAATGCCATCTCTCCCAAAGAGAGGTTCAGGCTTGCCGTACCCAGTAGCGGAATACCCAGCATCCCATTAACTATCAACCAGATTAGTGCAGTACTCAGTCCAGCACATATGGTCAGGAGAAGATTGGAAAAATAAACTTCTTCACGAGTGTGTCCGCAGATTAGTTTATTGCGCAGAGTTCCATATTCATAGTCTGTTCCCCACAAATATGCGGCAAATACGGCGATAAATGGTCCCATCAGGGGTGAATATCCAAAAAAACGGGCGACCAGCTTATAGATGTATGCATTAGTCAAATTCGTCTGGAAGTAACCGTTGAGGATGATGAATGCGGAAAGCAATACAGCAATCACTAATTCTATTCGAATCATTTTTTTATTCTCTGTACGGTAAAAGGCTGCTCGAAAAAGTTTACGCATTATTATCACCTCCAACCAGAGAGATGTAATAACTCTCCAAACTTTCATCTTTTTCCTGCATAGACAGCACTTCGCAGTTTTCCTTTGCCAGTACAACGGTCAGCTGTGTCACATTGATCTTTGCGAACACATCGGCTGTTGTTGCGGAGATAATTTTATATTCCAGATTCATGGAATCCAGCACACGAGCCAGAGTAGAAGTATCGGTCACTTCCATGCGGACACACTTGCGGCAAACTGTGTCCAGTTCTTCTGCACTCAGTTCCTTCACCATGCGACCATTATCAATGATACCGTAATGAGTAGCCAGACGGGAAAGTTCATCCAGAATGTGACTGGAAATAAGAACTGTAATCTGTTTTTCTCGGTTCAACTTCAAAATCAGTTCTCGCATTTCCACAATACCCTGAGGGTCGAGACCATTTACAGGCTCATCAAGAACAAGAAAGTCGGGATCACCGGCTAATGCGATAGCGATGCCCAGACGCTGCTTCATACCGAGGGAGAAGTTCTTCGCTTTTTTCTCTCCCGTGTTGTCGAGACCTACCAGCTTCAACAATTCCTGAATACAATCAAATGATGGCAGACCAAGAATGAGATACTGGTGCTTCAGATTTTCCTCCGCAGTCATATCCATGTAGATGGACGGTGTTTCCACCACAGCACCCATGCGACGGCGGGATTTGATAATATCCTTGCTGTCATTGCGGATGCCGTACAGAGAAAAGCTACCGGAAGTCGGTTCCTGCAATCCGCAGATCAAGCGGATCAGGGTTGTCTTACCAGCGCCGTTCTTTCCCACAAAGCCATAGATGGAACCTTTGGGAACATTCATAGTAAGACCATTCAATGCCTGAAAGTTTTTATACTTTTTTGTCAGGCTGTTTGTTTGCAAAATATAGTTCATATTGTATTACCTCCTTTGCTGACCTAAGTTTACAAAACAAAAGTCAAGAAAGTGGTCAAGAAAAACGTCAAGATTTGGTCAAGATTTTTTGTTCTGCCAATTTGAAACCAATTCCCCAGACTGTTTCGATATAGTCTACACCGCTGACATCCTGCATCTTTTTACGAAGATTGCTGATGTGCTGCTTCAAAGAACGCTCGGTGCAGTCGGGTGTGTCCAGACTGATTCTGTCAAGCAGGACACTCTTTGAAATTACCTGTTTGGGATTTTCCATCAGCAGTTTTAAGATGGCATACTCCGTTCGGGTCAGCTTCACAGGCTGCTCCTGTACTGTCAGAGAAAGGGAAACCATATCCAAAACCAAATCGCCAACGGAAAGAGATTTGGTTTCGCCATGTTGTTCTGCCTTGCGGAGCTGAACAGTGATACGGGCAAGAAGCTCCTTTGTATCAAAAGGCTTGGTCATGTAATCTGCCGCACCGCCCAGCAGAAGATTTACCTTGTCTTGCACATCTACTTTTGCGCTGAGAACGATAACAGGAATGTTCTCAATGTGGGGCAGAACTTCCTCGCCAGACAATCCCGGCAACATCAGATCCAGCAGCACCAAATCGGGCTTGTTTTGTGAAAGAAGATATAACGCTTCTGTGCCGGAGTATGCACGAAGAACAGAATAGCCCTCTTGCACCAGCACTTCTCTCAGCATATCTCCAATATGAATATCATCATCTATGATTGCGATTGTTTTCATTCTCGTTCCTCGTCAATTTCCTTTTATAGTTCAAACGCTACTATCGTTTCCTTTGGCAACTTCTCGTTTTCGCAGTTTAGAAGGTAGGCTATTGCCTTGTTCGCAAAGCGGTTTGTTTTCATTGTATCCCAATCGGCAAGTCGGACTATTTCTGATGTGCCGTTCTCAAAATCAAATGAAATCTGGCCCCATTCGCCGTCGCAGTCTGCTTGGTATTCGTAGATTGCGGTGGCGATTTTCTTTTTTCGTTTGGTCTTGGATTTCTGTTTCAAGCGGACAGCATGGATTGCGCCCTCGGCAACCAACAATTCTGTCAGTTTGTCCACTGCTCTGCGGTAGGCTCGCTCCGCACCGCTGGCAGTGCTGCCCTCAAACATTACAGCCAGTTCCTCAAAGGTGGGACGGCCTTTCCATGAGCCGACATGCCCGCAGGTCATGCAGATTGCCAGCCGCTTTTCAAGCAAGGTCTGTTCCCGGTAGTTCAGCTTATCAAAAGCTCGCTGCACCTTTTCTGCCTGTATGCCGTTCCAGAGGATGTCGGAGTAGTTCCAAGTATCATCAAGAGCAACATCTTCGCCCGTTTCCTCGCCGTCCTCATCTGTCACATAGAATGGTTGCTGATTGCGGATACCTCGAACAACTCTCAGATATTCTTCCGCAAGGGCAAAGTCACAGTTATACTTTTTGGAAAACTCGCTGACCGCATCCTTGGTGTTATGGTACAGCCAAGCCATTGACCGCACCATTTTATAATTGGTCAGAGAGGATACCGACCATTTTTCTTCGCCCATGCGGAAACGGAGCA
>OODB01000476.1_pt1 | contig 39766 bp, 59 predicted proteins | sample 1671721 | NCBI WGS metagenome assembly OODB01 (sample SAMN06348185, study PRJEB24527) | human gut metagenome | biome: human gut; feature: ankylosing spondylitis patient; material: feces | host: Homo sapiens | place: China | collected 2015-10
CCACCGGGTTAAAGCTAGTTACTGTATAAATAAATATTAAAAATAAAAGAGATACAGTTACATTATACAGAAAGAATGAGGACGTTTCAAGCGCCCTCTTTTATTTTTCGCAAAACTGATCGATATTCACGCGGGTACATTGCTTCGATGGCTTTCATGTGTTCGTCAAGCACGCATAATAAGTGCTCAAAGTCTGCGTTTCGAGCGATTTCTTTAAATTCAGAATCCGGCTCGGAACTGTAAGAGTAGTATGATGTGTTAGGAGATAGTTGGTTCGGTTGTTGATTGCTCATTAAATTGTTGCGTACATTGTATAAAATCGAAAGCCGTTCGCAAGTGGCGTAGGTTGTTTTTCCTGCCTCTAATGCCGCAATTTCGGCATTGATCTCGTCCATATTAATCATTGCGGCACCCCTTTCTCTTATCGGTCTAATTCTGCTAATGCTCTGCCTAATGCCGCCTGTTCTGCACTAGACAGATTGCCGTCATGCATCATGTCTTTGATAGTCTCTTTTACCTGCATTTTTGCGTCGTTATAAGAGTAATGCCCTCTCACGTAATGCTGACCTCTACGAGCGTTGCTGTAGTCGCCGTAGTCCATGTCAGGATAACGCCCACGACTGTATCTTCCTGACGTGTTCCAGTCGCCGCCGCGGCTATATTCACTGTCGCCTTCCAGATACATGATTTTATCAATATTTTTGATTGTGTCTGTCAGTTTGTGGACTGCTTCTAAATCCCCGGCGCTCATATCGCCTTTGTTTGAAATCTCGTCCAGTTCTCTACACATCATCTTTTTTAATTTGTGTAATGATTCCATTTTACGTCCTCCTTTACGCTACTCTCTCGGCGATTAAATTGCTATTGGCTATACTAATTGCCTGCGCAGATGTATTTTCGACTGCGATTGTTATACAACATCCGCGTGGAACGTCAATAAATGCCGCTGTAAATACATTAAAATACTCGCCCGCCGCCGCAGGTGTTACGATTGCTGTCGCACTATTTAACGGTTCTCCGGCGATTGCCAAGGCAATGGAAATAGGTGCCACAGTTCCACCGTCAGCTATTGCGATATTAGCCCCAAAGCTGACCTTATAGCGCGCCCTGCACTGGTTTGTAAGGCCTCTAAGGGTCACAATTCCTGCCCCCTCCCGGTGTGCAATACAGCTGCCACACTTTACGGCTGTCTCTGTGAGCGGTAAATTCTGCCCCGCCGCTACAGTTACAATATTACTATTGGTAAATTCTGCCACGTTATCACTCCTTTTTTAATAATAAACGGCGGAACGATTGCCCCGCCGCTATAAGCATCATCGGCACAGGCCGAACAATCCTGTCGTGCAGGAAGCTGCTAATTATAAAATTTTAGCATCCGCAACCAGTATTGCATCCGCAATTACCGTACTGATATGGTGCGGAAACCGGAAAAGCTGGCACTGGTCTAGGGTTGTAATAAGTAAACTGACCCTGCATGTATGCCTTTAAGGTTTCGTTCTGTGACGCCTGGGAAGCCGCTAACTGCGCCGCAAATAACTGCTGATTCTGCTCGGCAATCTTAGCGTCCTTAGCTTCGATTCTCTGCGCTGTGAGGGCATCGAGGATGGCTCTAGCGTTGTTATTCTGGTTGTCAATGATGTCTCTTGTATTGTTTGCGTTGTTAAAGTTTGTCTGGCAGAAGCCGTTTGTAACTTCCTGCTGTAATGCATTGGCGTTCATTGCCATGTTGTAGTTGACGCCCGCAATAGCCTGTTTGTTATCACAACAGCACTGCGCTAACTGTGCCTGTAAAGCATTAAAGCTCTGCATATCTGCGATCTGTCCCTGCTGGATTGCATTCCGTGTATCATAGCCGTTCTGCTGAATCGTGCTATTTGTTCCTGCAAATCCGTTGAGAAGAGAGGTATTCACCGCATAAAATCCGTCACAAATACCGCTGTTGATGGCATCACCCTTGCGCTCAAGGGAGGAAATGCCGCTATCAATCTGGCGCTGTAAGGTTGCAAAGTCGGAAGCTAATACATAGTTATCTACCGCGCCTCCGCCGCCGTTATTCCATCCATTTCCGTTTCCCCATCCACAGAAGATGAAAAGGAAAAGAATGATAATCCACCAAGCACCGTTACCCTCGCCAAATGCGCCGTTATTGTTGCCTGTGACTGCCGCCAAATCTGCCGGGCTCATTCCGTCTGTTGTTAATCCCATGAAATCACTCCTTTTTATTTATTTAAAACCCTTTAAAAGGTTTTGAAACTGTGTTGCCATACCCTGCAACTGGTTATACTGTTGCTGGCTCATTTGCCCGCTATTTAGCAAATTCTGCACTTCCTGCTTCGGGTCCCCTTGAAACTGCTGCCTGAACTGTTGAAACTGTTGTATCATCTGCATTGGATTGAGATTCATTTAATACCCTCCTTCTTAACGTCTCCATTTGCCTTTCTAGGGCGTTTAAGCGTTCCTCATAGTTGATTGGTTGGCTAGATTGTGAAAGCTCCGCTGTGGGCGAATCCGAGCCCTTACGCTTATACTCAAACACCTCTAAAAACGGTCTGCCCGTCTGGTCTGCTCTTTTTTCGTAAAAAATTGGTGCCTGGCTGTCCCACAAACGGACAAAAGAATTTGGTGCTACTAAATACGCCTCCGCCGCGCCCTGCCCCTGTACCCAAATCCGCTCATCGGGATTAGATTGTTGTTGCATTTGCTGGGGTGGTGCCTGCTGTTGTTTTAGTCGATTTAACTGGTCGAGATAATCCGGTTGTGGGTATTGCGGGTACTGTGGATACTGTTGTGGATATTGTGGATAACCGAACATTTATTTTCCTCCTTCCCTCCAGTAATATATTGGTGTCATTGCTCCACTGTCCCACGTATCGTAGTAATTGCCATCAATTACCGCTATAACGTGTCCTGACAATGCTAAAATATAACTCCCTTCTGGGTGGTTGTTTGCAAATTCCGAGACGGTACAGGTCATGTATTCGTCTGGGATTATATAACGGCTAAATCCATTGTCTTTGAGGTATGTGCCCCATACTGCGTTAGCCGAGGGCATATCTGACAGCATCAAGCCGTACAGCGCAAGCTGTATATATGTTTCTTCCCACGTCTGCCCCATGGCCTTTGAGATAGCGCGCACAGTACAATCTCCCACTTTTGCCGCCGCTGGGTTAGGATTCCAATATTGATACATCTCTCCGCCCTCCTTATAGTTTTATTATCTCAAAAAAATAAGCACACCACCACGAAGACAGTGTGCTTATTTCTGCGCAATTTTTAAATCATCTTTAGTTTTTTTAAAGACTGTTTATGTACGGGATCGCGCCAGGAACTAATAAAATTTTTTCCACGGCGCAACTCCACAGCCCCTGTAATCCTCTCGTGCTTATATCCATTTTCTCGGCGGCTTGCTCCTGTGTTAATCCGTCAAAAAGCAAGTACTGTACAGTTTCACGCTCCCGCAAAGTTAAACGGGCGCATGACAAGGCGTAATCAATAAATTGTTTATCGCCTAATTTCCAGAGTTTTTTAATCAAACTTCTGTTCACTGCATCACCTCAAACACGCAAAAATTACGTAAATTTATTTCGTTTTGTCCAGTCCTAAAATCGCTCTAACCTTGTCCGGGAGCAAATCAGGGTTAATTTTGCCGATATTTTCCACGATGGAGCCAAGTTCCATCAAAATGATGTAGACACACACGCCTGTGGCGATAGGAACCTGAAAGCCCAAGTCTACAAATTTTTGAGCGTAATCAATCAAATAAGCCAGAGCAACAAGCAGAATTGAACCGAATTTGTGATACAATCCTCTACGCATCTCTGACGACTTCCAGATATGATTAGCACAAGCAGATATATTTCCGCTAATTGAATCAAACACAATAAATAAACAAGTTAATAAAGGCAACATAATAGCATCCATCTCCATTCCTCCTACTTCACAATTACTATTCCTTTGTACTTTTCATTTTTACATTTTCTTTTGTTCTCTTTTTCGACTGTTGTTACGTTCTTTTTTCCGTCCGAGAATCTCCATACCCTGCCCGTCTTGCTGTCTTTAAGCAAAACGACTGTGTGGATAGGTGAACCTTCTTCAAACAAAATCATGCGTCCCTTTTTCAAGTGTGATTCGATTTTGTCGTTACTCATACCTTTGCGATAGACTGCTGGCTTGCCGGAACAAATCTGGTTAATTCCCCTCTCAATTTCTGTCAGCGGATATTTGGCGCCACATTTTAATTTTCTTCTGGCGTACTGTAAACACTGCTGCATATTTTTTTTGATACCCTTATAGTGCAAAGCCATATAAAAAGCTACCAGACTACAGCCGTGTGTGCGAATAAATGGGGATTTAAAATTATACTGGCTTGGTACCGGGATTTTTCGCCCGTTATCCAGTATGATTCTCCATGGATATTTCTTCTTGCTATTCTTATTTTTGTTTGCTACTATTCTCAATGCCTCACCCCCATTTACTCGGTCACAAGTTCTTCGTGTCCAGATTCAATCAATATCTCCCTAACTTTATCTTTCAAAAGTCTTGGTACCTCGTCAAAAGTCTTTTTACCATCAATAATTCTCTTAGCATATAACTGCGCTATCATATACTCACCTCCCTACGCATAAATTGTATCAGACAACTCTAGTAAGCAATCTGTGAGCATCTCATTTTGTTTTGTGAGCTCTTCTATTTTTTTGTTTAATTCTGGTATAGATGGTATATCATCGTTAAACAAGTGTTCCGGTTCTCGGTCAACGTTCTCAATGATTTCATACTTTCCGTCCTTATTTTTTTCGATGTGACACGTACCATTTTTGTTGCACCACTGTGCAGCTTTTGGTGGGTATAAACCGTCAAATACATATCCAATATAATATTTTTCCATAATTATAATCACACCCCTACTACATATCGCAATACATAAGCACGTGTATTAAGCGGTATTCCGTTACTAGATCCAGTTGCCTTGTTGTCATCATTCCCCTGAATATATGTATTGTGAGCATATATATACTTACGCATTCCGGTATACGCATTAGCCATAAATACTCCAGATCCGTCGTTCCAAATGACATGCTGTTTCGGCACAAAAAACATATGCCATCCCCAATTATGCATAGTATTGTTATTTCCATCGTACGCACTCCAGACAAATACTGCACCAGTCAACTGTTCAGATATTGGTTGATTTAGCGTAAATTTATGGGCATTAGTCATCCAGTACGCTACGTTATTGCAATTCCATAAGATGTTATTTTTACCAAAGATGCACTCTACGTCATTAGATACAATTTGTATGTGGTTGTTATTGACATACATCCCGGTTCCCATAGATTCGTACAGGTCACTATATGTCGAGCCTCCTTTGGTAGTCAAAGAAATTCCTGCGATATCCTTGGTTTTATCATAATACAATTCCAGAGCCGCTTTGCCGCCGCTGTGGATGTCGTCTGGATCTTTTGTTTGCTGTGTAGAAACAACAATGTTATTACCAGATTGCATTACGGAGCCAGAGCCCTCATAAGTCTTATCGCCATTTGTGTTAGTAATTACAATAGGCGCTGTACCAAACCGTACAATCTCGTTACTGCCATTTCTTACAGCCATACCACTACTGTCCAATAATGTATTTTGACCGAGGGTATCTCCACGCATATCGCCGACTATTAATCCTGTTCCGTCTTCATATTTCATGAAGTTGGTGGCTGTTCTGGCGGCTTCATCTACCGCAGAATCTACATCTTCCGGAGCTGGTGTCCAAGCGGTGGCGATGTTGCCGAGTTCTAATTTTAGATTTTTCATATAATACTCGTAATCGCCACCGTTTTGGCCAGCAATCAATCTTATAAGAACTAACCTTTCTTTTTCGTACAATGAATTTTTAGCAGGTATTTTAATTGTACAACTTACCCGATGCCAATTATTTAAATCCTTCTTAGCAGCATTTAATCCCGTATTAGTATTCGGTACGCTTTGAGTCCACCACATATTATTGCCGACTGTGTTCGCATTAGCAGAAAAAAATATATTATCAAATTTTATCAATTTTAAATCAAATGATAACGTAACTGTTTTTTCATATTCAATTTGTGGTATAATGTCTGTTTGTATAAGTATTCCGGTTCCACCCCATCCAGATACTTTTACAGTTCTAATTCCATCAGTCGTATAGCTGAAATGCGATCCGTTTGTATTAATTATGTTAACACCACCATTACTATTACTCCAAGAAGTGTTTGTAAATTTTGAATTTCTAATCAAATTCCTTCCACCGACATCGACACCCTTAACGGTTGAACCAACTGAATATGACGTAGAGGTATTACCATCAGTGTATGTGATAACAGTTTTTGTCCACAAATATGGATTCTCGGCTGATGTATCTGGTGGCGTTGATGCCCATGTTCCGCTAGGAATTGATGTACCGTTTGTCCATGCCTGATAGGTTATGTCTGTAGACTTGATACCATTACCTTTGACTCCCTGTGGCCCTTGAGGCCCGGTGTCGCCTTGAACTCCTTGAGGACCTTGCGGTCCAGTTGCGCCCTTTATCAATGTCCACTTATATTTTGACGGGTCTGTTGAATCATCTGGTGTAAAATCAGTATATTGCCCGATAAACATCTTATTCGCACTGTCGCCAACGCTGAAACCCGTTTTACCATCAGAACTATTTGCATATGCTATATGTAAATAACTGGTCTTGCCATCAACTCCAACGCCCGGAATACCCTGTTCCCCTTTTGGACCCTGCACACCTTCGAACCGACTCCAAGTATATTTTTTAGGATCCGTAGAATCATCTGGTGTAAAATCAACATACGTACCTATGTAAGTGCTTGGTGTCTCGGTTAGCTGAGAACTGGAAGTAGGGTTAGCGACCGATGAGTACTTGATGTGGAAGTAAGATGTCGCTCCTGGAGCACCGGTAGCTCCTCTTGGTCCTTGTATTCCCTGCTCGCCTTTCTCACCTTGTAAGCCTTGTAAGCCTCTAGGACCAGTATCACCTTTGTCACCTTTTTCGCCCTTTTCTCCTTGGGCTCCTTGAGGACCTTGAGCACCTGTTGCACCCTTATCACCTTTAACACCCTGTGGACCAGTGTCTCCTTTTTGCCCTGTAGCGCAGATACCTTCTGTTCTTTTTACTGTGCTATCAGTATAAGTAATAACTGACCTCGTCCAGATATATTTACCATCAACCCATGTAGGCGCCACAGTAGACCATGAGCCCCCGGAAAGTGATGTGGCAGATGTGGATTGGTAGTATTCTTCAACGATTGATGCTATGCCTTTTCCAGACGAGCCAGTAGCACCAGTTGCGCCAGTAATACAGGTACCGTTTTCATCTGGCGAATATGTTACATTACCTGCACCGTCCGTAATTTTAGTTCGCATCCACATATATTTACCATTGGTCCATGTGGGTGCTGTGGTAGACCATGAGCCCCCGGAAAGTGATGTGGCAGATGTAGAAAGATAATATTCGACATCAACCGTTTCGATTTTAGATTCGATAGATGTTTTCGTTTCTTCCCACGCTTCTTCTAAATTTTGGTTGGAGCCAAATGTAACACTTTTGGCAGATATTGCAAGCTTGTAAGTCCCGTCTTTCGCTTTGTAGTATCTTAAAAAGTTTTCTGCATCTCCTAAATATAACTGGCCGCTTTTATCCACATAAAATCCCTGTGTGGTGTTATTGATAGAGTCTTTTACTCCGGAATATAACGAGCCGTCTGTGATATTTAACCCACCAATAGTTGCGCCAAATGCCACTAAATCTTTAACAGATACTTTTTCTGCGGTAACTGATTTGGCAATTATTACAGAGCCATCTAATCCATTTTGATACTTTACGTCAGACGAAGCTACTGCTTCGCCGAGAGAGTTCACATTAAGTTTATAGTACAGACCATCTTCGCCTAACACTACAAGTTTCTCGGCCTTAACCGTATTACCCTCAATGAGATCTCCACTGATAGTCACACCAATAAGATGTCCGGTAATTTTTTGATTGCCAACAACAACATCTTTAATCAAACCAGACTGGGCGTAGAAATATTCCATTGCGGCCTTGCCGATGTTGGAAAAATCAATATTTGCAAATTTTATGTTTGCGCTTTCCACATCAAGTTTTTTGGTATTTAGGTTTTCGATATCGGCGTTAACTGCCTTAAAATTTTCAACTGTTAAGCCTGCAAATTTGCTATAAGACTTTGCTACCGCTTTTACTGCTCTTTGTGCTACTTCTGCGGCAGAGTCGTCTGTTGGTGGCGCCGTAATGTTTCCGGTAATCCACGCTTTCCCGCCACTGACACGAATTTTTACTGTGTCACCTGTCTTACAATTAATCGCCATCTGTGCGGGGGTTTCATCTGCTCCACCGTCAATGTGGACATATGCCGTTTTTTCGTCAACCCGAAGGACTTTTGCAACTGTATCATATGCTTTTGTCTTGCTTTCTTTCATCGCCGAGGCAATCTCTTTTACAAATTCATTCAATACTTTCCACCTCTTCTTTCGTGCGGCAACCATGTTCTAGGGACAGTGATTGTGATGTTATTCTAAATTTCCCGGTAAGATTATGCCGTGGATAATTCAAAAAGACCACATCGCCCAAAAGAACATCCTCGAAAAATCTCCGGCTGTACTGTATTGTTCTGGCGGGGTTTTGCAATTCTTTTAGCTTTCTCACGGCGTATGCTGCTATGTTTTCCCCGGAAGATAATTCAACGCCTGTTTCCGATTTCCACACCTCTCTGCCACGGCTGACGGTTGATAAATAACTGTCCGGACTATCATCCCTTGCGATAGCCGCGCCGTAATCGTCATGTATTGCCATAAAACAGTTCGGTGTGTCATACCAATTAAATGTGTCTGTTACGTCACACTCCACGATGTCATTTGCGTTAATTCCCACTGTAAGACTGCTATTATTATCATTTGCGCAGATAACAATACTTCCATCGCCAAGTATTCGCATCCGCCAACCAATAGCATCTAAAATATGCAGTGCCATCGTGAGCCTTGTTTCCCCGTCTTCCGCAACGATGTTATCTGTAGTTATCGGCGATGTTCCCTCGACATACACGGGGGCAGGGATACAATCATTGAGCAGATTTTTAATCTGTTTTGCTCCGCTACCGGCTGGTGCGTAATACCCACGCGGCAGAATCACATCATCTGCCGGCTTGAGAACGGAATAGCAGTCAATATTGTAAGTCTCTCTCACACCATCAAGCTTTCTTTCCGGAAAGGCGGTCAGGCCAGTAAATAGTGCTACTTTTGCTCCTGACCCTCCCTGTTTAGCTTGCAGGTAAATGCGTACCCAGCACTCACTATCTGTTATCTTTTCTGTCATTGTGACGGAGGCAGATTCCCTTAAATCTGACGTGCTGTCCCGGTCAATACTTCCCTCAGTAAATTCAAACTCTTGACGGTCTGTCCACGTCTTGGGGTCAACCGTCGTTAAAATATATCTTGCCGAAAATCCTTTGCTCCAATCCATCACGCCACCTCATCAGGATGCTCTGCGCTCCATTGTTCTTCGGTTACGGCATCCAGCTCTTCCGAATCTACTTTTTTAATCGTTAGCGAGAAATCTGTCCGCGCTTTATTATCGTGGTCTTTTTTCTCCGACACCTGTATATCACAGGAAAAAGATGAGCCATCCGGTGTTCTAACGTGACATATTCCGGGATACGTTGCGAGCCGCCTCATCTGCTCAATCATTGTTGGTTCTGTCAGCGAGATACTTACTGCATCAATTTTTAAATCACGAGTGACTGCAGGGTTCCAGTCACCTTGTATGGAGCCACCGAGATAAATCGTCCTCTCGAAATCCTTATCCCATGAATTGTCGCAATCAATGTTGTATTGTATTTCGACAGATTCCCCATCAAAATCAATGATTGCCTTTTTATATTCGATAGAAAAATCGCTATACAACCACGCAAACGAGTTGTCTGACGTTATATAGTCACCGTTGGCAGTTTTATTTACAACTAGTATTCCGCCATGCTCATTTAATGCAGGGTATGGGTCGATATATTTTTGACCGTATGTTCCGTCCTCCAGAATCAGTTCTGGTCTATCTACGCTCATTCTATACAAATTAAATGTATCTCCATCAACATATGTACTTGGCTTACTAACAACAACGCTTGCTGTTTTATTATCCTCAATAATGTTTACAACAGCCGATGGTACTTCCGGCTGATGTTTCCATCTAACGACAAATGGAATATCTGTTGCCGCGGTATGATCGTAGATATCTGTAAATGTAACCTGTATGCTATATTCAGCACCATCATCCATCTGTCCAATTAAATCATCTATTTCAATCGTATAACTGTCAGTTTCGCTTCCTGTAAGGCTTGCAACAATTTCCCCTTCAAAATGTTGTTCTTTTAACCCATCCGGCCTAAGAATGTAGTAGTCTATATTTCTTAAAACCTTTATATCCGCTTCCCCAACAGACTCCCCAAAAGAAGGAGTTATCGTAAGAGGAAGTTGCTCTAAATAGTTTATTGTACCATCAGCTGTTGCACTTACATTTTCTCCTGATTCGGAAACAACATCACTGGTATTGTATGTCATTTTTTCACTAACTAAGTTAGTTGCAACATTCTCTATAGCTGGTTTTGCAACTATTTCAACGGGTACAGCGTCAGACCAGGCCCCCTCTTTGCCGCCGCTTGCTGTAACCATCGCCTTTAGATAATGAACCTCTCCTGTGTTCCACACCTTGTCTGGAAGACCGTTCGAAGCATAAATTTTATTAATATTTTCAATTGTTTCTGATAGTGTTTCCATTCCAGAGGACATCATCAATACAACGATGCTACCATCTGACTTTTTAACTATTTCACCATCAATTGATTCTGCGATCTTTATACTAGCTTTGCTATTTCCTGTGTATCCAACGCTGCAAATAACCGTATCGTCCATGGCAAGATAATTTTCTGACGTTGCAAGAGTAGGTGTTGTTGGCGTTTCGCTCAGAGATACGGAAACCGTATCAGACCAAGGAGATAACACTTCCTCATCCCCGGACGTATCCCGCAATCTTACGCGGAAATAATATGTTTTTGCCGATTCCAGGGACCCGATATGCCACGTTGTTTCCCTGTCCTCCACGTCATAAGTAGTTGGGGCATCCGTGCTAATCCATGCATCCTCATGGTCTGCCCACGCAACGGTAGCCGCATCCGCATTTTTCCACGACCAATCCCATGTTAGTTCCACGGTATCAGATGCCACCGCCATTGCAGTTATATTTTTCGGCGGGACTGCAATCTTTCTTGTTTCCGAATAAATCCACCCGGACTGCATGAGAGGGCTAAGTTTGTAGGTGATGCCAGACGCTCCGTTTTGAGGCGTGGAAGTTCCGGTGAAATTCTTGAGTGCAATCTGGTATTCAGCGCCAACGGAAACGTCTGGACACGCAACTGTGATTGTCCCCTCTTTGTCGGTAATCGCGATGATACCTTTTTCCTCATTGTCTATTTTCATCCAGATTGCTGTTTTAGCGTCAGGAACTTCCGTCTTTCGCTCAATACCATTGATGGTCAGTGTTGTTCTTGTTGCTGATACCGTATCAAATGACGGGGATTTTAAAGCCCCTCGTGCCGCTACTCGTGGTTCGGAATAGGAATATTTTTTATCGTGTGTACTTTGTACCCTTGTCCACATAATCTGGTCTTCCGCTATACCATCGTCCGTATTAAAATCTCCCGATACCGTACTATCATGATAAACAACTGTAACTCCTGTATTCCATGATGTACCGAAATACTTTTCGCCGATTTCTGGTATATCTATAGCATACTGCAATTCCATAGAATCTACGGGTCTGTCCTTTGGTTTGCTCTGTGTCCAGTTCGCCCACACATATCGGCTAGAAGAACCAATCGCTTTGCTTCCTGTTTTCTGAATAACCGGACGTTCAGGTATGCTGTAATAATGATATGCATATTTCCAATCCGAATCACCGGCAACACCCTTTGCTTTTACTCTCACAATTCGGCAATACGTGTTGCTTTGTGTCGGCGAACCATCTTCTGCGATTGACCACGAACCGGATGCCGCAGTATACGAAGCATTGCTAAATGTAGCTTTTGATATTTCGCCCTTATAATTCTTCATAATGGCTGTCTGTACCTGCGTCTTTGAAAAATGCTTTTTATCATTTGATGAACATTTTACTTCCCACGAAAACGTTCCTTTATTTGCTCCAGTACTATCTAATGCATAAGAAACCGATGGATTATTAGGCTTATCAATTATTCGTGTATGAGTAGAAGATGCAGCTGTGTAGTTGTATTTTTTATCGTTCGAGGATTTTCCTTTGATCTTAAATTCAATAGCATTTAGCCGCTTGGATGTAGAAGGATAATATTTAGCCTTATCAAGAGATACTGTCTTCTTCGTTGCCTTATGTCCTACGCTTATTTTTTTCCACTTACCCCATGTCCACTTAGTAGATCCGTTCTTCTTTGTACGCAAACGATACCAGAGCCATTGACCTGCCCCGTATCCTTTTGATGGTATTTTCCACTCAATCGTAAACTTTAAACCGTCTCTTGATATAGTCAGACCACTGGGAGCAGCAGATTTTTTACTTTTCTTTGCCATTATGCCATTTTCACCTGCCTTCTAAGCTCACTTGCCATTCTTCTTCCCCATTCTTCTGGGTTATCTGCACCGTTTACAGTTACGTTAATAGTTACATCGTTTTTCGTTCCCTGTGTTGCCTCTTTGATGTCGCTCATTAATCTGCTACGACCGTACAGCATCTCGTCTCCCGATTCTCCTGCTCCAAACAATGTGGCATCAGAAAATACATATGGACTTTCCATAGCCTTTTTATACCAGCTAATGTGGAATGATGGCAGAGAGCCTTTGCCGCCGATTCCGAATGGAGCCTTTCCGCCGGAAACACTCAGGTGTGGTAGGTTTAGGTGTGGAAGAGACCAGCTAAACTTCAAAGCGCTCTTAAATCGTCCAGGGAAGCTTTTTACAAGGGATACTGCCTTAGTAAATATGCTTTTAACAGTTGATGGTATCTTAGTAAATGCTCCCTTTACAGCCGATAAAATACCATTTCCCTTAAATGCCCCCTTGAATCCGTTTACAGCACTTTTAGCGGCAGCCTTTAAAAGAGAGGGAAGATTTTTGATTCCTTTGATTATGCCGGTAACAATGTTTTTGCCAAGCGACAGCCAGTTGAATGCCGTAAACACACTTACGATGGCTGTGATAATTTTCGGCAAATTGGCAATCAATAACGGAATAGCACGAACTAATCCCATTGCTAAATTCGTTATGATTGTTATTCCCGTTGCGAGGATTTTCGGTGCATTGTCGTTAATAATACCAGCTAAATTCGTTATGATTGTAGGCACATATGCAATCAGTACAGGTATGGAATTAATTAACCCTTGTGCAAGATTCTGGAGAAGCGTCAAGCCCGCATTTATCAAGGTTCCTGCATTGCTCCTCAGTGACTCCGTGAATTGCGTTAACATCGGAAGCGCCTGCCCCAAAAAAGTTGGGATGCCCTGAGTCAAGCCGCTAGCGATAGTCGTTAACAAATTAACTCCGACCGATGTAAATACATTTAGCCCCGTGGAAATCGTAGAGGCAAGATTATTTAACAGCTGGCCGACAGCAGTTGTAATACTGCCAGAATTTTGAGTAACGCTCGAAATCAACCCGTTTATGAGGTCGCCGCCGATTTTTGTCAGCCCCGGCAACTGACCACTAAAGTTGATCGCATCTTGCGCCAGCTTAGAAAGGGCGCCACTTATGCCGCCGGATTCCATCGCCTCAGCTAATCCACTAACCTCGCTTGTTACACCTTTGATAGCGCCACGGATAGTGCCCGAAAAAGTATTGTAAAAACCCAGTTCTAAGCCCTCTGTAGCACTAGATAGCAAGGTTATGTCGCCTTTTAGATTGTCTAGCTGTGTAGCCGCCTGTTGCGCCGCAGAGCCGGAAGAATCCTGTATTCCTTTCCAAAATTTTTGCACAGTCGCATCACTTGAGGCAGTCATTTTGTTAAATGCCTGTAAGCCTTGCGTTGTAAAAATTGTTGCAAGAGCATTGTTTTTTTGCTCCGCCGTCATACCTTGTAAGGAGCCATTAAGCTCGTCTACGAGGTCGTTAAAATCCTTTGCTTCGCCGTTTGATTTATAGGCGGATACCCCCAACTGGTCTAAAGCCTTTGATGCATTATCAGTCGGAGTATATAAGTCTGCCATTGCCCTATTTAACGCTGTGGACGCTTCAGAGCCTGTTACGTTCTGCTCTGCCAAGCGGAGCAAAGAAAGCGTGACACTGTCCGCCGCTTGACCGTAGTTTTTTGCTGTAGCAGCAGAACCGGAAAAAGCCTCTCCGAGTCCTCTTACATCCGTATTGGCAAGAGTAGCACCTTTTGCCATCAAATCGGCATAGTAAGATGCATTACTCATTGAGTCGCCAAAGCCTTTTACAGCTCCGGCAGTATATGAAGCCGATTCTTCCAGACTCATAGCACCGGCAGAGGCAAGATTAAGTACTGTCCCGATACCGCTAATCTGTTCGTCAGCCGACAAACCAGCTTGGGCAAGAATGTTCATGCCTTCCGCAGCTTCCGTTGCGGTGTACTTAGTAGTGCGCCCCATTTCCTCAGCCTTGGATTTGACATTCCCTATTTTGTCTACGGTTGTTCCCATTGTGGCCGCTACCTGAGACATTGCGCTGTCGAAACTCATCCCGGAGTCTATTGACGTTTTTGTAAATGCGGCGGCGGCGGCAGAACCAGCCGCCATAGCTGTTTTAGCCACTTTCCCGACTGTTTTAAATGCCCCGCCGATTTTTGATGTGGACGAGCTGGCGTTACCTTCTGCGTCTTTCAGCCCCTGCTTATATGCGGTGTCTTTGATTGCCAGAGTGACAAACAATTCCATCACATTCAATCACTCATCACCACCAATCCGGCTTTTTTAATGACGTCCGCGGCTATTTCTTCGCCAGTCTTTGTTGCTGTTTGCTTTTTATCGCTATTAATTAAATCAAAAAATGATACATAGAGATATTTCCCACCGAATGCCTGCGAAATGCTTTCGGTTACATATTTCAGCCCATCGGCCATGTATCGCTTGTAAATTAATTCCTCTGTATCGTCTAAAATCTTAGCCTTGACATACAACAAGAAGCCTTTTACGCTGTTGCCTCTGTATTCTCCTGCACATCGCCAGAGTGTTCGCCGGTTTCGCCTGTTGGCGCTGAGAAAAAAAGCTGACGTACCTCCGGCTCATTGACGAGGTCAACCATACCCTTGATAACATCCATTAATTTGTGCGTTTTCTTGTATTCCTCAACTGTCTGTAATTCAAACGCCGCTAAGATTCCGATTACGTCATCTTTGTGTGTTTTTAACAGTCTAGGGGCTGTTTTAGCGCCCCTGGCAAAGACTTTGATGTATTTCTCACCTTCCCGCGGCACAAGTTCCTGACACAGCTTAAGCGCGTCATCATCGTCTGCAATGTTTCCGATATGCTCAAGAGAATTCGCAATCGCTTCTAAACCCTGTTCTGCTGTTAATTCTGATAATTTCATGCTTTACCTCCTACGCCGCTTCGCCTGTTTTGATATAGACCTCGTAAGGTACTGTCTCTGCGTTCTTAATGCTGTAGTGCCCTGTGTATTCAAAATCAAAATTTCCTTTGGATTTATCATCTGATTTAATCTTAAAACCGCCTGTTGAGAGCGCATTCATAATTTTGATCGCAATAAATCCGGCGGAATCTCCGGAATTTTCGTCCGAATAGTCGCCAATCCACCAAATGTCCTTAAAATCTTCTGTCTTTAAATCCGTTCTTGGCGTCACCTTGTTTCCTGCCACGTCTGCCGCCGCCATAAAACTTTTAGCCTGTGTGGTATCCATAGTAACGGCTGTACCTGATAATTTTACTTCAATAGATTCGATTTCTTTGAGTTCCATCGTGTTTTTGGGTACGTTGTCAATATCTTCCCCGAAATCCGTAAAGGATGGTTCTGCGCTAAAGCTACAACCACCGCTGGTTGCCATGAGGATGTTAGTTGCTGTTATGGCGCCCGTTTCTGGCTCAAAAGCTGATACAATAATACCAGCGTTAATCTGTATTTTTTTAAAAAGGTCAGAAGGTACCTGTGTATACTTCATTTGCTCACCTCGTTAAATAGTTATAAATTGCATAGTTATTACTGTGTATCTGCGTACTATTGACGAGTCGGCCTCATCGACCAAAGGAGTCCACGGCTGGTCCTGCGACAGGAAAATAAATCCATCATCGCATTTTACCGTAGTGCCTCCTTGCAATCTGTCACTGATTTCTTTTGCTTTTTTGTTTGGGACTGCCTCAGATTCTGTGTGATACCAAATGTTTACAGTACTAGCGGCGGCCGCGCCTGTCCACCAGTTTGCTATAATCGGCTCATATGTGACAAAAGGGAAGGCGGTATCTTCCGGCACCCTGTTAGACGGATATGCAGTTATGCCGAAGGATGACCAAAATTGATACAGTGCCGCTGTCGGGGTCATGACGTTAACTCCCACTTCTCCGCCATGACCTGTGCTATGTCTAAATTAGACGACGCAGGGGTTTCTTTTTCTCCCGCATTTGATGTAACTCTAAAAATCTTTCCGTCTTTTGTTTTTAATACATCATGATAGCCTAGCTTTACTGTTTTAGCTGTAGTGATTGTATATGTTGCTGTTACACCCTCTTTTTCCGCCACTCTGGCAGACATGGAGGTGTCGCGGACAATGGCCGCCTGTATTTCTGCGCCTTCTACCCATTCGGTGATAAATCCACCCTCACCGTCGGAAGTGCGCTTTTTATCCATGAGTATGCAATCTTGTAAAAATTCATTGATTAAACTCATGCCATTTTCCTCCACGGATTCAAACGTGCCCTAAAGGCATCCTGCCATGTGTAAGTCTCGCCTTTACTGTTTGTTGCCCTACTGTACGAGTAGCCGCCAAATGACTCAGACTGATACGCCCCTAAATTGCCGTTTTTCGCCTGCCACTCGCTGATTTCGTCCACCAGTGATAAAAACGGTTTAGGGATAGCCAGTGGAACCACTACACCGTCAAATGTCTCCTCCTGTAACGGGGCAGCATCGCCTTTGTGATACTGATAAACCCCGTCATTAAATACGGAGCCGCTAATTAAATAATATTGCCCGTCCTGTAGCGGGAGGCGAATCGCGGTGCCAGAATAACGTAGGTCTTCGGCGTCTGTCGCTGCATCTATGTGCGTGTCAAAAAGCCATTCCCCGATTGTTATTTTGCCTGTGATTGCTGCCCCCTTTACCGGGAAGAAATTGTGAATGTGATTCATGATTTCATAAAGCACTCAATCAACCCCTTTTATTTTCCGCTCGAACTTGCTTTTGAAACGGTGCTTGATACTTCTGGGATAGTTTCTGTAGTTCCAACGGTGACTACGCAAATGCCGTCAAGGTATTCTGCCCACAGTTTCATGCCCATAATGGCGTATGTTTCGCCTGTGGCGTTTGTATAGTTGCCGCCTGCGTGGAATCCAATCAGATTTGTTTCGCCAGATGTCGTGTAGTCAAGTCCAAGCTTTTTGAAATCGCTGTCGCCGGGATCAATATAATATAAATCAATATTTTCCACCGGTGTTGCGATGACGGTTTTTGCCGGGATGTAGTCGTCAGGGAGGAGGAACAGTGTAGAGAAGCCAAAAAAATCTTTGATATACTGCAATCCAAACATTGTCTGTACGGTAATCTCTTTGTCCCCTAACCAGTCGTAAAAATCCATTACGTTTGCAAATCCTACGACTTCGGTTACGTTTCTGTTCATCCCTGCGAATTTATTGAGTACAGCACCTTTTGCGATTGCAAGCGCTTTCTGCCATTTTTTCTGTGTTCCTTTTAATGTTCCTGTTTTTAAAAACGTGTAAAAGTCTTTTAAAACCTTGTTCTGCAGCTCGACCATAAAGGCATCATCTGTCTTTTCAATTGCGACTGTTGCGCCCCATTTTGACACAGATTCAAGGGATAAAGATTTAGCGTATTTTTCTACGACAATATCTTCCCTTTTACTCTCTACGACTTTAAACTGTGTAAAAGGGATTGCCTCTCCCTCACCCACGCTTGCGCCGCCCTGTAAAGCCTCGTCCTTCATCTGCGCTTCATAGGTCACTAAGCTAGTGCCTGGCTCTTTTCTGATAGGCTTAAAGATTCCTAAGATAGTTCTTAATGCATCCCAATTTTTGTCAAATCTTGTTACAAAATCAATTTCTCTTGCTTTAAGAGCACTATCTGTGTTTAACACAGTGCTAGTGGTTACTCCTGCCATTGTTTACTCCTTTCAAAAACCAAAAAGTTCGTGATTTTCCGCAATCGCTTTCTGACGTTCGCCTGCATCTTTAATTTCCATGATTTCTTTCTTAGTCATTTTCCCCGGTTCTCCTCCCGGTGGGTTCGATACGTTAGCGCCCTGAGTCGTTTCGGTTGTAATATAATCGGCATACGCTTCTTTGATGCCTTTTTCTACCTCTGTTGCGTTCTCAAGTTTACCGTCAGTTCCGATTTTTAAATTATCAATAGTCTCTTTTGATGCTTTTAATGCGAGGCTAATTATCTTGCTAGACACGCCGGAATCCTCAAGCATCTTTTTGTATGCAGCTTCTTTTGCATTGTAGGATGCTTTCTTGTCCTGTTCGGCTTTGTAGCTCTCAAAGCCTGCGTGTTCCTTCTCGTACTTGCCTTTCCAATCGTCCTTTTCGTAGTCCTCCAATTTCTTCTGGAGGTCTGGAACTTTCTCCGCATCCTCTTTGTATTTACCAATCTTATCCTTGAGACCCGTAACGGTTGCGGAATGTTCTTCGATGATCGCGGAAATCTGTTCGTCTGTAAGTGTCATGCTCTTTAAAAAAGCCCTTGTTAATGCCATTTGATTACTCCTTTTCTTTGAGGGATTTCTTTCCCTAAATGACTTTATATGTAAATCACAGTACTTCGTGATTACTTTCTAAATGTTTTTGCGGCTTTGAGGGATTTTGCTCCAAATTTGCCGTCAATTTTTAATTTACATTTCGACTGGAAAATGCTAACCGCATCTTCCGTCTTTTCGCCGTATTTGCCGTCAGTATCTAATTTCGAGCCGATAGCCCAGTTTAAAAATTTCTGTAATTTTTCAATTTCCCCTCTTGCGCCTTTTAACACTGTAATACCGTCTAAAAACGCATAGTAGCCGCGTGACGGCAATTTAGGGAATTTCCCAGTGTATTTAACCTCTTTCGTTGTTTCTTCCTTCTGCTCCACCGCTGGGAAGTCATGATACAAAATATTTAAATCAAAATTTCCGCCGTTGCCGGTTGAAACCTTAGTCGGAAATACGCCAGAGCTGGTATACTGCCACATCATGAGGTTAGGCACGCTTGCAGGCTTGTAAGATTTGTTTGGTGTCGCTTTAAACGCCATGCGGTTATAGCCTTTGTAATAACGTGCAATCCACCAGTTTTTACAGTTAACTTTGCTTTTATCAATATGCTCCGCAAAGTATGATTTACCAGTGTAAACGCCAAATTTATACCCTCTTGACTCAACGACAGTCTGTGCCGCATTGAGGATTGATGCAATCATGCCTTTTGTCAGCTTAGCCTGCACTTTGTCCTCAATATCAAACCAGACGCCGTATTTAAAATGCTTTTTGCTGACTTTGTCGAGGATGTCGCACACAAGCTCCATGTCTGACTTAGCTTTTGCTACTGTGGTTGCATATGTGTAGTTATATACGCCCCATGGGATACCTAACTCCTCACACTTTTTATAGTTCTCTTCAAATTTTTTATCTTTACCCAAATCCTTGCGGATAATCTTAATGATCGCACCATCACAACCGTATTTCTTTACTTTCTTCCAGTCGATTGTGCCGTTATATACCGACACGTCAATAATTTTCCTCTGCGTCATTTCCTCATCCTTTCCATCTCAGCACATATAAAATCTTCTGATTTCCGTTGATGACTCTGTGTATCTTTTTGTATGTTCCACCTGCTTTTTTAGTGTTAGTGCTAGCCTTTCCAGCATCCCACCAGACCATTTTGTTCCTCTCGTTTATTCCTGCGAAAATATTGGTATGCAGGCGGTAAAAGCAAATATCTCCCGGTTTTAATTTGTTTTTATAATCCTGGGGTAATTTATTTACTTTTATCAATCTATATCGTTTTGATATAGCCGTTCTTGTTCCTGCGCCCTTATAGACAACTGTTCCGTTTCTGTTGCAATAAAACAGTTGTCCCGGTTTGAGGATGCCTAATTGCTGCAGGCAATAGCATACGTATGACGCACAATTACTTACTTTTTTCTTCTTTGCGCCCGCCCAGCTATTCGCCACGTCCTGCGAGTATTTAAACTTTTTATCAGTAAAATACTCCGCCGTTTCCTTTGCCTTGACGAGCAAAGACAATCTGTCCATTATCCCATCGCTCCTTTTAATTCGTCCGCAATGATTGCTGTGTATTCTTTTGCGTAATTTGCCGCCGCCGGTTTTAAATACGGTTGTGCTCTCTGACCGTTTGTGATATGCCATTGTCCCTTATCATCCTGATAAGTCCATGGGGTCTTTCGTCCTCCCTTGTAATACACGCCAGTTCCTAACTCTACATAGGCGGCATATTCTTCATTACTCCCGATTATCTCTGTGAGATTCTCCAAGTCAGTCTGGTGCGTAATGCTATTTCTCAACGTGCCCGTATCGACCGGGCAAAGGTCTTTAGCGTGCCCTTCCGCGGCGGCTCCTGCCTGTTCTAACGCTCTTGCAAGTGCCATGGTGGTCTTTAAAATTACTTCGTCCACGTGGCTCACAACATCAATATCCGCCATTATATTCGCCCTCCTTGCGTTGCTAACCATTCGTAGTAGGTCATGTCTTCTACGACTTCGTTTCTGCCTGTTTCCAGATTTTTGACACGTATCATTCGCGGTTGTGACAGTTCGGCGGGTAGCGCAGTTCGTTGCGTGCATCGACAGTTATAAACTTCCGCCGGGATTCCGCTTGGGTCTCCCGGATACATAAGGCCGTTTGAGTACGCCATGTTAAACGGTACTTCCTCACCGTCTAATGCTCTGTGACTGTCTCGTGTCCTCAGGTCCTTTGTTGCCGTCCAGTGTTTAACTACATCAATTCCCATCTGGTAGGCTTCCTCGTATGCCGCCTGCCTGCCCCCATTCTGCGCCCCTGTGAACGCTGTGCGGGCGTTTCTAATTGCGGCAGTATGATTCATGACCGTAACGTCCTGAAATCGCCCTGCGAGCTTTCCTATGCTGTCGCCCTGTAAAATCCCTTGCAGTAGTGCGTTTTGCAATTTTTTCTTGTTCCACCGAATATCCTTGCTTTTTAAAACTCTCCGGGGTGGAAGAATCTTCTGCTTTCTGACTATCAGCCGTTTAACTGTGTGTTCGTCAACTAAATTAAATGCAATATCTCCAATCTCTTTTATCTGTTTGTCAGACGCAAGAGATTTAATCATGTATGCTTCAAAGTTATGGTTGAGGGCAATGACAAGTGGGGTCTTCTCATTGATGTATGCCGCGGCAATCTGGTTTGATTCTGTAAGCCGCTGTGCCATGTCCTCGCGTAGTGCTTCCCACCTCTGCCCTCTGCCATACTGATTCATCAGCCATGCTTCAAATTCTTTCTTAGTGTACTTCCCTGCCTGGTATGCCGCATATTCTTTAGCGTATCGCCCAGAAAACTGTTTAAAATAGTTTCTCGCTTTGCTGTCAAGTTCTTTTTCGGCCTGCTTATATACGTATGCTAACCGTTTTTCTAACTTTTGTAGCTCCTGATCTGTCCACTTGTCGGATGGATACATGGTTATTCATCCCCTTCTGGGTTATCTTCTGGCATATCTGGTTCAGGTGGCTCTGTGTAGCGGTTATATGATTCTTCGTCCAACTTTGCAAGGATGTCCGGCACTTCCTCTGGTGCGACAAATGGTAATTTTTTCAGGATGGTTTCTTCATCCAGATAATTTGCCGCCTCAAGAATCATATCTGTACGCTCTTTCTCGTTACTGATTCTGTTCCGCTTAAATTGCGGCTCGTCGTCAATCCCTGCGAGCTCCAGAATCTTCTCGATCGCATCGCCTACGAAGTACTCAAAATCATCTGCGTTGTCGTCTAGCGGCTGATATGCCGCGTCGATATGGTCATTTGTTGCTCCGGCGGCTATGGCGTGTACGTCCAGCGCCCCGAAGTCCTCATAAATTTCTGACCGCATCTGCGTGAGAAACTCTTTTCTGGCGGTATATGGTGGCTCTTGCGTGTATGCCTGTACCTGCCCTTCCTCAGCCTTTGCGATGTGCTGAAATTTGAGCCGGTCTCTAAACTCTGCTAACTCATCGTCTGTCATACCGTCAGCATTAGAAATTAGCCAGTACATCTGTGCACAGTCGTCTAAATCATTGGCAAAACCACTTTGCACCGCGTCGTAGGCATCAATTTTCGACTGCATCCCCCTCAGGGTACTTATATGCCTTTTGTTACCAAACATTGGCACAATAGGGAGACTGCTATAATTTTCTTCTCCGATAATTTCGGGTTCCAAATTGTTCGCAACCTCGACTCTTTGTCTGTATGCCCGCTTGGGAGCGGTCTCTTTTAATTCCCCAAATTTACTTTCTGCGCTGTAGGTTGTGTAGCCATCTACCTCGTACAGCACGACCTTAAACGGTTTTTGTTCGTCCAGTTGCCAGAATCTTATGCCTGCCATCAACGCTCCTGTGTCCTCGTCCCACATCGGAGCAAATTGCGTAAGGGGAAATTCGTGCACGTGGTCCACATTCCAAAACAAGAAGGACTGCCCATGGATTAATGCGTTGTAAGCCGCCTCTTTGATTCTCCTGTCAAACTGTTTGCCCAGTTTATCCTTGACACCCATGTCATTAAAAAAGACGCCGTTTCCTAGGCTGTACGAACAGCGTTGTGTATTTAATTTGTGAAAAAAATTAGAGCATATCTGTGCGCTAGACGAAAAATTATCTATCTTTTTTTGACCTAGCAGAGTGTAATAAACACGCTGGAATTTCAAGATAGTCTCGTTTTCCTGCGCGTCATACTTGTCCGCTTTTAACGCCTCTTTGTATGCTCCTGTGCTCTCGTGGAATTTTATAAACTGATTTATAAATTGCCCTTTGTCTTTTGCGGCAACGAAATCTTGATATGATAGATACATTGTTATCACCCTAGAATTGATTTGTATTGTCTTGTTCGGCTGCGCTTGACGAGTTTTAATGTTTTCACAAGATACCTGATAGCGTCCATTGCGTGGTCTGACTGTTTTATAACTGCATCCCTGCCTTTGTCGGCCGCTGTTGGGTCCCATGCATAGATGCCAAATTCCTCGATCGTGTGTGTGCAAGACGGGTCAAACGATAATTTGTCTTGTGTTAACATTGTCTCAACGTCTGCTATCCCGTCGTTAACAGTGTTATCCGCCTTTTTGACCTTATGTCCTCTACTGCGTAACTCTACGATGAGAGCGGCGGCGGATGGGTCAACAATGACTAAATCATCTTTCTGCCCGTTTAGTGTGTCCTCTAGTCCTTTTACTAGCTCACTGACTGGCTTCATGCGGTTGTTCTCTCTGCCAGAATAGTAGTATTCTTTTATGCAGTGCCAGTTGCCGGTATCCACCTTTTTTTGCCAGACGAGGAATACGGTAGCATTTTGCATACCAAAATCGCTGCTAACAATTATCTCTCCGCTGGTCTTTGCTTTACAGACGTGCCTTTCCTCCGAAAACATATCATATACAAGGCCTTCTGCTACTGCCCAGTTGCCCAGTATGTAGCGTTGATACCTGTGTGTCCCTGAGTACTCTTTTATTAGCTCGTCTACTACCGCCGGAGGCAGGCAGCCATCATGTATGTTGTAAGCCTGTTGAAATATATCGGCATCAGAATCCAAAAAGCCTTTGAACCAGTGTTTCGGCCCCGCCGGATTGCAAGTGCCATCAAAATGACTGTGTGACGTTCTAAGACGAGATTTCAACATTTCGAAAACTTCTTGATTCCATGTTGTTACTTCATCGCCGTAAGCATACTCAATCGTTGCTCCCTGTATCCTTGCAACGTGTTTCTTATTGTCAGCACCTAATGCATATACCTTTTTGCCAAATAGCTGCACTGTATTGTCACTGCGTATCTCGCCAACTAGCTCTTCACCCCATATCTCTCGCATAGGGTCAAGTATGTTACGTTGTAGTGTGCCGCGGGTGTTTCCCAACATCACAGCAAGCCCTAATCCTTTTAGGTGTGTCAGGCGTTGAGGAATTACGATCGCGTAGTCAACAAAGGATTTCCCGGAGCCTGTTGCCCCGGTCTTTACGTTCCAACGGTGGTTACAGCCTTGCAGGTATTCTGCCTGCTTGCTAGTCAATGGCACTATCGACACCCCCAAGGATTTCAATAGCTTTCGCCAGTGCTTTATCGATTGCGCTCTCTGACTGTGGTTTGTCTCGCCACTGTTCTGGTTTTCTATTCTTTAGCCAAAATATCTGTGCTGTTGTATCCGGTACGACGTGCTTTTTCGTAACCTTTCGTTCCGTCATTACTCCGTCTTCGTATTTTTCGCTTATTTCTTCATAACTGTATCCTAACGCTCGCTGCAACAGGCTTTTTTCTACCTGTCTGTCCACAACGTCTTTTCCTTTTTTTAAGGACTCGGCTAAAATTGGGAATTTTTTCTTCCATGTGTACAAAGTGTCTGGATTTATACCGATGTTTGCCGCAATTTCTTTGTCTGTGCATCCATCTCGTGCCCATCCCTCTATTTTTAGTAACCCTTCTTGGGTTATCCAGTCCTGATATTTATTTATCCCATTTGGGGCCACCTCCTAAATACAACCATAACCCCGTAATGGATTTTTTACGGGGTTATATGAAAGGAAAGAAAATATGAAAAAAATCGTTTACGCCAGTTGCATAATGCAACCAAATACAAGTATAAGGAATTGCACCTTAACAGCCGCCGGGGTAAGACCAATAAGCGGCTGGTCTCTAAACACTTGTAGACCCCGCAACCTGTATGGGACGTAAGGCACCGTGGGATAGGTGTCTTACGCGCTCTCTTTTGCGCGGGATGAGAGCTGATTCTTTTACCACAAGATAGAGGAGATTATATCTCACAAAAAGTTACCAGTACTCGTCCGTACAAGTGTATTGTACGACATTTTTTAAGCCACGTTAGACAAACATAAAAAGAGAGGAAAATAATTCCCCTCTCTTTAATATCCTGCGTATTTCCCAGCCAAATTGGCGAAAGCACTAAGCCATCTGCGTATAGTCATTTCTGCATATCCAAGCTTATCCGCCGTCCCTGCTATCGTGTATCTATCCTCAAAATATACCAGCTGTACAGCTTTCATTCTGTCCTCGCCATTGTCCATCCCCTCTGTCTGCTTTATCGCCTTGTTAATAGCATACATCCATAGGGCTGACTGGGCTGTATTTTCTGCAATTAACTTATCTGGGTACTTTTTTACTTGTTTGACTGCGTGCCCGTACCAGTCGTGTTTCGGATTACTCATTTTTTATCCTTTCTGCAATAGCTCTTATTACATTTACAGTTACGCCGTTTCCTGCTTGCTTATATAATTGACTATCAGAATTAACAAACTCTGCTTTTTCAAAATAGTCATCCGTCCATCCTTGCAGCCTGAAACATTCTTTCGGTGTCAGTTTCCTGATTGCTATGTAGCATTGATATTTTTCATACCAGACCGCATATACGGTCAACTCTTCTGAAACTTGCACAAAAATCCCTTGATTGCAACTGGTATCTAATGTATTTGCAACATCACGTCCAACTCGCCCTCTTCTTGTTTTACTTCCTGGAACTGATAAATTCACGCTATCAATGCCTACTCTACACTCGGAATAGCCTTGCTTTGTTGCTTCGGCTACTTTTATGCAGACATTAGGTTCGTTTCCATGCGATTGGCTTCTAAGTGTTGGTACTTCACCCTTAGGGGCAACACGTTTCGCTTTTCTGCCCTGCGGATTAATAACTCCAATCAGTTTGATTGTCACTCCGTGTCTATCCTGTCCAGTAAGTGTAAACATCGGCTCACCATCTTCTTTGAGCCTTCTTCCGTTCTGACGTTTCTCTGCCCTGTCTGGTGTTAAGACTGGAATTGCAATACCACTATTTTGCGCTTTATACGTTCCGCATCCTTTTTGGTATCTCGCTTGCAAGCATCTAGCAACGCTAGTTGTTTCTGTTCCACTATTGCACAAATCTATAAAACACGGCAATGCTACATGATGCCCTCGCCCACCACCTTGACCAGTATCAAGAGTTTCTGTAATTCCATCGGGTGCAAATACCTGCGTATTTCTTCTGTAACCGTCCCTGTGACCTATTATTTGAATACTATCTTCTCTGTCTGCTCTTTCGACAGGAAATACTTCTGCGGAGCCTCTGCCTCTAAGATGCCCGATAATGAAACATCTTTCTCTGTTCTGTGGCACTCCGAAATCTTTGGAGTTGAGCACCTGCCATTCTGCATCATACCCCCCCTGCTCCATTTCAATGAGCAGCCTGGCGAAATCCCATCCTCCATTAACACTAAGCAAATTCTTAACGTTCTCAATGAAAAGGTAAGTGGGTCTATTTTCTTCTTCGAGTTGTCCGATAAGGTACATAACTCTGAAAAACAAGCTTGAACGGTTCCCTTGAAATCCAAGCTGTTTTCCTGCGACGGAGATGTCTTGACATGGGAATCCGAAGCACCAGCAATCTGCTTTTGGAATGTCTCCGGCATATACTCTTCTAATGTCATTTGCGTACCATTCTCCATTTCTGTATTCCTCCTTCAATATTTCTTTTCTCCGTTGTTTTAAAGGCATTTCATTTAAACGTTCTCTTTGCTCTAATGTAAGCAGGTGCATTGATGTGTAACTTGCGGTTGCAAATTTATCGAATTCGCAAAACCCGACGCATTCATGCCCCGCTAATTCCATGCCTCTGCGGAACCCTCCGATTCCGGCAAAAAAATCAATAAACTTCATTTTTCTTTCCTCTTATATATGCTCATGTGGTTTGACCGGTTCCCGGTGTTTTTCAACTTCCTGCTCAATCAATCGGTTATACTGCTCCACAAATTCGTCCTCGCTTATTTCACCCTGCATAAATTTTTCTGATATGCTCACGTAGGTGTTTATTGGTATCCTTTTCAGTCGGTTACACCGCTTCGTAAACTCCTCATCACTTATTTCATCTTTTATGTATTGCTGTGATAAACCCATATATGTATCCGGTTCGATTGTATTATCACTCATCTATGCCTCCAATCTAATTTCTGTCCACACCAAGAACAATATTGAATACTCTGAATCTCCACTTCATTTGGTGTGTCCGTTAAACCATGGCAAATCGGGCACTCACATACAAATTCATCACCTGTGAATCTTTCAATCGGTTTTACTGGTTTAAGATGTCTTTTCAGCAGTTCCACCACTTCTTTGCATTGTTCTTCGTTTTCGCAACTAATAACAACATCATTGCTATCATCATATTCGCTAAATGTTCCATCTTCATTCTGAATAAGCATAATTCCTTTATCTGACATTTTTCATTCTCCTTTTATATGTACTCATGCGGCTCAAACGGTTCTGCGTGTTTTTCCGCATCCCTATTAATTAACCTGTTGTATCTCTCTACATACTCCTTTTCGTTTATCTCTCCACTTTCAAACATACGTGCTAAGTCTTCATAGGTCGCTTACTACCTTTCCTCCTCTTGTTTTATATATTTTGCATTTCTAAATTCAATAATTTCCAGTGGGTCAAAGTATTCTTTGCACTTCGGACATCTCGGAAGCAGATTTTTTCTATACGATTCTTCCATCTCGCGAAACACCCTGCTCTTACGCATTCTTTTTAGCTCTTTATTTGCTTCTTCCGAATAAACTTTTACTTTTCTTTTTAATCGATCGGTTTCTTCTCTTAGTTGCTCATGATATCTTGCGATTGACAGCATTGCCTCAAATGGATCCACAACCGCTCCGCAATCTCTACACATAATAATTCGATTTTCAACACTAAGCTCATAATGTGGAGGATTGCATGTGCATATCTTCTTCATTCCTTTATTGATTCTTAATAAGTCAAAGTTTACAGGTTTTTCCTTATCCATCCTTATTCTCCCTTCTCGTACATCCCGCAACTAGATATCGGTTTGTATATATATCCACTTCCGGTGGCTCTTTTTATTCCTCTTTTCTTAGTTGTTCTAAATCGTTATAGTCAACCATTCGCTCATACAAAACTGTTTCCCCACTATCCATTTTCACTTCAATAGCTAGCGGTTTCCCTTTTAACTCTCCGTCAACAGTAATAAACGCAGCGCCGACAATAGCAACGGGTTTTTGTGCTGCTTTCCATTCCACTTTTTCTTCTACCATCATTTTCTTCCCTTTCCCCTCCGGAATAAATCCGGAGGAATCAATGGCATATAGCTCCTCATGGAGCGGTTAACGTGTTACTGTAATGTGCATCTATCCTTAACCCCGGAGGGTGTCCAGCTGTTTTATGTAGTTAAACGGCATTTTATTGACCAGTAGGCAGTTTTTACATACATTTCCTACATCGAAAATGCATCCATCGCAATATACGTGTTCGATGCAATATTTTTCGAGAGTCTCCGCCGCTTTTCTTGCTTCTGAATCTCCTGTTTTCTTCATTACGCCACCTCCCTGATTGTGATGCCATACCGTTCAAGCATCAGCTTTCTCTTGATGATATATTCCGGATTTTTTCTTGTACGTGGAGATTTTACGTCCTCGACAATAATCTTGCCTTCATTGTCTGTGTAGCGGAAATCTGCTGTATATGATACGGGACGTTCTGTAGTGCCATCCTCTCGCTTCTGGCTGCCTACAAGGATATACTTCGGCTGCCTTTCTAATCCTGCGATTTCTCCTGCCTCCTGCAACGCTACAAGTTCTAAATAGCGATGCATTTCTTTTTTGCTGTCAAACTTCCCATATTTCGTAAAAATCTTTTTATTTCTAAATTTGTTCACAGGTAATTCCTCCCAAATGTTTTGATAAATTCTTCCCTCGTTCCGTTGTTCTCCTCCCAATACTTCTGCGCCAGCTCCTTGAGATACCTGTCTAGTGGTCCGTTGGGATTACGGTGTACTGCCTCGCCGCCGTTGGTATGATGGCTCAGACACAAATAAACTGTAAAACCGTACTTTTCTGATTGTTTTCTATTACTTCTTCCGTACAAGACATGATGTCTATGTAAATTTCTAGTTGTTTTACAAAAGAAGCACTCTTTCTCTTTCTGTAGTACGCTATTCATCGTCAGAATCCTCGCTTGCGAAATGATATTCCATCAAATCAGCAATCATTAAGTATTCCTTTGCTATTTTTCCGCTTCGTGTTTCTTTTACCTGTTTTCTAAATCCTTCTAAATCTCCATGAAAGCATCCGCAATTAACCATTATTTTTTTATTTTTGCCCCTGTAAAAAGTTGTGCAGCGGAATTCTGTTCCGAAGCCCTGTATTAGTGTATAATCTGCATCGCCGGAAACCCATGCATCGCCGCAAACCCTTGCGTTGCCGTAAACCCATGCATCGCCGGAAACCCATGCATCGCCGGAAACCCATGCATCGCCGGAAACCCTTGCGTTGCCGAAAACCCTTGCGTTGCCGTAAACCCTTGCATCGCCGCAAACCCTTGCATCGCCGGAAACCCATGCGTTGCCGTAAACCCATGCGTTGCCGTCTTGCGATACATTTCCCTCTTTCTCCACATATCCTCCAAGTTCTCCGGCTTTCACGTCTCCGAATTCAACCAGCGCTTTAATTCTAAATAATTTTTTTCCAGCTGCGTTTGTAATAGACTCTGTTGTTAATTCAAATTTTTTCATTTTTCTTCTTCCTTTCTTGGTTTCCATTTTCCTAGTATTTGTTCCAGTTCTCTTGGTGTTAGCGTTTCAATTCCTAAATCTTCCGCTTCCTGTATCGTTCCTTTGATTAGTTCACTCATTTCCCGACTGTCGTAGGTGTGCGAGCCTCGCATGAGCCTGTAAAATACTACCTCTTTGCCTTTTTCTAGTCGCCGTCCTATCGCAACTGTGTGAACGTCCTCTTTTTTGTACATGATGTCGGTTGGAACGTTAGTTTTTAAAACTGCTATGTCTCCTTTTATCAGCTCCGGCTGTCCATATCTGCCTATCATCAAATTTTTGGCTTCTGCCTTACTCGTGCCGACTTTCTCCGCTATCTTGGTGATCAGGACGTGGAAATAGGCATTTGCTGACAAGCTTCTTTTCTTGCGGAACGGTTTAATTATTATGGACAACTTTTCCAACTTTTTCAGTTCGTCCACGCCCTTTATAAACCGCTCCGCCTCGTTGATTTCCAGGGTAACTGTTATCTTTTTGCTAAAATAATCCACCGCTAAGTTTTTTATTTTTCCAGTTAAATCCATGCTATTTCAGTCCTAATTCCTTCATGGCTTCAGCGTATTGTTGCTGTGTCGTCTGATACAGTGATTTTAAACTTCTTTGACTTGCCCATTCTTTAATTTGAGCTTCCGTCATTCCCTTTTTTTGCATCAGATCATAGAGCCGTTTTGCTTCTTTCTCTGTGACAACCTCGTTGCGTTTATATTCGTCTGTATCTGCATCTTTGGAATCGTCCAGAAGAAACAAGCTATTTAAAGCGTATTTCCTCGCGTAGCTCGATGCTGACCCGGTAACTTGTGCCGCATCCATCTTTTTTTTGCTTTCCTCCTCCCTAGCGTATGCTGTAGTGCAAAAACTGCCATCGCTCTCTATGTCTTTTAAAATTGCTGTCGACTTTATGTAAAATCGATTGCCCAGCATAATAATTTCGTCGTTTACAGCTAATATTAAGCCTTCTCTGTCCAATAAAGGCTTTACTGCCTCGTAGATGTCCTCTAAGCTCCTGTAGCTATAGCCGCCATACTCACTGTATTTACTCTTGGGTACCTTTAATTCTGTCTGAATTTTCTGCAACTTTTTGTGAATATCTCCCATCTTTTTTACCTCACAATCACGCTCTTTGAGGTCTCAATGTGCGCTCCTGCGACCTCTTTCCCGGCTTTAATCGCCTTTTTAATCGCTGTCTTGTCCGCCTGTGGCTCTGGAATTCTGATGTATTCCTCTGCCAGGCTGTCCAAATCGTCAATAGCCACAGACTCGCTGCTCTTGTAGAATACGCTAACTCTTGCCGTCTTGAGCTTTTCGCCATCAAGAGCATGGGACAGATAGTCCTTGCACCTCTGTGCGGCATTCTCACAACTTCTGCGGCGTTTCGCAAGCTTTTCTTCCTCCTCTTTGATTGCCTTTGCTTCTGCGGCATAATTCTTTACCGCCAGTGCGATTCCCTCCACCTTTTTGTCTCTCTCAATGTTGAGAGTCTCAAGTTTTTCAAGGTCAATAATTTCTCCTGTCTCCTCGTCTATGCAATCCATGATCGCACTGTCAATCTCGTATAGTGTCATTGCTCTAATTCCTCCTCATATCTCTCGTATTCGTTGTAACTTGCCGCACCTCGTTTGATTGCTTTGTGTGCTGTTCTACACTCATATTCCGCCTCAAGGTGCTGTGCTTTTAAGTACTCTCTAGCCGGGTCAAATCCTCGTTCCATTTCCTGTCTCCCATGCCTCTTTAATAGCCTTGCTCAGTTCGTTGTAACCTCTGGCGTATGCCTCTATCTTTTTCATGTTGTCGCTTCTTTCAACGCCCAGTCTAAACAGCTCAAGCAACCCCTGTGCTACCTCTTTGTCTTTAACGGTAATCGTGACTTCTGCCGGGATTACTCCTTTCCCTGTCACTTCGTTGTCGTATTCCTTCGCCGGAAATCCGGTTGCATTAATCATCGTATCCATAACCTAGCCTCTCTTTCTTTCCTGCTATCCAATCCCCCAACGCTCCACTACATTGTTCCGGGGTATAATTTTTATTATCCTGTTCTAACCGTCCAACTATTTCTCCCAGTGTGGGTAGTTCTGGTACTGTTTCTTTTTGCTCTATCGCTCCCGCCGCTCTTATCATTTCTTTGAGTTTCGGCGGGTACTTGTCTATCTCCTTTTGTGCTTCTAACGCCGCTCTGTAGCTTCTGAGGAAATTTGAGTGTATGACCGTCTGAAAGTCCGCTGAATCTACTACCGCCCAGTCATGGAGCGTCTGTGGCGTTCCTACCGCCTTTTGCAACGTAGGGGGCAGTTTGTCAAATTCTTCTCTGTAGCCGTAAATCCCATTACTGCATGCCTTTGCAACTGTTGCCCACGCTTCCTGCTCACTCAGGTAGCTGCTTTCTGCCTTGAGCTTACTGGCGCACTCCAAAATATCTGCTGGCGTTGGTGGAAACTTTCCGGTCGTCATGTACATCTGTGCTGCTACGCTTATTGTCTGGTAGTCGTTATTTTTGCCTACCAAGCGGTACCACATGTCTAACGCCTGTTCGTTGGGAACAAATCCCGGAGCCGTGTAAACAGTCTTTAGCGCAGCCACAATTTTAGAAAACTCCGAAATCGTCATACATTCCGCCTCCCTCCTGTTCTTTCTGTGCCGCCCAGTGCTGTATATCTCCGTACAGTCGGTCGTTAATGTTCTTCGTGCTGTCGTTACCTGTTTTCAACTCAAAGAATCCTAACCACTCCTTGTCCAATGACTGGTCTATGATTTTTTTCATCGTTCCCAAATCTCCGCCGGACAGCTCGTGTAATTTTTTGAGCAAAGCTTTCAAGGCTCTGTCTGTTCTTACTGGCTTTCTGATTTTCTTACGCATAGCAAGGAATTCCAAAAACTTACAGTTAAGTTCTTCGTCCTCGAAATACTGTTCCGGTTCTTTCTTTGCGCGCGCACTCTCTTTTATTCCTTTAGTACTTGATTCCTTAAGTATTTTATTATTTAAGTATTTTATTCCTTTAGTATTTAATTGCGTTGGATTTTCCTGTATAGGTTTTTCCTGTGTTGGATTTTCCAATATAGGCTTTTCCTCTTTAGGTTCTTCCAATACAGGTTTTTCCTGTGTTGGCTTTTCGTAAATGTCGTAAACTGTGCCGCTTACCTGTCCTTTTCCGTTTCTCTCACGAGTCACTTTCAGGTATCCGAACGTTTTTAACTCTTCTAACGCGGCTCTTACGCCGTCCACGCCGTCTTTATTCAAATTTGCCAGTCCCTTAACTGTAAATTCCCAGTCTTCCGGTAAACTAAGCATAAGACTCAGTAAGCCTTTTGCTTTTAAAGACATACCCTTTTCTCTAAAATGGTAATTCGACATAACGGTGTAGTCTGTCGTTTTATTTATCCTCATTATTGCCATATGCCCACCTCCTATCTTGACAAATCGTCAAGTCTTTTGTAAAATCTAATTATGTTTTATTTGGCAAGAGCCTAGTGGTAAGGTTCTTCCTTTTTTACCTCGTGTTCTACGCCGTCTTTATCTATGTAGAACACTTTGTCATACTCTACGCCCTGCTGTCGTCCTAAAAGGGTGTAGAGTAGTCTAGCAACATACTCTGGTCTCGGAGGTTCATTCATTTTTTATTCACCCCCTAACATCACGAAAAAATTATAATTGCTATAATCTTTTCCGGCGGTATGTGTTACCACACCAACCCAACTGGACGAGATCCAGATAACCAACGCTACTGACATGATGGTCAGTAAATTGTACATAACCTTCATTTTTTTACCCCTCTCTTTTCGTAAGTTCCTGACGTTGCAAGAATTTATTAATAAAATATTGCTGTCCTTTACCCGTGACTTTAGTTGTCTTGGTGATGATATTTTCACCCGCTCCGTTAATGTAGGAGCCTTCCTTGATTTCAAACAATCCAAGCTCCATACCTTTCTGGGTTGGCATGTTTCTGCCTGACCCACGTTTGAGTAGAAATCCATTTTCACGCATCCAAGAAAACAATCTTCGTTGTCCGATTTCGATGCCATTCTGTTTTAACAGCTTCGCAAGCTCACCAATCAAAATTGAGGTCTGACTTGCTGAAACGGCATCTGCAAACACTTCTTTCGGTCGCATACGCTCAACGTTTTCAAGCAAAACTGCATTGTCAGCTTTTAAAGATTCGATGGTTTTGTCAGCCATTCTTAAGGCTCTAGCAAAAACTTGTTCCGGCGTGTTCCATGCTTTTTCTAAGTCGAGAAAATATTGTCTGTAAAATCTGCCTTTTTCCGAACGTTGAATCATGCAAATCTGTTTCGCCATATCAACAGAAATGATGTGTTCTATGATTCTTCCGCCGTTTTCTAAATTTTTAGAAAACGTTGTATAGTCTATATTTTCAGTAAAGCCATACGCCGACATATTTTTAAACCAATCGGCATATTTGCTCTTGATTCCCAAACCCTCATGCAAATCCCTTGCGGAAACAGTCGGCTGCTCCGCATCATAGTTGACAGAAATTAAATTTTCCATCTAGTCACCTTCTTTCTGTTCTTCGCATTCCTGCTTCTTATTGCTTGCCATTGCTTCGCCCATACCAAGTAAGTAGCCTTTATTAAATTCAGACATATTAGGAATGGCTTTTGTTATAGCTTCAAGAATCTGTTTTTCTTTTTCTGACATCTTTAACACCTCTCTTTCTTGACCTGCCATCATCAGTACCGGGAGGTCATTCCCGGCAGACGGTCATTTCTGACCGTTTCGGCTATTTATTTTCTAAAATAATTTCAAGCACATTTTTTTCTGTCACTTTCATATCAGCAACTCTTTTGCCTAAAAGGTCATCCGTTCCACAACCTAAAAAGTAATCCGCACGGTGCTCTGTTTTGAACTTCATACCAAACATTGTTACTGTTGTTCTAATCGATGCATTATTGTTGATTACCATTAAAATATCGTAGAATTTCATTTTATTTCCCTCCTGTGTGGTTGTCTTGTGTTTTGTTGCTATGCAACTATAATAACTTACTTAGCGTCATTTGTCAACACTTTTTTGTGACTTTGTGTATCTTTTGTTTCTTAGTCACATTTTTATATTGATTTTTACATTTTAGTGCGGTATAATTAGCAACAGAAAGGAAGTGAATAAATGAAAGAGCGATTAAAGAAGTTAAGAAAAACATTAGACTTAACTCAACAAGAATTTGCCGACAAGATAGGAAGTGCAAGAAATAATATAGCCGGATACGAAACAGGCAGAAGAAGCCCAAGTGCCGCTGTGATTTCTCTTATTTGTACCAAATTTAACGTCAATGAAGACTGGCTACGAACTGGAAACGGCGAAATGTTTATCGAATTAACAAGAGATGAGCAGATAGAAAACTTTGTCGGTGATGTACTGAAAAGCGAGGAAGATTCTTTTAAAAAGAAATTTATTTCGATGCTTTCGGCGTTGGATGAATCTGACTGGGAAGTTCTTCAAAAGATGGTGGAGCTAATGCAGGAAAACAAAAAGGGCTGATTATTTCAGCCCCAGTAAAGCCTTGATGTGTACGTAGATGAGCCGTAAACAACGCTCATCTGCCATATCAAGCATTTTAATAATTTCTTTCCTGTAATCCATGCAACCCCTCCTGTTATCAAATCTTTACTGCATTATATGATGCACGTATCTCATTTATTCATTTTGGACATTATTTTCAACAAATCCCTTGATATTTTATTCAATATCCTGTATAATTTTATCCAAATTATTAATATATTAATAATAAAAAAGGAGAAGAAACTATGAGCAAGGAAAAAACTAAAGTTTGTAAGTACTGCAAAGAAGAAATTGACGCAAAAGCTAAAGTGTGTCCTCATTGCCAGAAGAAACAGGGTGGCAAGTTGAAATGGGTAATTATCGTTATCATCGTTCTGGCTGTTTTAGGCATGGCAATGGGTGGTGGTGACGATGACAGTTCTTCCACTGATTCTTCAAAGGGTACCACCGCAACAACAGCGGCTAAGAAAGAAACTGCTAAAAAAGAAGAAACAAAAGAGAAAGACAGCGTAAAAGTTGGCGAATCTTTTGAGAATGACGGCTTAAAAGTAACTGCTAAAAAGGCTGAATTCGGATATGATGCCGGAGAGTACTTTACTCCAAAAGATGGATGTGAATATGTAGCTGTAGACTTTACTTGCGAAAACATCGCAGAGAAAGGTGACAAGTATGTATCTGTATCTGATTGCAGTTGCTATGCAGATAATTCAGCTTGCGAGCAGCAATACATAGGAGACAGTGATTTTGTTAACACTAATTTGTCTCCAGGAAAGAACGTAAGCTTTACAGCATATTACGAAGTGCCAAAAGATGCAAAGAAAGTGATTTTAGAATATAGTGCTTCGTTCTGGACAGACAAGAAGATAACTATTAATTTAAAATAATTAGTCCACTAATAGGACAACGAACAAGAGGGAAGAATCAGTTCTTCCCTCTTTTCTTTTTTTCTCAAAATAATAAAAAAGCACCTGTAGAAACAAGTGCTTTACCTTTCCAAAATGGAACTATTAATGTTTTTAAGGTACAAAATGAAACTAACTTTTACATCCCAAAATGTAACTATTCTATGTCTATAGATTACTTCTTTTCTCCGTATTTGTCAATAAGTTCTTTTACCGCATCTATATTTTCTTGTATAGTGCTGTATTCAGAATTACGATGCCCCCCAAATGCATGATAATCATGGTAATAATATCCAATACTAATGTATCCGTTTGGCATTTTTATGCGGAACTCATTATTTGACTTAAAAATCATGTCTTCAGGCAAGCTAGCCAAGAATCTGTCTAATTTTCTTCTTTTATTAAATTTAAATTCTTGCATATTACTCTCCTCTGCCCTCGTAACCTCCGGGGTGGGTACTTAATTACCGAACCTCTATATTAGTGATATTAATAAGTGTGCAATCTGCACTTTCTTCCTCCGAATTGTACTCGCTTTCAATTTCAAAAGAAATTGCAAAGTGGTCGTCGGAATCAGGAACTTTATAAAAGATATTTTTATCCTTTAAAACATCATCCCACGCGCCCTCATCGTTTATCCAGTCCAGTTCAGAAGGGCACCCGAGCCTTGTCATGATTTCGTCTAATTCATTAAGGGATACTGTGTTCCCTGTCAATTCTCTTCTTAAAATTTCCAACATAATAATTTTTCCTCGTCTTTCTCCGGCGGATTCCGCCGCCGGGCGGTAATAATATTTACATCTCCTTACAGTGGCAGGTTACCCAGCAATTTTGTTGTCCGCAAGGTAATCTGTCATGTGGAAAATCCCCTCTATTTTCCGGGCAATTTTCGCAATTATATTCATTTTTATAATCGTACATAAACTCTATGTACTTGTTTCTTTCTTCTGCTGTCATATTTTCCTTCTTTCTCCGGCGGATTCCGCCGCCGGGCGGGTATTTATTATAAAATCTCTATCTTATCGGCAACTGTCCAGAGGATTTTCTTAATTAAGTTGTTGCCTGGGTTTTTGCATCCCCAGTCTTCTTTCCGGCAATCATAATATAATTTTGCGCCAAATCCCCAATCAATCAGACTTAATACTTGACGTCGTGTCGGGGCATTACATTCGTCTGTGCAAATACCGTTTACTATTCTACCGCTTCCCATTGCTGCTGGCGTATTAGTTTCTTCGACTTCCAAATATTTCTGAAAGTCATTAATATAGATACGTTTCATGTCGCCCTTCTCCCACACCTTATAGCCAAGGCGGATAAGTTTTTCCTCCATTGTTTCTTCCATGTTCTTTGCTTCCTTCCATGCTAATTTTAATCCTTCGGAGATGCAAAGACCTGCCTTTTTAACTAACTCCCACGCTCTTTTCATGATTTTTGATAAATTGTATTTTTTCATTTCTTTGTATCTCCTCTCTTGATTTAATCTTATTGTACACGATAATGTCTATTATGTCAAGAGAAAAATACACAAAAATATATTATTTTTTTCTTGATATTTCTTTCAAAATAATGTACTATATATTTACAATAATAAAAGGAGGCTTTTGAATGGAAACACGAGCAAAAAAAAGAAGTAACATATATAACGGAAGTATTTCATATAATAATTTATGGGATACATTAGAACGCAGAGGATTAAAGCGTTCTAACTTATTAGATAAGGAAACTTTTAACCTTTCCCCGGCACTGGTCAATAAGTTGCGACACGATAGGAACGTGAACATAGATACAATTATGTATTTGTGTGAGAAATTAGACTGCCAGGTATGCGATATTGTGGAATATAAAAAATAATACATTTTCGTGTATTTTCATCTTGGCACAATAGACATTATCGTGTATAATTGAATTAAATCAAGAAAGGAGATACAAAAAAATGAGGGGGTTGAGAAATAATGAAAAGAGCCGCTTTATATGTGCGAGTAAGCACGCAGGAGCAAAAAAACAGCGGTCTGTCTGTTGATTCGCAGATAGACGCACTTAAAAAATATTGCGAGGAGCAAGGTTATACGGTTGCTGGCATTTATAACGATGCCGGCATATCTGCACGTAAAAAATACACAAAACGCCCCGCCCTCTTAAAGTTACTTGAGGATTGCAAGAAACACGAGATTGATATAATACTCTTCACACGCCTTGACAGGTGGTTTAGAGCCGTTGCAGGGTATTATGAGGTACAAAATGTCCTTGACGCGTGTAAAGTGCCTTGGAGGGCTATCTGGGAGGATTACGAGACGGAGACAAGTCAGGGGATTTTTAAAGTTAACATCATGTTATCTGTAGCGCAGGCAGAGGCAGACAGAGACAGTGAGAAAATACGGTCCGTTATGGAATTCAAACGGAACAACAAGGAATATATTGGCGGAAAAGTGCCGGTAGGTTATCGCATAGAAGGGAAAAAAATTGTAAAAGACGAAAAGACGCGCGGAATAATTGAGGATATGTTTGAGCATTACTTTCAAACCTTCTCAAAAGCAGGAACTGCCGACTATATTTTGAGTAAATACCCTGACTTTGTAAGGACCAGGACAAGGTTGGTTAAGATTATGTCCAGCCCGGCTTATCGCGGCGAAATGTATGGAGTAAAAAACTACTGTGAGCCGTACATCACAGAGGAGCAAGCGCAAAAAATTAGCGAGGTATCCAGCCAAAAAACTTGGACAGATTGCAAAAGGCGTATTTATATTTTCTCCGGCCTGATGAAATGCCCGCTTTGCGGTTGCAGGCTTTCCGGGTGTGCGATAGGCAAAAAAGGAAAAAAGTACAAAGTATATCACTGCCCCCACTCTGTCGCGCAAAAGCACAAGACCTACACGCGATCAGAAAAAAAATTAGAAACATATATGCTCGATCACATCGAAGAAAAAATACAGTTAGATGTATTAAAGGCAGAAGGTCGTGTGAAGGCAAGCGGAAACGATGCGGAAAAGAGAAAGAAAAAATTATCTAGTGAGCTGGGAAGAATTAATAAAATGTTTGAGAAAGGCAGGATAACAGAAGAATACTATGACGAAAGATATGAGGCTATATCGAAGGAATTAAAAGAACTATCCCAGACCGCCGCAACGGAAGAGTTGGAAGCTAAGAAAAAAATACAAAGCAGATTTCCTGACGGTTGGAAAGATATGTATATGCAGTTAGACGAACAAGGCAAGCAGGTGTTTTGGAAAAGTATTGTAAAAGAAATAAAAATATCCCCCAACGAATTTGTGGAGGATATTATATTTTTTTAGTTTTTGTTATACAGTAACTAGCCGTAACCACCGGGTTAAAGCTAGTTACTGTATAAATAAATATTAAAAATAAAAGAGATAC
>OODB01000478.1_pt1 | contig 39722 bp, 36 predicted proteins | sample 1671721 | NCBI WGS metagenome assembly OODB01 (sample SAMN06348185, study PRJEB24527) | human gut metagenome | biome: human gut; feature: ankylosing spondylitis patient; material: feces | host: Homo sapiens | place: China | collected 2015-10
CTGCTGAACCTGCTGTCCAACGCCATCAAGTTCACCCCGGCGGGCGGCACGGTCTCGGTGCGGGTGCGGCAGCTTGCCGGAGCGGTGCGCGGCTGCGGGCAGTACGAGTTCCGCGTCAAGGACAACGGCATCGGCATGAGCCAAGAGTTCGCCAAAAAGATTTTTGAGCCGTTTGAGCGGGAGCGCACCTCCACGGTAAGCCGGATCCAGGGCACCGGCCTTGGCATGGCTATTACCAAAAACATCGTGGATATGATGGGCGGCACCATCGAGGTGCAGACGGCGCAGGGCAAGGGCAGCGAGTTTATCATTCGTGTGCCCATGCGTGCGCAGGCAGAGCACCGTCCGGTGGAAAAGATCACCGAACTGGAAGGCCTGAAGGCACTGGTGGTGGATGACGATTTCAACACCTGCGACAGCGTGACAAAGATGCTGGTCAAGGTGGGCATGCGTGCCGAGTGGACCCTTTCCGGCAAGGAAGCGGTGCTGCGTGCACGGCAGTCCATCGAGATGAGCGATGCTTACCACGCTTATATCATCGACTGGCGCTTGCCGGATATGAACGGCATCGAAGTCACCCGCCAGATCCGCAGCTTGAACGATGATACGCCCATCATCATCCTGACTGCCTACGACTGGTCCGACATTGAGGTGGAGGCAAAGGCTGCCGGTGTGACCGCCTTCTGCTCCAAGCCCATGTTCATGTCCGACCTGCGCGAGACCCTGATGAGCGCCATCGGCCAGACACAGACGGATGCGGCGCAGGAGCTTCTGCCGAAAAAGAGCACCAACTTCAAGGGCAGGCACATCCTGCTGGTAGAGGACAACGAGCTGAACCGTGAGATCGCGCAGGAGATCCTGTGCGAGTACGGCTTCCGGGTCGATACGGCGGAAAACGGTGCCGTGGCGGTGGAAAAGGTAAGCACTGCCGCACCGGGCAGCTATGATCTGGTGCTGATGGATGTGCAGATGCCGGTGATGGACGGCTACACCGCCACCCGGCAGATCCGCGCACTGGGCGATCCTGCACTGGCAAAGATCCCGATCCTTGCCATGACTGCCAACGCATTCGATGAAGACCGCCGCAATGCCTTGGAAAGCGGCATGAATGGCTTTTTGTCCAAGCCCATCGTGATCGGCGACCTTGTGCAGGAGCTGCGCAAGATCCTGTGACCAACTCATCATTGACAAACCTACATTGTGAACTCAAGGAGCCTGTCCAAAAGAAAGCATAAAAATGCGTATAACGCCCTATGAAATGGTGTCACGGGGCGTTTTATTTTGTCTTGTTTTGTGGGCGATGTTGCGGTTTATGTTGCGGTTTTGCGAAAACTTGCGAGACTAAATAAAAAAATCCTACGAAATTACGATTTTAAACGTAAATTCGTAGGATTTTTGGAGCTACTGACCTGATTCGAACAGGCGACCTGCTCATTACGAGCGGGCAAGGAATTAAGAATAAAACACATAAATACGATAAAAATATAAACAACGTGCGCCACTTTTGCGCCACCACAAATTAGCCGGTCTGTTTTTTGAGATAGGAGTCCAGACGATTGATCTTCTTTTTCTTGAATTTTTTGTCAAGAGAAGTGTAGATGCCGAGGGTGACGCTGATATCCTTATGACCCATTTGATCGCGGGCGGTGAGAACATCGACTCCGGCAAAGTACATCAGGGTACAAAAGGTGTGCCGCAGCTGGTGAGGTGTAAAGGGTTCAATGCGCATGGGCAGGCCGCCTGGGCGCTTTTTGCTTTCTTCGCCGTGATAGCCGTACTTTGCATTCAAATCGGCCATGTAGCTGCTCCACAGAGTTTTCCATGCCTGCTCTGTCATGCGGTGGCCCTTTACAGTATGCAGTACATACAAGCAATCGTCCTGCTGAGTTTTGAGATAGTCCACAAGGATCTTTGGAATATTAACGACCCGGACACCGGCTTCTGTTTTGGGATCCTTGATTTTTTTATCCTTGAAATTATAACCGCTGTGAACGGTGATCGTGGCTTCTTTCAAATCGATATCGGCCCAGGTGAGGGCGGTAGCTTCGCCGCGGCGGAGGCCTGAGTAAAGCAGTAGCATGGCAGCACGCTGAGCGCGATGAGGCGTTTCGCGGATCCACTGCTGCTGTTCCTCTGTGATAGGTTCACGGTGCTCAGGATCAGCACCGGCAGGGCAGGTGGTTTTAACAATGGGGTTGTATTGTACCACTTCTGGGATAGCGAGTTCATAGGCAGCCTTGGCGCTGCTTCGCAGATTGGACAGCGTGAAGTGGGACAGTGGTGGTTTGCCATTGTGCCACTGGGCCAGAGAGTTAAGGACCCGCTGAAAGTCGGCAGTGCGAAGGTCTGCTGCAGGCTGATCCAGAAGCGGACCCCAATGGTTTTTATTGTCTTCATAGCGGTCGAGACTCTTTTGCCCGATGCCTTTGGCTGTTTTGGCAGCAATCAGGTTATCGTACAGAGTGGCAAGGGTGGCTTTGGATTGGGCGGGATCCATTCCCTTGCCCAGTGCTGTGCGGTAAGCTTCGGCAGAAGCACGCGCTGCCTTTGCGGTGGAACCATAAAAGCTTTTGTATTTGGGCTTACCGGTTTCATCTTTGCCGATGCAGACACGGTAGCGGTAACGGCCATCGGAACCTTTTTTATTTGCCATGAGTACACACCTCCTCTGAAAAAATTCTGGGTTGCAGAAGGATCATATTGGATTTACAATAGAAAAGCGGAGACGCGACGGGATTTGCAAGGCATTCCATGATAGAAACTCCTACTTTTCTTTTGGACAGACAGCAGAGCAGAGAACCCCTTGGCTGGAAACAGCTGAGGGGTTCTTTGCGTTTGTAAAAAAGGAGTGCCGGGTGGGCGCTCAAAAATCAATGGACGGTTAAAATATCAAGCCAATTATCAGGAAAACCCAATTCAGAAAGTTGAGCAGAGGGATGTGCTATAAAGCAATCATGAACGGCGTTGACAAATGCGCTGCGGTCAGGAATGGGAAGTAAATGCCAAAGAGCATATACATATCCGAATGGTTTTGTGCCGTAAGAATTGATGGATTTAGGCATTCTTGCGGGAGGATTAACACGCTGTCGATGATAAAAGCGGGAACCATGTGCAGCGATGTTGCGAGCAACAACAGCACAATGAGTCCAGTTTTCAATGTATTCACGAGAAGAAATACCATAGAACTCACGAGCAATGGCAGCACGGTCTTCCGGCAGCAGGTTACGGTACATCATAGAAACCTGATCAAAGGTCAAAACCTCAACGATAACCCAAACAGGATATACGTCGTTCAAATCCTTATGATGATGTAAAACAAATGGTTCATCTTTTCGCAAGCCGAGAGATTTGGAAAGGCCATTCAAAAGTTTAGCGTGCCGCCAGGGATCTTCAAAATGATTTCCATCCAGATAGCCGACCGGACCGTATTGGCGGGCATGGTAGTAAGCAATATAGGCTTTGAGGTTGGTTTCTGCAATAGCTGCAGCGTGAGAGATAGCAGCACGAAACTGTTCATCAAACTGATAAAGGTCGATGATTGTAGAAAAAGATGAGTCCTTTAAAAATTCATCTTCTCCAGTAGAAGGACTTTTGTGCCGCAGCGTGAGGGAATAGGCACTCAGGCGATAATAATTCTTTTCCCGAAGCCACTGAAGGGCCAAAGCATCATCGGCAATTGATAAGCCGCGCCTTTTCAGAATTTGGAGCTGCTGTTCATAGGTACAAAAAGATTTTGTTTCAGGCATATTGGACATCCTCAAAAATTGACATAAAAAAAGACCCGCCATGATACGCATAGATGCAATGCACCCAGAGGCTTAGCGGGTTCCGTTACATGTATTATACGCTTTGGCCCGCCGATTGTAAACAATTTTTACAGTGAAAAGTTGCGAGAGCAACGGAAAAATTTAAAATTGGGGCTTGACAAGCAATAAAAATCCAAGATTTCTTCATGAACAAGACATAAATGGGCTGCTTTGGTCGAAGGCAAGGCGGCTTATTTTTTATGCTTCTTTGCCCAAGCCAGACGCAGCACATTTTTTATAGCGCCCGGTGAGCACCAGATCATCTACATAATCCACGGCCTTCTGCTGGCCTTCTTCGTTGAACTGATCGAAGGACAAAAGAAGCGTCCAGCGGGGATTCCCTTAAGAACTATGCCAACGCCAAGCGTGACGAAAACCTTTTGCTTCTGCTTCCTGAACGGTGGACACATAACAGTCGCCATCTGATGGGTTTATGATAACGCGGTCATACTGTTGATCGAAAGGAAGATGGTAAATCTTTTCGCCTTCCTTTGAGATATTACATTTGATGAGAGGGTATTCTTTCAAGGGGAAGTTTTCGACAACGGCAATGCGAAGGTAGTTAGCGCAAGATTTTGCAAGAGAAGAAAGGGAGGTAGTAGTGATAAACAATCCAGAGACTTGACATTCAGGATGCTCCATAACTTGCAAAATAGTCGTTCCATAAAGTTGAAATATGTGCTTTTCGTGAATCGTTTTTTCGGCAGCCCAGCGTTTGCATTGAATAACGAAAAGCTTTTTCTCTTTTGAGACAATCAGGTCGCGCCCCATATCTTCAAGACCCTCGGTTGCACCGAAGTAGCGAACCTTATAACCTTTTTGCTCGTAACAGTAGCCGACATATCGCTCATATTCAATGCCGACCTGCCAGCTGCTTTTTTGCCGATTGGAGTACCGATCAAGCGCAAGTTGGAGTCGATCGGCTTCTGAAAGAGTTTGATATTCTTGGGGAGAAAGCCATTTTTTCAAAGTTGAATATTCATTTTCGGGAGTAGAAGCAATATTTACAACAGATGCTAAATCTTCCGGACTGATTTCCTTGAATTCAGAGAGCCATGGGAAAGCGGCTTCATAAAGATTTAATTGATACTCCTGAAGTTTGCATTGCTCTTGCAGAACACGCTTCTGCCCAGACATTTCACGAACTTTTTCTGCGGCCGTAAATGCCGGACGTGCTTTGTGCTCCAATTCAGACGCGATCTTTAGGTCGATTAAATACAGGCAATCGGCATATTGCTTTGCGAAATAAGGCGTATCAGAATGGTCAGCGTGCAGAATAGAATCCAATAAATCCTGATTTTCCTTTATTTTTTTCTCACGCTCGGCAAGGGTGCGTTCCTGATAATCAAGGTCACGCATACGAGCATCAAGAATTTGCTGACGATGGAGGTCTAAACTGACATGGGCATCGGCAACTATTGAATTGAGCCGCTCAAGTTCTTTCTGTTTTTTAGAAAGAGATTCGTCCAGTACAGCAATCTTCTGAGAATAATCTCTTTGACGAGCAAGGAACTGCTGATCTCGAATTCTCAAAAGGCGTTCAGTTTCAAGGGTTAGGTTATTTTCAGCTTGTTTCTTTTGAGCGATTTCTGCATCCAAACTAGTAGCAACCGCTTCTTTTGAGTGCTGCTCTTGCTGATGACCGATTTTATTGCCCCACAGATAGCTAACAATAAGAGAAAGAGCAGCAGACCCGCCAATGATGTAATACCAAAACAAACATATCTCCTCCAAACTCTTACTTGAGTATAGAGGAACAAATAACCAAGGAAAACGGCAAAATGCCCAAAAATTCAACGGAAAATTTGTTTTGTTGCTCATGCAACAGAAAAACGGCTCTTGTGCGGTGCACGGGAGCCGTTTTTCTTGTCATGTTAGCTGGCGTCTGCTGTACCAGCGGAAGCTGATGCATCGACCTCCGCTTTTTTCTGCGCCAGGAGCTCCTGGCGATAGGCTTCGACTTCGGCATCAATGTCTGACACATCGTTGGCGGGCTGCTGGACAGCAAGCTCGTCAGCGATGCCATTCACATAGCGCAGAATTGCGTCCTGATCGGCGGGGCTGAGCTTAAGAAAGGCTGTAAGAATGGCGCGTTTGCGGTCGTCCAGATGGTACTCAGCGGCAAGACGATCCAAAATTGAGTCCGCTGCATCATCCAGCATCTGGCCTTCGCCGGTGCGCAGCCAGACCTCGGACACACCAAACTCCCGACAGATGGACTTGACAGTCTGCTCTGTAGCGCTGACGGCACCGCTTTCCAGACGGCTGACGGTGGCTTTGGTAAGGCCGATCACCTCGCCAAACTGCTCCATGGTGAGTCCTTTATCCTTGCGAAGCTCGCGGATACGATCATTGATTGCAGACATGAAAATCACCTCCTTCTTTTATGAACTGACTTTATTATAGCACAAAAGTTGCGAAATGCAACACTAAAGGCAAAAAGCGCTTGACAGAGTTGCACAATGCGACTATAATGAAGCCGTGAGGTTGCAAAATGCAATCTCGAAAAGCTAATATGCAACAAGGAGGGATTGAGATGTCGGAAAAGGAAAAGAAGAGCCGCGAGATGCTGGAACAGCTGGAAAAGCTGCCGCCAAAGACGCAGGAGCGCATTGGCTACATGATCGAGGGTGCGCTGGTGCTGGCTGAGAGCCGGGACGACCGCCCCACCCAGCCGGGCAAGAGCGCATGAGCCGCCGGAAGTGGTCACTGCTGATCGGGCTGATCGGATCGGTGGTGTTCAATGTGGGATGGTGGATCAGCTACCCGCCCATGGTGTTTGCCGGTGTGCTGCTGGCAGCGGCCGGGCTGGACCTGTGGATCGAGAGATGAAAGGAGAGAGAATGTGGACGAAAACAAAGAAAAAAGCCCGCCTGAGGCGGGCACAGAGAGCAGCGCTTATGAATGGCGCGCAAGGCAAGATATTTACTGTAACATACCAAGATTACCAGAAGCCAGAAGTGCTGCGAACTGATTTGAATAGTCTTCCAGCAGTTTGTAGTCCTGCCTTGAAAGCTTGCACTCTAAACACTGATAGCAGCAAGCCTGCTGCAGAGCCAGAACATCGAGGCTTGACAGCTGAAGAGTCTTGAGCCGCAGTTTGACCGGAAGGGCGCGGGCAGCATTCTTCATTTCAGAGATCAAAGAAGGGTCGTCTACAGATCCGAACCATGTATCCGGTACGGTTTCGAGCGATTGCAGCGCACGAACGAGCAATGGGATATCTTTGGTACGGATTTGAAACTGTGATGCCATGAAAATACCTCCTTTCCTATTTTGAGATGATTGTAGCACAGGAAAGGGAGAAGTGGCAAGAGCGCATGAGACTCCTTCAGTCGGCTGCGCCGACAGCTCCCTCGGGGAGGGAGCCTTTGTCAAGGAGGAGAAGTGCACGAAAGGAGAAAAGCAATGATGGAAAAAGAATACGCCATGCAGGAACTGGCAGGGCTGAGTGAACCGTGGAGCAATGCAGCCTGCATGGGATACTGCCTGATGGCGATGCGGCAGGCGGGCGTGCCGGAGCCGATGCAGCGGAAGGTGCTGGCGTGCCTGGAAGAAAAATTTGACTTTTACAGCCTGGCGGATGCAGAGAATGCCGGGTACATAAAAGCGAAAGCGGGCGAAGAATTCCGGTTTCAGACCTTCAGCCCGGATTGAGGAGGCAGACGTAATATGAGAAAAGCGCGGATCTATGATGCGCGGCAGCTGCCGGCATATCTGAGTCCGGCGCAGTATGCTGCGCTGATGGGTGTGAACCTGAAGACCGTACAGAAAATGTGCCGTACCGGGCGACTGCCTGCCGAAAAGGTGGGGCCGCGGCTGTGGCGCATTGACAAGAATGCGGCGCTGGAGCAGGGAGCGCTGGACCGAACAAACAAAAAGCCCGCCGGTGCAGCGAACACCGACGAGCTTACAGGGTGATAGTTTTGAGCCACTATCACCAGAAGTTTAACACGAAACAGGAGGAAACACAAGTGAAACTGAGAGCAACCATCCGGGCAAGCCTGTGGTACATGGCAGCTATGGTGACGGCCATTGGCGCGCTACTGGTATCCAGCGGCATTGAGCACAGCGCGAACGGCTGGGAAATGCTGGGCTGGGCCGCTGCGGCGCTGGTGCTGCTGGCGGCAGCGCTGGCCATGCTGGGCCTTGGCTGCTGTGCGGACAAGGAAAGCAGGAAAGGCAACAAGGCACACAAAGCCCCGGCGGACACGGTGAAGCCGAAAAGCCGGAGAAAGGCGGGCTGAGATGCGGCCACCGATGAACATGACACCGGATGAAACGGAGATCTGGCAGCGGATGGAGCAGCACGGCGAAGAGCTTGTGCGGGACATGGGTGCGGCCCTGCTGCAGGCCGACCGGCTGCCGGAGTGGATGAAGGAATCCGCTGTGAACATGCTGTGCGACAAGCTGGCGGATGCCAGAGCGCTGGCTGCCGGCTGGATGAACGACCGCGGGGAGCCGTGAAAGGGAAACGAAGATGATCTTAGAAGAATACCGTGCCCGGATGGCCGAAGAGCTGAAAAAGCTGGACTGGCAGCACCCGGCCGACAAGGAAAGCAGTGCATACCGGCTTCTGAGCGAAGCGAGCCGGGACAAACGACTGAGCACGCAAGACTGGATCGCACTGTTTGAGCAATACCGGGAAGGAGTGAACCGGCAGTGAAGCAGAAAATGAACCTGCGGCAGGAGTTGGATCTGACGCGAGACGGCACTGCAGAAATGACACGTTGGTGCATCATCATTGCACTGCACCAGTGCTTTGGCGTGGGCAAGGACCGACTGAACCGGATCGAGCTGCGTGCCGAAGAGCTGGGCTTGGAAAGCCTGAATATTGCCATGCAGGCGAACGGCAAAGGAATGCCAAGCACCGACCAGAGCAGGGCGATGCGGGACAACTGGATGTCGGAGGGCGTGGAGCCGGAGTTCCGGGTGCCGGTGCTGCGTGCACCGCGTACCCGGCGGGAGCAGCAGCTGCGCATGGCGGGCGATGTGGCCGCCAGTATGGTATGGACCTTATACGCAAAGGCCTGCATGGAGCTGTTGGGATATGGTGCCGGGCGGCTGAACCGATTGAAGCAGGAGGCTCTTGCCAACTACCGGCAGGTGAATGAAGAGGGCCGTGCGGACGGGCTGGATGTTGCCATGGAACATCTGCGCAGATGTGCCTGCGACGCTTTGCAGACCGACGACATTATTGTGGAAGACATCCCGGACGAAGAGCGTGCAAAACAGGCAGACCGGGACTATGAGGAACAGAAAGATGCTTTCTTCCGGCGGAACATGGCCGGAGCCATGGGCCGCTGCGCTGCGCCTGCAGGCACGGCAGTGCTGGCACCGGGTGAGATCAAAAAGAAAATCGAGGCAGTTCTGCAGCAGGCAGCTGCGCCGGAAAGCTGGGAGAGGAGACGTTTAAGATGACGCTGAAGGAAGCCATGATCTACCGTGGCGAAAATGAAAGCACGCTGGCATTGATGCTGGCCACAAGGCCGCTTGATGTGCGGCGATGGTGCAAGCCCGGCGGGCTGGAAAAGCTGAGTGCCCAGAGGCTGCAGCAGCTGGCAAAAGCGCTGGATGGCGGGGTACTGATCACCGAAGACGGTGCGGAGTTTGAACTGTATGGAGGAAGAGTGTGAGCAAGGACAAATACAGAATGACCCGCAAGCGGGTCGAAAAGAAGCTGGCGGCAAGGTATGGCGTGCAGGTACGCGAAGTACACGAGGTGATCATGAAAGACGTTGTGAACCCGCTGAAGCGGAGGCAGGAAGCATGGCAGACGGCAAAGTACCGGTATGCACAGCGGGAGGTGCGCCGGTGACAAAGCAATACATTTACAGTTTGTACGATGCAAAGACCGGAGCACTGCGTGCAAAAGGTACACCGCAGGAGCTGATGGAACAGGGATACTACAACCGCGCTGAAAGCGTATGCACAGGCTATGCCCACCAGAAGAAGAAAAAGGCAAAGCCGAAAAAGTGGCGGCTGGAACGGGAAGAAAAGCAGTCAAAACCGAAAGCGGAACCGAACCACAGGACCGGCACCCAGATGCGGGAGGTATGGTTTTACAGCATGTTTGACGCGGACGGAAACCTGCTGCACGAAGGCACGGCCGCAGAGCTGGTAGAAAAGGGTCTGTTTAAGAACACACAGACCGTGACGAATGTTTTTTATGCCGGGCACTGCAGGCCGCAGGGCATTTACGGCCTGACACGGAAGAGGATACGGCGGGGCGTGCTGTGCAATGCGCCGGGAGCCAGAAGCAGCGTGCCGAAAAAGAGCAGGCCGCCGATCACGGGAATTGAGAAGCCGGACGAGCTGCAGCGTGCTGTGCATGAGCTGTGCCTTTACAACGCTGCGGCCCGGAAAGCAGGCAAAAAAGAGCTGAGCTACGGCTACTGGGCTGCAGAAGGAAAACCGGAGGCACCGGCATGATCACATGGTGCTGCAAACCAGACTGTCCGGGAAGGAACCCGGCGTGCCATGGGACGTGCGAAAAGTACAAGGCATGGGCGGCTGCGGTGAAAGCAGAAAAAGCCTACACAAAGGACATGGTATCCCGGGACAGAGTGAACCGGAGCGACTACGTAAAGGAAGGCTGGATGGCGCACAAAGGACAGCGCAGACGAAAAAAATAACAGAGGAAGCCCCTGGCAAAAGGATGCCGGGGGCTTTGGCGACAGCGCAGCAGGATAAAGTCTGCCGGGTGCTGCCGGAGCGTACCGGCGGCAGGCGGGAGCCTTTATACCATTTATTTTATAGCAGGATGAGCCGCTTTTTACAGCGTCCGGGGTGGGCGCTTTGGGGAGCTAGTATACCCGTTATTTCTGTGACGGTGATGGGCACAGAAGAGAAAACAAACACCGGCAGCATACCGATGCAGGAGGACGGCCAGATGAAGAAGAGCTACATTCGGGAAAAGAAATACCGGTGCGGCAGCGAGTACATGGCCGTTGGCATTTATGCAGTGACAGATCAGGAGCACCGCAGGCGCGGCAAGAAGCACAAGGAGAGCGACCGGGGCCAGAAAGAGCGGAACAAGCACGCCAGCTTACGCCGCAAGCAACGCAAGGCCATTGCGAACTTTGGCCGGGACGGCTTTTTCCTGACCGGAACATACGAAGAGTTCTATCTGCCGGAGGATTTTGCAGCCTGCAGGCGGGATGTGGAGAACTACAAGCGGCGGGTGATCGGTGCCACGGTAAAGCGTTTTGGTGTGAGCCGGGACAAAATACGGCTGATGCTATGGGCGGTGCGCAAAGGCGAAGCTGGACGGCTGCACATGCACGGCTTTGCCGAATGTGTGGGGATGGGAGCTGCTGACCGGCGGGAATGGCGCGAAATGCTGGAAGATCTGTGGCGGCGGCGCGTGCCGGGAACAGGCGAGTACGAGCCTTTGGGCACCATGAACGCCGACCGCATGGACATGAAGAAACTGCTGGGCGTGGACGGACAGGGCAAGAACGGGACCATAGGCTACATATACGGCCACAAAGAGCGGGCCTGCATTGAAACACGCAATCTGAGCCAGCCGGAAGAACTGGCACCCAGCGACACGAAGTGGAGCCGCCGCCAGCTGCGCAAGGGCTGCACCGAATGCGCAGAGAATGCCTACTGGTGGGAGCAGCACTATCCGGGTTTTGAGGTGGTACAGGTGATGATCTATGACCCCGGACAGCTGTACGAAGCGGACAGGCCGCGGCCAGACGGATGGGAGGCCACCGAAGCGCAGGCGTATCTGATCCTGCGCAGGCGGGGGAGTGCGAAAGTTCGCACATGACAGATAAAATAAAATTTTTGCGCGTAAAAACATGCACGGATAGCAGCTAAAACAGGCATTTTTGTGAACGAAGGGAAATATTGACAGCGGAAGGCGGCGGGCGGGTGACGAAGCAGCAGAAAAAGGACGTGCGCAAGGCGCTGCGGCGGTACGGCATGGAGCGGGCAGAGGAAAAGAACACGGCGGCAGAGTGGGTGCGGGCGTGGGGCACGGTGATCCGGCGGGCGATGGACTACTACGAGAAAGCAGATCCGGACTGCGCAAAGCTGTTGCAGCTGCGGTACATTGACGGGCTGAGCGAGTGGGAGACGGTGGGGCAGCTTTACATCGGGCGGACGACCTACTACCGCAAGGAGCTGGAAGTGCTGAGCACGGTGGGGATGTATGCGGCGCGGGTGGGGCTGATCTGAGAGACGAACTCCTTCCGTCATTGCTGGCACAATGCCACCTCCCTCTGGGAGAGAGGCTTTTGCATAGGGGAAACCTTTCAGCATCCGATGTGAACTGCGCGGAAGAAATGGCTGGGCACTTTGAATAGCTGAAAAAGTACGCAGTTTTTTTGGACTCAAACGGGCTGTAAAATAGCATCAGAACCACGAGAGGAGGAGCGGAAATGGCGCGCAGATACTGCAAAAACACAGTGCCCGGGAAACAGGGCAGGGGCAGAAAATACCCGGCGGCGGTGCGTGCCGAAGTGGTGATGGCCATGATCGGCTCCAACTCCATCTGTGCGGTGGCGCGGAAATACGGCGTGCCGGAGAGCACCATCCGCAGCTGGATGGCGGAAGAAGCCAAAAAGCCGGACGGCGTTTTTGCAGCAGCGCGGGCGGAAGCGGCGCGGGAGATCGCGGCCAGAGCGGCGCTGGGCGCAAAGGCACAGGTGGGCTATTTGCAGCGGCGGGTAGCAGAAAACCAGCGAGCGGCAGAGATCCGGGCAAAGCTGGAGAAGCGGCTGGACGAGGACGCCAGAGCGCGGAAGTACGAGATCGGCGAGCTGCTGAAGAGCGAGGAAGAAAACCTGCAGGATGCGGCGGAGACCGGGCTTGTGGTACGCTCGGCACCCGGGACATACGACCGGCAGCTTTCGGACGAAGAGCGCAGCGAGCTGGAAAAGCAGCTGCAGCGGTACGAAGAGAAGGCCATGAGCGACAAGGACGCGGCCAACGTGGCAGCGGTGCTTTTGACGGCAGCGGCGAACGCGGCAGCGCTGGCACCGAAGGAGCAGGCTGACAGCGGCCAGAGCACCCCGGCGGTGCTGATGGAAGCGAGGGCGGAAGAAACGGGCAGTGAGGTGGTGCTGGATGGCAGCAGTGTATGAGGGAAGAATGATCCTCTGGCGGCCGCAGCCGCGGCAGGCAGCGTTTATGCGCCGCAGCGAGGACGAAGCGCTGTACGGCGGGGCGGCAGGTGGACAGGCCGAACTACCGCGGGCTGATCGTGCGAAAGACCTACCCGCAGCTTTCGGAGCTGATCGACAAGACTATGCGGTACTACAAGCCGGTATTCCCGGCGGCAAAGTACAACGGCAGCGCCCACTGCTGGACGTTCCCCAGCGGGGCAAAGATCTATTTCGGGTCAATGTTCCGCACGCAGGATAAATACAACTATCAGGGCAAGCAGTTCGATTTTATCGGGGTGGACGAGCTGACCCACTTTACGTGGGACGAATACAGCTACCTGATGAGTCGCAACCGACCCAGCGGCGCAGACACGCAGGTGTACATGCGGGCGACGGCAAACCCCGGCGGCATCGGGCACGGCTGGGTGAAGGCACGGTTCATTACCCCTGCCCCGCCCGGCACCCGGATGGTGCAGCTGGTGGACGTGAAAAAGCCGGACGGCAGCGTGGAGAAGATGCGGAGAACGAGGATCTTTATCCCGTCTACGGTGTTCGACAACCCGGCACTGCTGGAAAACGACCCGGGGTATCTGGGCAATCTGGCAAGCCTGCCGGAAGCCGAAAAGCAGGCGCTGCTGTACGGAAGCTGGGACAGCTTTTCGGGGCAGGTGTTTACCGAGTGGCGCAACGATCCGAGCCACTACGAGGATCAGCGGTGGACGCATGTGATCAAGCCTTTCCGCATCCCGGCGCACTGGCGGATCTGGAGAGGGTACGACTTCGGCTATGCGAAGCCGTTTTCGGTGGGGTGGTATGCAGCGGACGAGGAGGGACGTATCTACCGCATCAAGGAGCTGTACGGCTGCACGGGCACGCCCAACGAGGGCTTGAAGATCGACCCGGTAGAGCAGGCACGGCGCATCCGGGAGGCGGAACAGAACGACCCGATGCTGCGGGGACGGCAGATCACCGGCGTGGCAGACCCGGCCATCTTCAACGAAAGCCAGGGCGAGAGCATCGCGCAGATGCAGGAAAAGCACCCGAATTACATTTTCTGGACGCCGGGCGACCACACGCGGCTGGCGGGCAAGATGCAGTTCCACTACCGGCTGGCTTTTGACGGCGAGGGGCGGCCGATGTTTCAGGTGTTTGACACCTGCCGCCATTTCATCCGCACCATCCCGAACCTTGTGTATGACGAGAGCAACGTGGAGGATATTGACACCACGCAGGAGGATCACATTTACGACGAGTGCCGGTATGTGCTGATGGCAAACCCCATCAGCCCGAGGCAGGCACACCGGGAAGAGCCGATGAAGGACGACCCGCTGGATCTGGACAAGAGAAAGAGCCGGACGAGGGTGATGAGAATCTGACCCTCTCACCGTTGCAGTCTGCTGGCGCGGAGCCGCAACGGAGCTCTCCCGAAGGGCGAGTTTTTTCAGAGGAAATGACAGGAAAGGAGCGGTGGAATGGACGGTAAAGAGCTTTTGCAGAGGATAGCACAGCAGGCAAAAGAAAACGAACTCCTTCAGCCGCCTGCGGGCGGAAGCTCCCTCATAGAGGGAGCCTTGGAGGACGGCGCGGAGACCGGCCTGCCGATGGCGCAGGTGATCGGGGAAGAGGAAGTACGGAAAGCAAACGACATTTTGCACAAGTACAAGGCCGGCAAAGCGCAGCTTGACAAACGGATCGTGGATAACGAGCTGTGGTTCCGGATGGGGCACTGGAAGAACTACGAAAACAAGATGATGCAGGGCAAGCCCAAGCCTTCCAGCGGATGGCTGTTCAACAGCATTGCCAACAAGCACGCGGATGCCATGGACAACTACCCGGAGCCCAACGTGCTGCCGCGGGCACAGGACGACGAAGAGACCGCACGGGCGCTCTCAAAGATCCTGCCCACAGTGCTGGAGCAGTGCGATTACGAGACGGTATACAGCGACACATGGTGGCGCAAGCTCAAGACCGGAACCGGCGTGAAGGGCGTGTTCTGGGATCCGGCGCTGCGGGGAGGCCTCGGCGACATCAGCATCAAAAGCATGAACCTGCTGATGCTATACTGGGAGCCGGGCGTGGAGGACGTGCAGGACTCGCCGAACCTGTTCAGCCTGAGCCTTGAGAACAACGACCGGCTGGAAAGCATCTACCCACAGATAGCGGGACACACAGGCAGCAGCCTGGACACGGCGAAGTACATCCACGACGACAGCATCGACACCTCGGACAAGAGCGTGGTGGTGGACTGGTACTACAAAAAGGCGCTGCCCGGCGGGCGGACTGTGCTGCACTACTGCAAATACTGCAACGGTGTGGTGCTGTACGCCAGTGAAAACGACCCGTGCCTTGCCGACCGGGGACTCTACGACCACGGACAGTACCCCCTTGTGTTCGACCCGCTGTTCCGGGAAGAGGACAGCCCGGCGGGCTTCGGGTACATCGACGTGATGAAGGACACCCAGACCGCCATTGACGAGATGAACCACGCCATGGACGAAAACGTAAAGCTGGCCGCGAAGGCGCGGTATGTGCTGAGTGACACGGCGGGCGTGAACGAAGAGGAACTGGCGGATTTTTCAAAGGACATCGTGCATGTGGCGGGGAGGCTGAACGACGACAGCTTCCGGCCTTTGCAGGTGGCGGGGCTGGCGGGCAACCTGATCACCTACCGGGACGACCGGGTGAGTGAGCTGAAGGAGATCAGCGGCAACCGGGACGTGAGTCAGGGCGGAACCACCAGCGGCCTGACAGCGGCCAGCGCCATTGCGGCGTTGCAGGAAGCGGGGTCGAAGCTCTCCCGCGACATGCTGAAGAGCGCGTACCGTGCGTTTACAAAAGAGTGCTATCTTGTCATTGAGCTGATGCGGCAGTTTTACGACGAAGAGCGGATCTACCGCATCACAGGAGAAGGCGGGGGTACGGAGTATGTACCCTTCAGCAATGCGCAGCTGCAGCCCAAGCCCGGCGGCATGGTGGGCGGCGTACAGCTGGGCGACCGGGAGCCGGTGTTTGACATCACGGTGACAGCGGCAAAGAAGAGCACCTTCAGCCGCCTTTCCCAGAACGAGACGGCAAAAGAGTGCTACCAGATGGGGCTGTTCAACCCGGCCAACGCGGACGCGGCGCTGGCGGTGCTGGACATGATGGACTTTGAGGGCATCGAGAAGGTGCGCCAGCGGGTGAGCCAGAACGGCACGCTGTACCAGCAGCTGCAGCAGATGGCGCAGCAGATGCAGAAAATGGCGGCCATCATCGACCAGCAGAACGGCACCAACGTATCCGCAGCAGCGGGCGCAGCAGCACAGGCAGCGGCCGGAGGACAGGCAGCGGGCGGATCCGCTGACAACGTGAAGAGCACCCTGAACGGTCTGGGTGGCGTGGTAGGCCAGAGCGGCAGCAACAGCATGGCGACGCAGGCGGCGAAGCGCGCAATGGATGTGAACAACCCGAACAAGGAATGAGGGCGCGCGAGGGCAGCGGCAAACCCTCTCGATCTCACCGTCCGCCTGACGGCGGTGCGGTTCGATAGCTCCCCCAAAGGGGGAGCCAGAAATCAAGGAAGGGAAAACAAAGATGATCACAATTATTTATGACGAGAAAGAGAAGAACATGATCCTGCAGGCATCGGGGCACGCAGGATATGCCGAAAAAGGCAGTGACATTGTATGCGCGGCGGTATCTGCCCTGATGCAGACGCTGGCATACAGCGTGGACGGCGGTACCGTGACCCGGAGCCAGGACGACTGCAACACCCTGACCGTACAGGCGGAACAGAGCTTCGACAACATGGCAAAGTTTGAGCTGGTGACGGACGGGCTGATGCTGCTGGCGAAGCAGTACCCGGAGAACGTGCGGTTCGTGAACCTGCACGCAAATGACACGGACAACGTGGATCTGCAGCTGTTTGCTGATGGTGCTGCTTCTGGTGGCGAGGGCGGTGCAGAGGGCGAAGCAGCCCCGGCAGTACAGGCACCGGCACTGCGACCGGCACAGGAGCGCATGGCAAGGCGCAGCAGACCGGGCAGCACGACGAAGGCGAACCCGCAAAGCCCGAAACCCGGTGAAGAAACCTTCTCACCGCTTCCGTCCGCCGACGGCGACGCGTCGCGGAACTCCCCCGAAGAGGAAGCCAGGAATCAAGGAAGCACAGACGAAAGACAGAGCGAAGGGGAAAAGCAGAACCAGAGCGAGGAAAAGAAAGAGCTGACGGCGGCGGAAAAGCGCCGGGCGTTTGGCAAGCTGATGCAGGGCGAATATGCAGCCGAGTTTGAGGAGGCTTTGCAACGGGCGTCGCAGGCGACGGTGCAGAGCATCCAGAACTCTCCGCAGGTGAAGGCGCTGATGGATGCGCTGGGCGAAGCCTACGGTGTGGACACTGCCAGCCCGGACAGTCTTGCAGCACTGACCGAAGCGGTGAAGAACGGCAGAGTGAAGAACGATGAATACTACGAGACACTGGCGCAGGAAAAAGGCGTCAGCGTGAAAACTGCCCGGGAAATGGACAGGATGGAAGGCGAGCTGCAGCGTGCGGCAGCCGAGAAACAGCGCGCCGAACAGCTGCGGCAGGCGGCAGAGCACCAGCAGCGCGCCGCTGCGGTGCGCGCCCAGTGGGAGGCGGAAGCGCAGAAGCTGCAGCAGAAATACCCGACCTTTGAGCTGGATGAGGTGATGAACAACCCGGCGGTGAAGGACATGATCCTGCGGGGCGTGGGGCTGGAAGCGGCATACCGCGCAGCCTACTTTGACCAGCTGATGGAAAACCAGACGGCGCTGACCGCAAAGCAGGTGGAGCAGGGCGTGGAAGCACGTATCCGGCAGCGCGGCCAGAGACCGGCTGAAAACGGCACCCACCCCGGCGGCGCAGCGGAGACGAAGGTGGACGTTGCCCACATGACCAAGGCGCAGCGGCTGGAGCTGGCGAAAAGAGCGCGGCACGGGGAGAGAATCGTGCTGTGAAACTCCTTCTGTCGGCTGCGCCGACAGCTCCCTCACTGAGGGAGCCTTTTACGCGGCGCGGGCAGGCAGAGGAGAAGATGAGAAGATTTCCCGCACAGAGCGTGTGAGAGATAAAAAACACTTTCTTGAAGGAGGACAAACAAATGAGCAAGAAAAAGCTGGATCTGCAGATGTTTGCAGATGCAAGCGCACAGCTGCAGAACACCACTGCGGCCAGCGGCATGACCGCCGAGATGAAGACCTACTACGAGCAGACCCTGCTGGATCTGGCAGAGCCTGCACTGGTGCATGACCAGTTCGGCGACTCGTACCCCATCCCGGCGAACAACGGCAAGACCATTGAGTTCCGCCGGTACACGGCGCTGCCAAAGGCCACCGAGCCTCTGACCGAAGGCGTGACCCCGGCAGGCCAGACCCTGACCGTGACCACCGTGACCGCCGATGTGCACCAGTACGGCGGCTGGGTAGCCCTGACCGACATGCTGGATCTGACCGCCATCGACAACAATGTGGTGCAGGCCACGAACCTGCTGGCAAGCCAGGGCGGCCGCACCATGGACACCATTGTGCGCGATATCCTGAACAGCGGCACCAACGTGATCTATGCCCCGAAGGTGGCAGACGGTGCGGAGACTGCTGTGACAAGCCGTGCGACGCTGGACAAGACCGCACAGCTGACCGTGGACGTGATCAATCAGGCGGTGGCGCTGCTGCAGGCGCAGAACGCTGACCCCATCGGCGACAGCTATGTGGCCATTGTGCACCCCTACACCAGCTACGACATCCGCCGCGACCCGGCGTGGATCGACGCTCACCAGTACGCCGCGCCGGAGGAGATCTTCAACGGCGAGATCGGCAAGATCAACAACGTGCGCTTTGTGGTTTCCAGCGAGGCGAAGATCTGGAAGGGCACCGGCTGCCCCACGGGTCTGGCGGTGTTCAGCACGCTGGTGCTGGGTGCCCACGCCTACGCGACCACCGAGCTGGAGGGCGGCGGCATGCAGCACATCGTGAAGCAGCTGGGCTACGGCGACGACCCGCTGAACCAGCGCGCCTCTGTGGGCTGGAAGGCCACCAAGACCGCTGAGCGCCTGAACGACCAGTACATGGTACGCATTGAGAGCTGCTCGGCACGCTACAGCGAGAAGGCACTGGCGAACTGAGAAAGGAGATCAGAGATGGCAGTAAAGAAGCAGGAAGCTGCACAGGCAGCACAGACCGAAGAAGCAAAGACCGCAGCAGCGCCGGAGGAAGGCACAGAGGAACAGGACACCGTGGTGATCCGGCTGTTCAAGGACAGCCACCGCTACAGCGAGCCGGTGTTCGTGGGCGTGAACGGCGAAACCTACCTTGTGCAGCGCGGCGTACCCGTGGAGGTGCCGAAGGCTGTAGCCGAGGTGCTGCAGCACAGCGAGGAGATGGAGAACGCCGCCATGGAGAAGATCACGGCAGCGGAGGCAGCGGCGGCGCAGCCGGTGCAGAGGGTGTAACGCCTTCCGTCTCGCCGTCTGCCTGACGGCGGCGCGGCGAGACAGCTCCCTCAGGGAGGGAGCCTTTCTTAAATGAAAAAAGCACCCGGTACAGCGGCACATGGCTGTGCCGGGTGCTTTTGTTAAGGAGATGATGAAATGACAGCAGGCAGTGCGATTGAACAGGCTGACGAGATGCGGCCGAATAACGAATTTTCGGACACTATGAAGCAGAACTGGCTGCGGCAGTGCGACAGCCGGCTGCGGGGCAGCGTGGTAAAACGAAGCGCCACAGCCGACTTTGATGCCGTGGGGGCGGACATCCGGTGGAACAACGGGCTGGGGTACGAGGCAGAGCTGCTGGCACCGGAGGAATTCAGCCCGCTGTATGTGCACTGGCTGTGTGCACAGGTGGATCTGGCACTGGGTGAGGTAGCAAGAGCGGCCAACGAGATGCAGCTGTACAGCGACTACGTGCAGGAGTTTGCCGCATGGATGCGCCGGAGGTATCCCCCGGCGGGCGGTGCACAGTGGAGGTACTGAGGTGGATGCAAGAAATCTGAACATTTTGCAAAACGGCAGGCAGATGCTGCGGGCATTCGGCGGAATCAACGAGACCTATGGGTGCAGCGAAGCGGAAGAAAGCCGGGCACTGAATTTTTCGAGCCGGGGATACCCGGCGCTCCAGACCCGTGCACCGCGCAGAAAGACCCGGGAAGTGAAGAACGTGAACGGTATGTACCACCTGAACGGTCTGCTGGTGTGCCGGGGCACGACGCTGGAATACACCCCGGACGATAGCGAGACCCGGGAAGGGACGGTGGTGCTGGAACATGCCCTGACCAATGACCGCAAAGCCCTGACCGGCATGGGCACGAAGGTGCTGATCTGGCCGGACAAGAAAGCCTTTGACACCGAGACGGGAGAGCTGAGCGAGCTGGGCGCGGTGTGGGAGATCGGGGAAGCGGGAATGACGGTGACCCCCTGCGATACGGAGGGCAAGACCTACACCCCGGGCAGCGTGGGAGAGACCGAACCGGAAGCGCCGGAGGACGGGCAGCTGTTCCTGAAAGGCGACCCGGAGACACCCTACGGCATGGACAGCGTGCTGCTGAAGTACAGCACCAAAAACAAAAAGTGGCAGGAGATCATGCTGCAATCGCTGCGCATCCACTGCCCGGGGCTGGGTGCTGCCATGAAGGAAAACGACACGGTGACCCTGAGCGGCGTGCCGCAGCGCGTATGCGATGCGCTGGCAAAGGGACTGAACGGCGAGATCAGCATCAGCACGCTGGACGGGGACGACATTATCACGGCGCTGGCGCTGCCGAAGAAGTCTGACCGGTATTACGGCAGCTGGACAGTGCTGCGCAGTGGCACTGCGTGGCAGAGTCTGGACGGGAAGGTGACCGAGAACGAAGCAGCGGATGCACCGGTGAAGGCAGAGCGCCGGGTGCCCGACCTTGACTTTGTGACCGAGCAGGGCAACCGGGTGTGGGGATGCAGCCGGAAGGAAAACAGCATCTATGCCTGCGCCCTGGGCGACCCCACCAACTGGTACAGCTACCGGGGCATTGCTTCGGACAGCTATGCGGTGAGCGTGGGCAGCGACGGGGTGTTTACCGGTGCGGCAAGCTGCCTGAGCTACATCCTGTTTTTCAAAGAGAACTGCATCCACAAGCTGTACGGCTCGAAACCCAGCGACTACCAGATGAGCAGTGTGCGGTGCCGGGGCGTGGCGGCGAAGGCGGCGGGCAGCCTGTGCGTGATCGCGGAGACACTGTATTATCTTTCACCGGACGGAGTGATGGCGTGGAGCGGCAGCCTGCCTGCAAAGGTGAGCGGCGCGCTGGACACCGGGAAGCTGACGGCGGCGGACTGGGCGATGGGCGGGCAGCTGGATGCACGGTACTACCTTTACCTGCACCGGAGAGCGGACGGAGACGGCAGCGGGCGGCTGCTGGTGTACGACACAGAGAAGGGGCTGTGGCACGAGGAAAGCCCGGCGGGCACCGAGATGGTGAGCACCGGGCAGCAGCTGTACCTGTGGGACGGCAGCACCTTATGGGCGGCAGACTCTGACCGGGAAACGAAAGGCGAAGAAGAAGCGAATCTGCGGTTTGAAGCGGTGACGGGCGACATCGGCATGAGCGTGCCGGACGACAAGTACATCAGCCGGGTGACGCTGCGGCTGGACGCGCTGGCGCACACGGTGGTGACGGTGGCGGTGAGCTACGACGGCGGGGCATGGGAGACGGTGGGCAGCTGCGCGGTGACGCAGGAGCGCCAGCGGGTGAATCTGCCTTTTGTGCCCCGGCGGCATGATCTGATGCGGCTGAAGTTTTCAGGAACCGGGCAGATGACGCTGCGGAGCATGGCCTTTACGGCGGCGGATGCAGCCGGGGCAAGGGTGAATGGCGCGGTGCCAAGGAAATAAAACTCCTTCCGCTGCGCAATGAGGATGCCCGAGGGCGGCGGCATGACCCTCTCACCGTTGCATTCCGCTGACGCGGCGCTGCAACGGAGACTCCCCTTTTTGTCACTGACGTGACATCTTCCCCCCGGCCGGGGGAAGTCGTTCCTCGAAGGGCGAGCTTTTCTTAAAGGAAGGAGAAGAAATGGCGAGTTTAGCGGGGCTGGCGGGCATCGGCCTGCCGAAGTTCAGCGCAAACATGCCGCAGGAGGATGCGGCGGCGCTGAACAATTATCTGTATCAGCTGCAGGAGCAGCTGGACTATGTACTGACGAACCTTGGCAGCGAGAACATGAATGAGGAGTTTTTGAAGAACATGGAAGGTGGAACGAGATGAGCAGACTGACGGACGCGCGGGGCGAGCTGGAACGCTACGAGCAGACAAAACCCGCGGACTACCAGAGCAAGTATCAGGGACAGATCAATGATGTGATGAGCAAGCTGAACGATCTGGGCGAGTATGACTATGACCCGGCGGCGGATACCGCTTACCAGCAGTACAAGAGCCAGTACGCCCAGAAGGCGAAGCTGGCAAACCAGAATGCACAGGCCAATGCCAGTGCCATGACAGGCGGCTACGGCTCAAGCTACGGCACGCAGGCGGGGCAGAAAGCTTATGCGGCGACAATGGATAATCTGGACAGCGTACTGGACGGACTGACGGCGCAGAACCGGGCGGAGTACAACACGAAAAAGAGCGGGCTGCAGGAACAGCTGAGCGGGCTGCAGAGCGCAGAACAGAACGACTATGCGAAGTACCAGAAGGACTACAGCCAGTGGCAGGACGGGTTGAGCTACCGGCAGAACGAGTATAACAACGCTTATAACGAAGAACAGCAGAACACGCAGAACGGACTGAACATTCTGGGAAGCTTCCTGAGTTTTGCGGCGATGATCCTGCCGTTTTTCCTGTAACGCTTAGCAGGGCAAGACGGATGCTTTGGGAGAGAAGCATGACCCTCTCACCGTTTCCGTCTGCCTTCGGCAGCGCGGAGATGGTGCCCGAGGGCGGCGGCATGACCCTCTCAATCTCACCGTCCGCCTGACGGCGGCGCGGTTCGATAGCTCCCCCGGAGGGGGGAGCCAAGGATCAAGGAAGGAGAAAGACAATGGGAGTTTTTTCGAGACTGAACGAACAGCAGAAGAAGCAGACGGAGGCAGAAAATGCCATGCCGGGCGCTTATGAGAACCGGTATGACGAGAGCATCCAGAACGCGCTGGAAAACATGAACCGGCAGAACACGGCGGGCACGGGCTTTGACGGCTCGAACGTCGATTACCGGGGCGCGCTGAGCCGGTTGTTCGGCAATGCGGGCGCAGGTGCGGACGCCGCTGCGCAGACGGCAAACCAGCTTTCGGGCGGGTACGGCGCAAGCTGGGCGCAGAGCGCCGCAGATCAGAGCGCGGCCAGCAGGGCACAGGCCGGTGCGCCAGGTGCTCTTGCAAAGGCCAGAGCAGATGCACTGACCCGGTGGCAACAGGAGCTGGCAGGCCAGAGCAGCCAGCTGGACAGCCTGCTGGGGCAGGATCAACTGGAGCGGGGCGAATACGACGGCGGTGTGGCCAATGCACAGGACTGGCGCAACTACCAGTACGGGCGCACGGAGCAGGCGAGGACGGAGAAGAACAACCTGCTGAGCAACGTTTGGAACGCTGTGCAGATGGTGGGCAGCGCCGTGCTGCAGGGCTACGATGCCTATAAAGGATACCGACAGCAGGACTGGGAAAACGCCTTTGCGGAGCGGCAGTACAGCGACAACCTGAGCCGCACGGAGCTGAGCGACCAGATGGCGGCGCTGCAGCAGGCAGCTGCATACAAACAGGCGGGCTTTGATGATGCGGCAAAACAGGTGCTGACGAAATACGGCCTGACGGATACGATGCTTGACAGCTGGCAGGGGCTTTCGCAGGCAGATCAGGACAAGCTGACCTATCTGACCACTGCCGCAGGACTGGCGGGCAGCGGTTATGACACGGCGGCAAGGAACTATCTGACGGCGGCAGGGCTCGGCACGGACAGTATCGACTATTACAGCACTGTTGCAAACCGGCAGAATCAGAGCAATCTGAACTATCTGGCCGGGCAGCTGGCGCTGCAGAACCGGTACAGGACCACCGGCACGGGGAGAGGCAGCTCGAAGAGCGGCGGAAGCAGCGGAAAAACAGCAACGGGCTTTACAAACACTCAGCTGCAGACGATGGCGACAAAGTTTCAGGGCATGAAAGATTCGGATCCGCTGTATCCGTTCTACAAGAAGACGCTGACGGATGCGGGGTGGCTGCAGAGTGAGAACATGGGCAGCACCGTGGGAACATCCACTCGGGCAAGCACTCGATCCAGCCCGCTGCGCAGCGGACTGGCAACAGCAGAAAGCATGAAAAATCAGGGATACACGCTGGAGCAGATCGCAGGGCGGCTTTCCTCGGATGGCATTACAGACAATACACTGGCATCCATCATGAAAATCATTCAGGCGGAAAAATAAGGAGACGTAAACATGGAAACGTGGACACCGGAGCGACTGAAAAAGGCAAGAGAAAACTGGGAAGCGGGAAACCAGAAACCCGCAACACAGACGACCAAAGCGCCAGAAACCAAAGCGTCCCCGAAGGAAACAAGCGGAGAGTGGACGCCTGAACGAATTAAAAAAGCGCGGGAAAGCTGGGAGACAGGAACTCCCACCCGGGCAGCGGCAGTCAACGGCATGACCGCCGCCGGAAGTCTGAGCGGGCAGGTGCTGGCACAGATGATGGGCAGCACCGGAAACACAAACCCGAAATTGCAGCTGGCGGTGCCGCAGACGAAGCAGAGCGCGCAGGCGTACCCGGGAAAGAACGGCATCGTGACCGGGCAGAGCGCAGCGCAGACGACCCCGCTGCGGGGCGGCACGGCGCAGCCGGAGTGGCTGACAAAGGCGCAGCCGGAAAACCGGACGGCGGAAAAGGCCTCTGCCCCGGCGGCGCGGGCGACGGGAACGGTGAAGCCGACAGAGCAGCAGCGCATTGCAGGCATTGCCCGGGGAGAAGAAGGGCGGTATGCACAGACTGCGCAGAAGGTGAAGCAGTACACGGAAGACCTGAAAGCGACAGACGACTTCAGTGATTTTGACCGGCTGAACCAGTGGATGGATGCTGACCCGAAGCACCGGGAACTTGTGACGCTGATGCGCATTGGCACCGGCGGACAAAGCTATGCCGAGAAAAACAACGCCATGCAGCCCCAGAGTGTGAGCGGTGTTGCAGCCAGAGCAGCAGTGCCGGAAAAGAGTGAGGGCAGACGGGACTACACCGATGCGGAACTGCTGGCAAAGGGATACAGCCGCAAGGAGATCAGCGAAGCGCGGCAGTACATTGCCGACTTTGATGCGCTGCCTGCAGGACAGCGTGCAGCGCGGCGCGCGGCCAATACCATTGGCGGTATTGGAGACACGGTGGCATCCTCGGTTTTTCTGGCGGGTGAGACCGGCGTACAGAGCGCAAAGAATGCAGCAGCGACCAGTGGAAACTGGAAGCAGCTGCAGCAGGATGTACAGAGCGACGACCGGCAGCAGGAGCTGCTGCGCCTGATGACCGGCGGAAAGACACGGTATGCAGCACGGGACAACACGCTGCAGCTGGCACAGAGCAGCGGTGCAATGGCCAGTGCCCCGGCGGCACAAACAACGCAGAGCGATGCCTACACGGATGCAGAGCTGATCGAGAAAGGTTACACGCAGCAGGAGATCGACAACATGCGGGCGCGCATTGCCGGAACGGAAGTGCATGACAGCGTAGACCCAGAGAAGAGCTTTGGTTACCAGCTGTACAAGCGCGGGCAGGATCTGACCGCAGCTGCACAGTCGGGCCTTAGCCCCATTGCAAAGCAGGCGCTGGGCATTGTGAGCAGTGCGGGCGAGAACCTTGCGGTGGCGGCTATTGACCCGGCATGGGTGCTGCCGGTGCTGAGTGCGCAGGGCGGTGCGGAAGCCATGGGCCAGAGCATTGAAAAAGGCGAGAGCGCAGGCAAGACGCTGGCCGGGGGCCTTGCAAAATTTGGCGCGGGCTGGGCCATCAACAGTGTGGGCGCAGCTGACCTTGCAAAGACCATGGGCGCAGACTACGCAAAGGATACGCTGGCAGGCAAACTGGCGGACATGGTGCGCAGCGTGGCAGCGGACGGCACGCTGGCACAGCGGTACCCGGCGGTGGCAAATGCCATCTCCGGCGGCGTGGACAATGCCATGCAGGCCTTTGTGGAGACCTATGCAGACAAGGCTATTGATGCGACGCTGGGCGACAGCGAAGCGGCGGCAGACCTGTTTAAAAGCGACACCTTTTTAACGGCGCTGGAAAGCGGCCTGACGGGCGGTGCATCCGGTGCCTTGGGCGGTGCTGTGGGCACAGGGCTTGCAAAGGCGAACGGCGGCGATGCCAGCATTGTGGGTAATGTGAAGCGGGCATACTACGAAGGACAGGTGGAACGGGCACGGCAGGCATTGCAGGACGAAGTGCGGGCACAGGAGCCGGGAACGGCGATGCAGCAGACACCGGAAGAAGCTGCGGCAGGCACCCGACAACCTGCGGCTGCTACGCAGGAAACGGTGCAGCCGGAAGTGACGGGGACGACAAGCGGATTTGCGACCATGCAGGATACTGCGCCGATGGTACAGAGCGAAAACCCGGCTGTGCAGCAGCTTGCCGCAGCTGTGCAGGATGGGCAGCTTACGAGCAAGACCATCAACCTATTTACACCGAATGCGGCCAATGAAGCGAACCGCGCTGCTTTTGCGGAAGAATACGGTATTGAGCTGCCGGAAACGGCAGCAAAGACCCGGCAGGTATTGCGGGAAATGACAACACAGCAGCGGGCAGCACAGGCACCGGCCACAGCTACCGAAAATGCGACAGTTGAAGCACAAAAAACGGCCGCAATTGTAGAAAGAATGGAAGCTGACAGATCTGCGCAGCAGGCACAGACGGAAAGTGAACTGGGCCGGAGCGGAGCTGCCGTGGAGAACACCGGGGAAAGGGTGGAAAGCGGCCCGGCAGAACAGTCTGGCAGGATGCGGGAAACTTACGGCCTTGAACAGCAGAGCCTGACCACAAAGCAGCGGGAGGTGCAGCAGGAGCTGACCCGATGGCAGGTATCGGATGGGGCAAGTGCGACCATCAGCAGGAATATGCCGACAGAAATTGGAGATGCCGGGCGGTATGCGGCTGCAGCCAGCAGCCTGTACCGGCTGGGACAGATGGAAGATGTGCACACCTTTGACAAGGCTATGGAGCTGGCGCAGGGCATGAGCGGCCTTGCTGTGAACACCGATTACGTGCTGGCACAGGACGGCGGACGGGAAGCGCTGCAGCTGGCATGGCTGCAGGGACACGGAGAACTGGAAGCCGGAAAGATGCAGCGCGCAAGCCTTGGCGGAAGGCTGACGGCGGAAAGCACCAGCGGCAGCGGCCGGGTGCTGTATAAGGGAACGATGCGCACGGCAAACGAGGTGGGCACGCAGCTGATCGAACTGAATGCGAAGGCCACGAACACCGATGCGGTGCTGAAAACGGTACTGCAGGGCAACGACCGGGTGAGGGCTTATGTGGACACCGAGACGGCACGCATTTTCTTCAGCGACCGGGCCGAGGATGTGTTTGGTACGATCCTGCACGAGGACTACCACTGGTACAACTCACTGGATGCAGAGGGTGCGCAGGCACTGCAGCAGCATGTACTGGAATTTCTGGCAAAGAGTGAGGGCTTTGAGGGCATTGACGAGATGATCCGGGGGAAGCTTGCGGACTATGCACAGCAAGGACTGAGCTACGAGGAAGCCGCAGAAGAGCTTGTGGCGGACGCATGGCGCGGCATCTTCAGCGATGAAGCGAGCTTTAAGCGCTGGGTGGAGTTCCAGCGCGGGCAGGCTGAAAAGAACGCAGGCAAGGCAGGCGGCATCCACAAGGTGATGACCAAGGTGAAGGAGCTTTTGAGCGACATCGTGAGCCGCGCAAAGGAAGTGCTGGCAAGAGACCCGGAGAACAAGGCCGCTCTGAAAGCACAGCGCCTTGCGGTGGCAGAAAAACGGGTGCTGCAGGACGAATACTTTGCCCATGCGGAGAGGGCTATGGACAGCCTGCGCGCCGCAAAAGAAAACGCCGCAGCCCTTGAGAACAAGGGCGCGGCGGAAGGGGCACGATTCAAGTTGCAGGAAGGCGAAGAAACGCTGGAAGAACAACTGAACCACAACCTTGACCAATTAGAACAGATGCATCCTGCGGCTGAAATTACCGGAAAGGAGATCGCGTACGGAGCGACCAACAAAGAAAATGCCGAAAACATTGTGAGATTCTTTGAATCGGTTGGTAGCAAGGTAGAACGTGCTGGATTTGGTACCGTAGAACTGACCCGTAAAGGCGCAAAGGCGACCGTGCAGCATGGGAATGGCCCGGTAAAACAGATCGCTGCTGCGGCTATACCAGATGTTATCCGATACGGTGAACAAGTTGGTTTTGTGGAGAACTGGAAAGGTCGGGAATATAACACATATACCTTTGTGGCACCAGTTATGGTAGATGGCACAAGAATCTACGAAGCGGTAATTGTAAATGAGTACCGCAGCACGAAACAGGGAAACAAATTCTATGTTCACGAAGTTTGCGGGTCGGATGGCAGTTTGCTGGTGCTGGACGATACCGGACACATAAAACAAAAGCAGGAAAGCGCTGACACGGTACTCAAAACCGAGGAGGGCGGTGAACGCCCGAGCTTTCCTGCTGATACAAGTATAGCACAGGAAACCGCTGAAAACAAGGGAAATGACGGGACGTTGAAGAAAAATATCCGCCTGCAGCTGGCAGCACCGGTGGAAGTTGACACACAGAAAGACCTTGTGGCCGTGCACAACCTGACCGAACAGAACCTGCAGGAAGCACTGGAACTGGGCGGTATGCCGTCGCCGTCCATTGCGGTGGTGAAAGCGCAGGAAGGCCACACAAAGTACGGCCCGATCTCGCTGGTGTTCGGCAGCGATACCATTGACCCTATGGCCAACAGCGCAAACCGTATTTACGGCTCGGACGCATGGACACCGACAAGGCCGAACGTGGAATATGAGGTGAAAGCGGATAAGGCAAGAGAACTGAACACCTATCTTGCACAGCTGAGCCAACAGACCGCAGAGGGGGAATTTGCCCGGAGAAACGTGCTGAGCGGAACACTGGACATGGAAGCCTCTGACAAAAGCCCGCAACAGCTGGCTGAACAGCTTGCCCATAACGATGCTGCAAAGGCGGCGTATCTGGCGGACCGGGGCGAAAACGTGGATGTTGTGATGAAACAGGAGCAGAGGTTCACGGAATCGCAGATCAGCCGATACGAGAAGGTGATGGAAGCTGTTGGCGGTAAGGAGAACCTGCGGGAGATCATCGAGACGGACAGGGCGAATGGAAACCATGACATGGCCAATGCGGTGCTGGAAGAAGTGCGGAGCGCAGAAAAGAACTGGGCCATGCAGGAACTGGGCTGGGATGCGGAAAAGGCCGAAAAGAAGGCAGCAAAGCTGATAGCACCAATGTTGCGTATCCGGCTGGAAAATGCCTATGAGTATGCAACGACGGAAGATACGGGCGGAAAAATGGTGCAGGACACGGATGCCATGCGGCAGACCCTGCAGGAAAAAGCGCCAGATGCAGACGTGGAAAAATGGCTGCTGCCCAAGATTGAAAAAATTCTGGGAAAGAAAGGCGTTTACAATGGTAAGGAATTTTTTACCCGTAACGGAAACCGGCGCAGTTTCGCTCAGCTGCACAACCCCTACACACTGGAAAACCTTGTGAACGCCATGAATCAGGAGGATGCACGCGGAAAAGGCGCATGGGGGCTTTCGGCCAACACCCTGATGAGCACAGCAACGGCAGAATATGAAACACTGGAAAATGTGCGGGCGGACAAAGACCGGCTGCAGCAGATACCGGAGGAAGAATACAAGGCTTTGCTGGAAAAAGCAGACAGCCAGATCGAAGATGTGGTGGCCCGACTGCGGCGGGAGACTACACCACATACAAGCAGCAGCTACGAGGAACGGGAGATCATTGGTGACGTCCTTTTGCGGACGGCGCAGGGCAAGCGAACGAGCACAGCGATTGCGAAAGCATTTGCAAAAGAAGGATACAGCATCAGCAAGGACACCGCACAGGTGATCCTGAACCTTTATAACGACGTAGCCCAGATCCCGACAGGGTACTTTGAAGCCAAGCCGCAGCGGGCAGTCGGCTTTGATGAGGTGCGGGCGGCAATTCTGCCAGACAATGCAAGCAAAAGCCTGATCGCGCAGCTGAAGGATGCGGGCGTGCCGGTGGAGCTGTACAAAGCCGGAGACGACGCAGGGCGTACGAAATTGCTGAATGAGGTGCCGAATGTGCGTTTCCAGCTGGCAGAGCAGGCCAGCCGTGACGCGAAGCGGAACGACCAGCAGATGGCAAGCCGCACCATTGCGGACAAGGCTGCAGCACTGGACACCTTGAGCCAGTTCTTTGGGCTGACACGGGGTGTGAAGGTGAGCCGGACGGCCATTGAAGGACTGGCCAGCCGCTGGGCAAAGGCGAACGGCAGTAAGGCGGACCGGGCCAAGCTTGCGAGGGAGACCGAGGTACTGGTGGACTACCTGAAAGCCGACGGTGCGGACATGGAAAAAGCCAATGCGCTGGCCGAAACGCTGGCGGGAGAAATTCTGGACGGAGCAGTTTACCGCAACAGTGAGCTGTGGGACGAATACCCGGAACTGCACAAGCTGGAATATACCGTGAACAGAAGCGGACAGGCAAAGGCAGAACTGGTGAAAGCATACGGCAGCTGGAGTGAAGCAGTGGCCGAAGCGCGCAGGCACGGCGTGACTTTGCGGCAGGCCGAAAGCGTGCGGGACGGCAACCCGGCACAGCAGTACGAAAGCGTGATCAACGACAACCGCGCTGCGGACGGCACCAGCGACGGTGCAAAGGCATTGTGGAAAGCTGCAGCGCAGCAGGCGGGTGTGGATGGTGCAATGAGCATGGAAAGCACCGAGTGGCTGAATGTGCTGATGAACCTGCACGATGCCATCAAGCCTGCGACTATGAGCCGGTTTGCAGACGATGCAGAGTATGAGGATGCAAAGATCGAACTGGCGGGCCGGATCATCGGTGACATTATGGCGACACCGGAGATGACTGACGCGCAGGCTATCTTTGAGGGCATCCAGCGACACAATATGGATGTGGCAAGAGCCGCAGCAGGCAGCAAAGAACGTGCTGCAGAGGTGGCAAAGGAACTGCGCGGCGTACAGAAAGCACAGCAGCGGGAGTTTGACCGCAGAATGCAGGAAAACCGGCGCACTGCAAACCAGAACGCCGAAGTACAGCAGATGACCGAACTGCAGCGGCAGAACGCAAGAGCGGAAAAGCTGCTGGACCAGAACCTTGAAACCTTTGGTGTGGATGTTTCCAATGTGGGCAACCTGAACGAAAAGCTGACAGTGCTGCGGGAAAGCTATGAGCGGGAAATGAAGCAGGAAGTGAAACGCCTGAAGGCCGAGCGGCAGGAAATGCTGGATGAAGCAAAGCTGTGGTATCGGGAACGCATGGGAGAACTGCGGGAGGAAAATGCAGATCTGAGTATGCGGCTACGGGAAGAGCAGCGGCGCGCGGACAAGGCGGAATACAGCCTGATCGTGCAGGAAAATGAGATCATGGAATGGGAGGCGGATAACGAACGTAAGCGGGCCGCATGGGAGCAGAAACAGGCGCAGCGGAATGCCCTTGCCATTGAAACAGCCCGACAGCAGCGGGACGAAGATATTGCCGTTGCGAAGGCAGTAGCGGAAAAGCGAGTGCAACGGGCGCGGGATGCACGGAAGATGGATGAACTGAAACGCAGCATCCGGCAGAACGCGGCACAGCTGAACCAGATGCTGCTGCGGCCCAGCAAGGACAAGTATGTACAGCCGGGGCTGATAGATGCGGCAGCACAGGTGGCAAAGCTGGCGGACATGACCATTCTGAACGAACGGGCCGTGAACCAGCTGACGAGGCTGCAGGGCCGGATCCGGCAGAGTGCGGGCAGCGAGAACAGCCCCAACGCCATGACCGAAGAATGGAAGCAGACCGGCGTGGATACCCTGATCCAGACGCTGTGGGACGACCTGCAGACGACAAAGGACGCAAAGCTGACCAAACTGCACGAGCAGCTGGCCGAGGCAGAAGTTTTACCGGACAGCGAGAAAGCATGGGCACTGCAGGAACGGCTGCGCAAACGCATCAAGGAGACGGAGAACCGCACCTATCTGCCCATGACGGTGGATCAGATGCGGATGCTGAAGGCTATTACCAGCTCGACGCTGCATGTGATCCGCAATGCAAACAAGACGGTGAGCCTTGCAAAGGCTGAAGAAGTGAGCGCAATCGCAGAAGGCGCAGCCAGCGAGGTGAATGTCAGCAAGGGCAACCACCCCGGCGGAAAGCTGGACGGCGTGCACAATCTGCTGACAAAGTATCAGCTGGATATGCTGGGCGCGGAGCGGGTGTTCCGTATGCTGGGCGGCTACGCGAAGAACGGCCAGATGGAAAAGATGGCCCAAATGCTGAACGACGGCCAGTACCGGCAGACGAAGATCACCGTGGAAGGCGAAAAGCTGTTTGCCAACGTGACCGGAAAAGAACACGTGAAGGAAATGCAGAACTTTGCAGGCCCGGGCGCAGACCTTGTGGACGTGGGCCTGACCGATGTGAAGGGAAAGAAAGCCGAACTGACCCATGCACAGCTGTGCAGTTTGTACATGCACCTGCACAACACCGACAGCCTGAACCACCTGATGAACGGCGGACTTGTGATTCCGGATGCAAAGCTGTACAACAAGGGTGACATTGAGCAGGCTTACCAGAAGGGACAGACCGTACATCTGGGAATGCTGACGGATGCGGACGGGACCCCGACAGCGGATAGCATCCTGCAGACGGTGGAAGCGGCCATGACTGACTATGACCGGGCATGGTGCGCGGACATGAAGGGGTTCTTCGACAACTACACCGCGAAACTCATCAACGAGACGAGCCTGCAGCTGGTGGGCTACCAGCGGGCAACCGTGAAAAACTACTACCCCATTGCGGTGGATAAATCGGTGCTGGCGACCCAGATCGACGGCCTGAATCTGGACGCGACCATTGAGGGACGCGGTTTCCTGAAGAACCGCGTGAAGAGCGGACAGCCCATTTTGCTGGAAGAATGCGCGAACGTAGTGCAGCGCAGCCTGCGGGATACGGCAGACTATGCGGGACTTGCGGCACCTATCCGGGACGTGCAGAAGATCCTGAACAGCGGCGTGGAGACGCGGGAAGGCCTGAAAAACCTCAAGAACGGTATTATCAAAGAACAGTGGGGCGGGGACGCGGTGAACTACATTGACAATCTGCTGAAGGACTTGCAGAAGAAATCGCGACAGAGAAAGAGCACCCTGCAGTGGCTGGGAAACCTGAGCAGCAAATACGCAGGCGCAGTGCTGACGCTGAACCCGGGCGTTGCGCTGGCGCAGGCAGCATCTTTGCCCACGGCAGCTGCGGTGCTGGGCGGCGACACCATGGCGGCAGTGGTACCCTTTGTGAAGAATGCCTCGCCGAAACAGCGGGCGGCGCTGGAAGCGGAGATCAAAGCGCACGGAGACGTGCTGCTGGACTGGCGCAAGCGCGGCAGCCAGAACGGAGAACTCGCCAGCATCGGCAAGCAGAAAACGCTTGCCGAAAAGGGCATGGACAAGCTGCCGAACTGGCTGACCGGCTGGATCAACGGCATGGACGAAGTGACCGTGGCGGCACTGTGGGAAGGCAGCAAGCGGTATGTGCAGAACCACACGGCGGAATTTGAGGGCGTAGAGGTGACCGGAAGCCCGGCCTACTGGGAAGCGGTGAACCGCACCTATCAGAAGGTGATCGAGCAGACCCAACCCAACTACACTGTGATGCAGCGAGCTGGAATCCAGCGCAACCCGGACGGCATGGCAAAGGCACTGACCATGTTTACCACCCAGCGCTTCCAGAATTACGGCATTCTGGCGGACGCAGTGGGCGACTACAAGGCACAGGCGGAGCGGTACAGGGCTGAAAGCAGCGCGGAGAATAAAGCGGAAGTACAGCGGGCAGGGCAGCAGCTGCGCCGGGCAGTGGCAAGCCAGACCGTGCAGACCGTGACTTTTGCGCTGATGAAGATGAGCGTGGGATTTGTGCTGCACCGGTGGAAGAACCTGCAGGACGAAAACGGCGACATGACCCTGAAAAGTCTTTTGAAACGGCTCGGAGAACTGTGCATGGAAAGCTTTGCAGGCACGGGGCTGTACGGAAGTGAAATTTACGGCTTTGCCAGCAACGCGGTGACCGGAAACGACTACGATGTGGTGAGCGCGGCAAACCTGGGACTTGTGAACGAATTTGCGGCTGCGGCCGGAAAGTTTGCCTATGAGCTGCGGAAGGACATCGGCGGCATGGACGAGGACGAAGCGGAAAAGCATGACCGGAAGCTGTGGACGCTGGCCGGAAACGTGGTGGAAGCGGGATTGCAGGCGCTGGGCGTGCCCTACGCGAACGGAAAGAAGTTTGTGGAAGCGGCAGCAGGCTGGTACGGAACCCTGCAGGACTGGAAGAAGAGCGGTAAATACGGCAACTTTGACAGCCTGCCCCAAAGCGCCACCGGCCAGTATGACCGGCTGTACAATGCCTACCGGAACAAAGACGTGGATGAAGCCCGGGCAGCAACGGAGAAGCTGGCCGAAATGGGAAAAGACGGCGAAATCTATAAACAACTGAAAACGCGGCTGAAGAAGTACGACCCGAACATCCAGAAGGCGGCTGAAGCGCAGGTAAACGGCGATGAAGTGCAGAGATATCAGCTGGAGACCCAGACCATTGAGCAGATCTATGAGGTGATGGGTATCCGCAGGAACGTGAAGGAGGACGCGCCAAAGAGAGAAGCAGTGATCGACTGTGTGACGGGTGCGGTAAACGCGATGGCCGATGAACAGCTGAAAGGCGATGGTGGCAGCGTGACGGACGATCTTGTGGAGGCGCTGGACAGCGGTAGGGCGCAGGATGTGCAGCAGGAACTAAACCGTCTGATGACTGCGGGCAAGGACGCAAAAAACCTGAAAAGCAAAATCACGGAGGTGTGCAAACCGGAGTATCTAGCGGGCAGCGATACGGATAAACAGCAGATGGAAGAGATGCTGCTGGGTCTGACCGATGCAGAAGGAAATGCACTTTATACAGAAAAGACCTTTGATACATGGACGCGCAATGCAGAAAAGGCGGCGGAAAAGGAGGATGTGACGGCCGACCCATATGCAGCGCTGAAATAAAAAACACAGCACAACACCCCGGCGTGATGGATCTCACACCGGGGTGTTGTGCTGTTAATCAAACAAATCAGAATGCGTACCGGTGCGGAATTGGAAAGCACCCTCAAGCATCGGTGAGCACCTCATTCATGGCGTCATGGAAGGATGCATAACGGGGATACTTTTCGGGGTGCGCCTTCGTGGCGGCGTATTCATTCAAGGCTACAACCCGTACTCGCTGCGCGAGACCGCTGAAACGGAGGACTTTGCAAAAAAGTCTGCAACGGCGACGACCGCTGCCAGTGGCAGAAACAGGGAGGAGCTGTTGGGGCAGCGGCCGGCAGGATGCAAGGCTCCGGCAGGAGCCGAAGCAGACGCCGGGAGCCGCAACCCGTACTCGCTGCGCGAGACCGCTGAAACGGAGGACTTTGCAAAAAGTCCGCAGTATTTTTGGACTCACGGCTGCGGTAAACTGGAGAAAAGCGAAAGGAGGAAACCATGCAGATCAAGATCATCGAAAAGCATTTCGGCGGGGTGGAGTTTACCCCGGAAATGCGGGTGCTACATCTGGGAGGACAGAGCAGCGCGAACGTGGAGCGGCTGGAGTTTCAACTGCCGGAGAGCTGGCAGGGCAAGAGTGTGACGCTGCACATCCAGCGGCAGGACGGCACGATGCCATCACCGATTTTGCTAGACGAAAACAACAGCTGTGCGGTGGGCAAGGAGTTTACAGCTTCGCCCTGCGGGCAATGGATGCTGCTGGCGCTGGGAGAGGACGGATTCCGGGCACTGACGCGGCCGGCAAAATACGACTGCTACGAGACACTGGCCACCGACGGCGACGCGGAGATCAGCCCGACGCAGTACGAGGCCTTTGTGGCGCAGGTGGTGGGCTATTCAAATGCTGCACAGAGCGGTGCGAAGGAAGCCCGAAATGCGGCAGCGGCGGCAAAGCAGGATGCGAACAAGGCGGAAGCGGCAAGGATGGAGGCTGCAACAGCGGCGTCCGAGGCCGGAGCGGCGCAGAGTGCGGCGGAAGGCAACGCGAGCCGCGCAGAAAGGGCGGCTGCCCGGGCAGAGCTGACCGCACCCTCAGACGGCGCAGTGCGCAGCGTGAACGGCAAGGGTGGCGTTGTGACCCTGACGGCGGAGGATCTTGGTGCGGTGGGAGCGAACAGCGCGGGCTACGTGAAGAACATTTCGCTGACAGACCGCACCCTGACGCTGACCTTCGGCGACGGAAGCACGAAGACCATGCAGACCAAGGACACCACGACACTGGAAAACATGACCGGCATCCTGCCCGCAGCACATGGCGGCACCGGAAAGAATACCCCGCTGGCTGCGGAGGACGTGGGTGCGGTGGAAAAGGGAAGCGGTGACTACCTGAAGAGCGCAGAGCCGCAAAACGGAGAACTGGTGCTGACCTTTGGCAGCGGCGACACCGTGCGCTACACCCTCCCCGCCGCCACCGCCACCACGCTGGGCGGTGTGAAGGTTGGCAGCGGTCTGACGGTCGATGCGGACGGAACACTTTCTGCGGACAGTGCTTTGGCGGCCTACCCCGTGGGCAGCATCTACCAGAGCACCGACCCCACCAGCCCTGCCGCCCTGTTTGGCGGCACATGGGAAGAGATCGCATCCGACCGCGTGCTGATGGGTGCCAGCAGAAGCCACGCAGCGGGCACCACGGTAAAAGCCGGTCTGCCGAACATCACGGGCAGTTTAAGCGAAACCTCAAATAACGGTATTACATCACCATTTCGCGGTAATAAAAACGCCATATCGTCAATAGGTGCTTTGGCAGTTACAGAGGCTAGCTCTCCTTATTGTGGATTTGCTGGATATGAAGGGTCGGCATATGATATTTCTTTTGATGCTTCTCGCTCGAATCCTATCTACGGTCGCAGTAACACCGTGCAGCCCGCCGCCTACTATGTGCACATCTGGCGGCGCGTGGCCTGAGAAAGGAGGCTTTGAACGATGATCCCTGTGACATTTGACACTGTGGCAACATTGCAGTTTGGCAGTGAGGGGCACCCGACCAGTCTGCACTTTGCCATCCCGGAAGAGTGGAAAACCTGCAAAATCAGACTCCACCTGCGGCGCAGCGACGGTAGCTTTGTGCCCCCGATGCAGCTGGACGAAAATGGGTGCGTAAAAGTAGACCGCAGTGACTCCGGCAAGACCGGCGGACAGTGGATGCTGTCGGCTGAAAGTCCTGACGGAAAAGTATCTTACTCGCGAATCGGCAAATATGTGACCCCCATGGAGGTGACACAATGAAGATCCTTGACGAGACCGGCGCGGTCGTGGAAAACCCCGACCTGACCCTTGGCTACCTGACCACCAGCACCGAAGAAGTCACCCACCCCGCCGTAGAGGGCGTGGAAGAGCAGTGGCACTGGGAGACCGTGACCGAGTATCCGAACGGCGGCAGGGATGTACAGAAAATCATTGACCGTCCCGGCGTACAGGCACAGGAAGAATGGGTGGAGCAGGTGCCCATCCAGAAGTACATCCGCTACACCGCCGAAGAGCTGGCCGCGCAGGAAAAAGCGCGCAAGAAGGCCGAAGCCCTGGAGAAGCTGCCGGAGCGCGTGGACGCGCTGGAAACCGCAAACGACGATATTATTTTGATGATGGCTGATTTTATTGGAGGCTGATTTTTATGAAAACCCTGAACGCACTCAAACTTCGCATTATGACCCGCGCTTTCAAAATCCGCATTGCCGCCGGTGAAGTCTTTGAAGACATCGCCGCCGACTACCCGTCCCTGACCACGGACGATCTGGAAGCCATCAAGGCAGAGCTGGAGAAGTAAAGGAGTAAGCGATGGAAAAGACCATCATGGACGTGAGCCGCCATCAGGGCGTCATCGACTGGGCAAAGGTCAAGGCGTCCGGCAAAATCGGCGGCGTCATGATCCGCGCCATGGGCAACAGCGCGGAGGGCAGACCCAGTGCGCCATATACTGACCCGCAGTTTGCCCGCAACTACACAGAATGCAAGCGGCTGGGCATCCCATGCGGCGTGTATGGCTATTTCAAGGCAGTCGATCGGGAGCAGGCCGACAAGGAGCTGGCCTACTTCAAGAAACTGCTCACCGGCAGGAGCTTTGAGCTGCCTGTGGCGGTGGACATCGAGGACGAGGTGCAGAAGCCGCTGGGCAAGGCTGCGCTGACCGACCTGACAGCTTACATGCTGAGCACGGTGGAAAGTTGGGGTGTGTATGCTCTGCTCTACACTGGCCTGTGGTTTGGCAGTACCTTCCTCTACATGGGCGGTGCAAAGCTGAAGCCCTACGACGTGTGGCTGGCCGCCTACCGCACGAGGAAGCCCGCGCCCGGCTGGGCGTTCGGCATGTGGCAGTACACCAGCACGGCAAGGATGCCGGGGGTGAGCACCAATGTTGACATGAGCCACGCATACAAGGACTACGCTGCTATTATCAAGCGTGCCGGTCTGGGCGCGGTGAAAGGAGCAGAAAAATGAACAAGGTTATCTTTATCAGCCAGCCGATGGGTGGTCGCTCTTCCGATGAAATCAATGCAGAGCGCCGCAGAGTGATCGAGATTGCCCGGCAGAAGTTTGGCAAGGTCGATGTACTGGAGACCTTCTTTGATGATTTCGGCCCCGCCGCAAAGCCGCTGGACTATCTGGCCAGGAGCATTGAGTTTCTTGCAAAGGCCGATGTGGCAATCTTTGCTCCGGGCTGGCAGAATGCGCGCGGCTGCCGCATTGAGCACCAGTGCGCCGAGGACTACGGCATCCCCGTGATGGAGGTGTGAGAACGTGAAAGATTATTTCTGCATGGCCGTGGGTGCGCTGGGCGCTGCGTTTGCCAGCCTGTTTGGCGGGTGGGACGCAGCGCTGCAGACGCTCATCATCTTTATGGCCATCGACTACATCACCGGGCTGATCGTGGCAGGGGTGTTCCATGCAAGCCCCAAGACCAAAAGCGGCACGCTGGAAAGCCGCGCAGGCTGGAAGGGCCTGTGCCGCAAGGGCGAAACACTGCTGATCGTGCTGGTGGCCTGCAGGCTGGATGCCGTGATGGGTTCCACCTTTGTGCGGGATGCCGTTGTGATCGGCTTTATCTGTAACGAGACCATTTCCATCATTGAAAACGCGGGCTTGATGGGACTGCCGATCCCGGCAGCGATCACCAAGGCTGTGGACATTTTAAAGCAGCGCTCGGAAACCGAGCAGAAAGGATAAGCTCTTATGAATGAATTTCTGAAAGTCGCACTCACTGCCTGCATCCCCGCAATGACCGTCATTTTCGGCTGGGGCCTGAACAAGGGTGTCAGCATTGCAAACGGCTACATCAACAACAAGTTTGCGCAGACCTGTCTCCAGAATGCCGCCAACGCGGTGTTCAACGCCGTCCAGTACGTCAACCAGACCTACGTTGATGCCCTGAAGGAACAGGACAAGTTCGACGAGGCTGCGCAGCGCATTGCCTACAACCGCGCACTGACCGCTGCGAAGAAAGCCCTGACGCAGGAGACCATCAAGTTCATCAAGGAGACCTTTGGCGACCTCGACAGCTACCTGAAGCCGATGATCGAAGC
>OODB01000483.1_pt1 | contig 39360 bp, 24 predicted proteins | sample 1671721 | NCBI WGS metagenome assembly OODB01 (sample SAMN06348185, study PRJEB24527) | human gut metagenome | biome: human gut; feature: ankylosing spondylitis patient; material: feces | host: Homo sapiens | place: China | collected 2015-10
AATGACTCTTAAGCCCTTCTTCTGTCTCTGTTGCTTCTTTAACTACTTTCCATTCGCCATATGTATGAGCTGTCTTTGGAATCACCTCTGTGTATGTCTTCTTATCACAAGTTCCATTAGTTGCTGTACATGTATATGTAATAACGCCTTCTTCTGTACATGTAGCCTGCTTAGTTACCTCTGATACATAATGATGATAATGTGCATTAGGATCAGCCGCATTAATTGTAATTGAATTAATAGTCATATCCTTAAATGTACCTGCTGCCGGATTAACTCCATTACCACCTGACTGAACATTATATGGCATAACCATATACGTTCCAGCCGGAAGACCTGTAACAGTACCACTTCCTACCTGGAAGCACTCACCAGTCTCATTAACAAGACAACCTGTTGTAGTTAAAGCTTCCGATGCAAATGATATAGTAACATCTACTGTTCCACCTACTGTGAATGCATATACCGTCTTGCTAAGCTTTCCTGGTGCTGCTGTATATGGATAATCAGATATATTAATTGGTGTTACACCAGGTGCACAATATGACAACAATGAACACTCTGAAGTTGTAACATTCTCTGGTCTCTTAACTGTCTCTGGCATACATCCATTGTATGCCTTAAGAACCTTGGCTGCATCTGTAACACTTGTCTGTAACTGATAGTCACCACTTGGAATATATGAAAGCGATGCATTAGTATCAAAATTCTCGTACTTATTACCTGATGTAACCTTAGTTGACTTATCTGTAACAACCGTTCCTGTCATTGATCCAATACAAGATGAAAATGAATCATTATAACTTTTAATTGCTCCTGATCTTACATCCATAGGATTCTTTGTCATAAAAAACAAATTGTACTCTGAATATATGTAAGCATTGGCTCTTGTATTCATTGCATAATCTGTTGTTCCTATAAACTGGTTATTGTAGAAATGCATATTAGCCTGACGTCCAAGAGGCTGTCTTGCTTTACATCCCTTCCAGATATTATGATGATATGTAAGATTATACTGTAACGATGTATCTGATGAACCAACAAGGTTAGTCTTATGACATCCTTCAAAGTAGTTATATGAAACTGTTAAATATTCACCACGCTTGAAATCACATGATCCATCACCTTCAGCCTTATCTGATTCTGCAGGTCCTGTTATAGAAGGGCTGTAAAACTCATTGTTGTGGATCCAGCATCTTTCAACTGGAGCTGTTATAACAGAGCCTTCCTGAACACCTTCCATACCAATAGCATCTTCAGGCTGATTCATAAATGTAAGATTACGAACCTCAAAGTTCTTTCCTAATCCAGCTGCTGTTGTTGATGTCTCAGACATAAAATGAATTCCCCATCCATCCATAGCTGCATCTGTACCAACACCTTCAATTGTTACATCCTTTGCTGACTTCATACGTGCCATATGACCGTTGTCGCCAACACTTCCGCCATAATCATTAGAATCATAATCTGTAAGGCCATCAATAAGTCCTGCATTAGCTGCTGCCCATGTTCCTGTCTTATAAAGACCAGACTCTGATACTGCTCCGACCATACGAATTACTAATGGTATATTATTCTCAGCAAGTAACTGGAGAATACCCTGATTAGTATTACCCTTGCCATAATATGTCTTTCCTTTCGATACCTTCTTACACTCTGTCTCATGACCTGCTTCACCACATGCCTTACCGACTGAGTTAAGAATATTACCAATGCCTGCAACTGTTACTCCACCATAAGAAAGTGTAACTGTATTCTTGTTTTCATCTGTTACATAAAGAACAATTGCGTTATCCTTTAATGTACCATCATCATTATAAGCACCTACACCATCAGTATAATTGTAATGCGCATATCCCGATCTATCCTGTGCATTAACCTCAATTCCTGACTGGGTATATGTACCTGTCTTAGTAGTAACCTTAAGAGTATATGTACCTGGCTTTAATCCCATTACATCAACTCTTGCTCCGTCGGCTGTATCTCTAACAAGATACTCAAAGTCCTCTCCTGTAAGAGAACCACTAACTGGACCTGAATATGATACTGCAGTAACATCGGCATCCTTAACACCTTTGATAGTTGCATACATCATTTCATTCCATCCACCATAAGTAGTAAAACTTGTTGCAGATGCTGCATAAGTCATACTTGGTGCTGCTATTGCAAGATTACTTACGATTAACAATCCTGCAACAACCTTAGCAAACACTTTTCTTATTTTTTGCATGACATTTTCCTCTCCTTTTTCCAAATATGCATACAATTGTGAATTATGAATAATCAAAATTCAAAATCTAGACTCATATTACCATTTTTGCACAAATTATTCAAGGTTTATTCACAAAAAATTCATATATATGTACAAAAAAGACACACAGATAATCCTATCTATGTGCCTTTCTACCATTATTATGTTTTTATTATTTTGTTATAACATTCATAACAGCACTTCTTGCAACATTGCCGTCAGCATCCTTAACATCGATATAGAATTCTCTGTCTCCTGCTGTTCCTGCAACCCATGTTATAGCATTGTTACTGCTGAAATTCTGTACAAGTCCCCATGTCTTAGTTGTCTTATTGTATACAACCATCTTATATGTGTAACCTGCTTTTCCTCCAATGCCATGCGCTGTAAATGTAATCTTTTCTCCAATATTTGTAGTATTATCACTTACTGTTGCATTAACTGTAAGTCTATCAGTACTTCCGCTTCCAATAGTAACATTAAGAACCTTGCTTCTTGTCACATTGCCATCAGCATCTTTAACATCTACATAGAATAATCTTGTTCCATCACTTCCAGCTGTCCATGTGAAGGTATTGCTTGAGCCAAAATCCTGTAACTTAAACCACTGGTTAGTTGCAGGGTTAAAAATTATGAACTTATATGTGCATCCGCTTCCAAGTGTTGTCTGTGCTGTAAGGGTAAGCTTTGCTCCTGCATTAACAGTCTCTGAGCTTCCTGTAAGTGTTACCTTTGGTGTAGCTGCATCAATCTTGACATTAAGAGCCTCACTTCTTACTACATTACCTGCTGCATCCTTTACATCTACATAGAAGTATCTGTCTCCAGCACTTCCCTTTGTCCATGTGCATGTATTCTTACTGCTGTAGTTCTGTACAAGTCCCCATGTTCCTGTTGTCTTGTTATATACTATAAACTTATATGTATATCCTTCTTTTCCACCTGCAGCTTTTGCTGTAAATGTTACTGTCTTATCTGCTTCTGTCTTTGATGCAGTAATTGTTAACGGCTTCTCTACTGTTCCTGTTGCAGGAATTACTGTTACATCTGTCTTCGCATCACATACTGTACAATGGTGGCTCTTGCTTCCTGGTGTTGTCTCTGTTGCCTCAACATCTACTGTCCACTCTGTACTGAACTTATGTCCAGTTGCTGGGATTGTTTCTGTATATGTCTTCTTGTCACATGTTCCTGTTGTAGATGTACATGTATATGTAAGCACTCCTGTCTCTGTACATGTTGCCTGCTTTGTTATCTTTGACTCATACTTATGTGTATGTGTTGTCTCTGATGTTCCAGATGGTGTATATATCATATAGAAAAGATTCATTGTATCTCCCTTTGTTATCTCTACACTTCCAGCTGCAACATCAACTGTTACTATGCAATTAGAATCTGATGCGTTCTTTTTTCCGTTAATCTTTACATTCTTACCACTTTCTGCAAATACAAGTGTAAGTGTTCCCTTTGATGATGCTGTAAACTTAATGCTTGTTGATGACTCCATCTTAAGGCACTGTGTAAGTGTAAGTCCATTATACGTTACTGTTCCCTTGTTTGATGCAAGATTACCAGAAATCACAAAGAATGAACTATTTGCATCTGATGTTGTAAAATTATGTACCTTAGAATCTCCTGTTGGTACTTCTGGTGTCTCTGTTCCACCTGTTGAACCCTTCTTTGGAATAGATGCTGTTTCTTCAGCCCCGCATACTGTACAAGAATGACTCTTAAGCCCTTCTTCTGTCTCTGTTGCTTCTTTAACTACTTTCCATTCACCATATGTATGAGCTGTCTTTGGAACTACTTCTGTGTATGTCTTCTTATCGCAAGTTCCATTAGTAGCTATACATGTGTAAGTAATTTCTCCTTCTTCAGCACATGTAGCTTTCTTTGTTATAGTACTTACATAATTATGTATATGCTTTTCTCCTGATGATACGCTTCCACCACCTACTGATACAAGAGATGTCTTGTATGCATTAAGCTTATCCTTTAAAGGTCTGTTGAGTGAATAGCTTGTATCATCAACACTGTTGTCAAATGTCCACTTGAAGTCGCCACCCATAACACGTCCTGCATACTTAGTTACAATTGAAGGAACATCTGCAGGTGCATCAATATCAGCAGTATCAACACCTAAATCAACCTTAGTATCAAAGTTAGAATATGTCTTTCCGCCCTGCTTTGCCTTATAAGTTGAAGGTACTGTCTCACTTCTTGATGCTGCAAGATATGCATCGAAATCAGTTGCACTTGCACTTGTTGTGCCTGTATCTGAATTAGCATATATAACAGACTTCTGACCTTCCATATAGTTGTTGTATGCCTTGATGACACCACCATTCTCGCTTGAGAATATTCCGCCTGCAAGAACATCGCTGCCCTGCATTGAACTGAGCATTGGATAATTACAGTTTCTGAAATAGTTAGCCTCTACGAATGCCTCGCTATCCTTTGCAGCGCCTACACCATATTTAGCATTGCCATCATAGTAGTTATTATATACATGAACTGACATTGTTCTGATACGAGGATGTCTTGAATCAGAATGGTCAAACCAGTTATGGTGATATGTAATCCAGTTCTCACCCGATTCTGACTTCATACCACAAAGTGACATCTTTCCTGAATCCCAGAAATGATTGTAAGATACTGTTACATACTGAGAATTATCCTTTAAGTCCATAGAGCCATCGCCCTTAGCCTGGTCACCATCTGAACCAGCATTACCATAGAACACATCGTTGTTATGTACCCATACACCAACTGACTGCTTAAGAGATATACCATCTCCATCGCCTCCGCCGCCCCAGTTCATAAGGCCAAGATTTCTTACTTCTATGCCTGTTGACTGGAATACAGCCACACCTGCTTCATATAAAGTAGCATCATCACCAATACCCTCAAATGTTACGTTAGATGCGCCCTTAACACCAATTGCATATGCTGATGATACATCTTTGCAGGCAAGTCCGCTTAATGTAACCTGCCCTATAATACGGATAGCAACCGGCTGGCAGTTATTCTTACTCTTAATTGCCTGTGTGATTGCTGCCACACCTGTATATTCTGTATTTCCAATAGTTAACTTAACTGTATTCTTATTAGCTTCTGTAACATAAAGCACTGATGCATCAGACTTTAATGTTCCATCGTTGTTATATGCACCAACACCATTCTTTACCGGTGAATTACTTGAAAATGTGAATCCGCTTCTGTCATGTGCTTTTACAGTAAGCTTATCTGAAACGATAGCAGCTGCTGTATTCTCCTTGCCATTGTTCAGCGGAACAATCTTCATAACATAATCGCCTGCTTTTAATCCTACAGCATCCGCTCTCATGTAAGACGGATACTTTCTGATAAGCTCATCATCCAACTGGACATAAGCTGAATCTGAGGCACTTGCAGACTTAACATATACATTGTAACCTGTAGCTCCTGTTACAGGTGTCCACTTAACATATGCTGTCTCAAGCCAGCCTGATGCTTCTGTTATTGCGCCAGAAGCTGCATGTACTGGGTTCATGTCAAATGCTATAACTGACACTGCCACCATTACACATGCAAGTAATGCACTCATAAATTTTTTTACTTGCTTTTTCATTTTTCCTCTCCTTTTCTTTTATACACATTTTTGTGCAGATTTAATATGTTTTATTCACAAATCAAATTCATACTAACATTATTGCACAATGTTTTCAACCATTTTTTTACATATTAAAGAATAATTTTGTCATTTTAACACACTATTTCTTTTTCTAATGCAAATGAATATATAATTTTTTCTTTTACATTTTTTCCAGTAAGCTGTGCCAGCGCTTTTGCATAGTAATCAAGCTGGATTGCGTATCTTTTAACAAGCTCTTTTTCACCCGCTTTGCCCTTCATAACCCTGTCGGTCTTATAATCAACAATCACAAGTTCTCCGTCCTCTTCAAAATACAAGTCAATTATACCCTGTATAAGCTGTCCTTCGTACTCAAATACAAAAGGCTGTTCCCTTCTGACACTGCCACAGTTCACCGCATTTGCAACTCTCCTGCCTGTATCTGATTGTACAAATGTATATATATCCCACGGATTGACACTTTTCACCTGCAATTCATTCATCTTGCAGTTTTCTAACATCCTCTCAATATCGGCTTTAACTCCTTCGAGGTTCACGCTCACTGAATAATCAAGACATTCCATAACCCTGTGATATGCGCTGCCTCGTTCATTAGCTGCAAGCTTTACTTCCTTGCCGCTTATAAATTTAGGAATTATTGAATTTGACAGTTCAACCATTGCTTCACTGTCTGTCTGCTCATCGTCTGCTTCCTTTTTAAGTGCTGCCTTCACAGATTCATCCATGTAAGCATTTTCCTCTGAATCATCATCCGCCTGCATAGCCTTAAGCTGCGAAACCGTCAGCTTCATCCTGCCGGCTGCGTTATCAGCAGGAACATATTCCGGAAGCTCATCTAATAAAGGATAAGACACAGTTTCCTTAATTCCATCAGCCAGTTCCCCGATTCCAGCAACATTCACTGCACCAGCCAGCTCTCCGGATTCATCCGCATCAGCCAAGGAATCCTCTCCGGCATCAACCATAACCTTAAAGCTGCCTTTCAATTTATCTGAATCCATAAGGCACACCGGCATTATCATATCAAGATAGTTCTTTATATTCTCACTGTCTGCGAAAGACAACATTCCATCTGCTTCAAGCTGCTTTGCACTTCCCCTGTATTTCTCAAGTATCTTGTCTGCATCTTTTACAACTCCAGTGATTATGAGTTTTTCTCTTGCTCTTGTCATTGCAACATAGAGAAGTCTCTCTTCTTCTGATATCGACTCCCTTACAATTCTTCTTGCCATGGCACCTTTTATTATGGTAGGTGTCTTCGTTCTTCTTTCAAGGTCAACATAATCAACTGCAATTCCTAAGTTCTGGTCTACAAGCACCGGCGCTGTTGCATCCATAAAGTTAATGCTCTTATGCGCTCCAGCAAGTATTACAATCGGAAATTCCAGACCTTTGCTCTTATGAATACTCATAATTCTTACAAGATTCTCATTGTCAAGGCTGGCAGCCCCCTCTGCAAAATCTTCGTCAAACTTCTTAAGTCTTTCAATATATCTTAAGAAATTAAACAGACCTGAATAACTTGATTTGCCGTATCCCGCTGCTCTTTCCAGCAGAACATTTAAGTTAGCCTGCCTCTGTGCTCCGGCAGGCATCGTTCCCACATAATCGTAGTAGCCTGAATCATATATTATCTCCCAGCACAGATCATATAGTGACTCAACACTGCTCTTGTCACGATATTCTGTAAGCTTTGCAAGAAATAATGCACATTTCCCGGACAACTGCTTAACATCCGGCTCCTGCACCTTCCCAGCTTCACCAAGCACTGCAACTGCTTTCAAATGTTCATACAGATTATTATGCACATTCGTATCCACATACTCTCTGCCAAGCTTTCTCACCATTCCAAGCTCTGCTGCCGTAAATCCTCCAAAATAAGACATCATTGCCGCCGCAAGGCTTATCTCCTGAACCGGATTATCTACTATTGTAAGCATGCTTAAGATTACCTGTATCTCACGCACGCTGAAATATCCTGTTGACGAGTCAGTATACGCCGGTATCCCCCTATCCATAAGGGCATCTGCAAATGTATCTGCCCAGCCTGTCACTGACCTTGTAAGAATTACTATATCCCTGTATTCTGCCGGTCTGTATACATTTTCATCTGCATCATACACATTTACACCAGAAGAAACTATTTCCTCAATCAGCTTTGCAAGCCTGTCAGCCTCAAGCTCTCTTGTTGTAGCCTCTTCTTCATTTTCTGAAGATATAAGAATTACATCTGTACTCTTGTTGATTTCATCACCGTAATTACTGTCACTGTATTCAGGATATGGAAATCCCGCATTAAGCCTTACAGATTCGTCATACCCGATTCCCGAAAAATTCTTATTCATGATATGACTGAACACATCATTGGCACATTCAAGCACATTTTCACGACTTCGGAAATTCTTCTGTAATTCAATTCTTACATTATCACCAGTCTCGCCGTATGTATCGTACTTCTCTATGAAAAGCTCCGGGCAGGCAAGACGGAACTTGTATATGCTCTGCTTTACATCTCCAACCATGTATATATTATTATTCTCCCCTGTCAGTCTCGTCTTCGACACCGCATTAAGAATAACCTCCTGCAGCTGATTGGAATCCTGATACTCGTCTATCAGTATCTCTTCAAATCTGTTCGCAAGCTTGTCGGCAGTCTCTGTGTATACAAGCTTTCCATCTTCTTTCTTTACAAGTATTGAAAGAGCAAGATGTTCCATGTCATTAAAATCAATTATACCCTTCTCCCGCTTCACCTCTGAAACACGCTTGGCATACACCTTTGCCACTTTAAGTAAAGTCCGAATCTGGATGCCTGCCCCCTGCATGTCTGCAAATATTCCCTCATCATCTTTCAAGAATATCTTATCATTAAGCCGTCCTATGTAATCTTTAAACAACTTTCGCTGCCCCTTAACATATTCCTTAATATCCGGGTCTGCTCCTGCATCCTTCTTTCTTGACAGGGCTTCAAATGAAAATATTCTTATTCTTCTGCCAAGCTCTCCAAAATCCTGTGAATTAATCATCTCATTAATTCCAAGCAGATCAGACTGCAAAGCACCTGTATATGCTGCAGGTCCTGCCGGCTCAGAACAGATATCTACTAATCTGTTGTATTTATCACGGTAATCGAAAAGTGCATTTTTAATTGAATCATACAGCTCCTTAATTGCAGGATTATCGTAAGTCTCATCATCATAAACTAACATGCACTCGTCAAACCACTCATCAATCCACGGATTGCTTCTTGAAAAATGGTATATTTTATCTATAATGCTCACAAGCCCTGAATCGTCCCGTCCCATGCCAAATGCATCAACAAGATTAAAGAATTCTTCATCTGCTTCGGCATAGAATTCCTCAAGCACATCTTCCAACACATCATTTTCAATAAGCTTCTTCTCCCCCTCGTCCATTATCCTGAACCCCGGGTCCAGATTAACCTCTGGAAAATGATTTCTGATTATCCATAGACAGAAACTGTCTATTGTTGTTATCTGTGCGTTGTTAAGCAGTGTTATCTGTCTTAAAAGGTTCACATCCCCCGGATTCTCGTCAAGCATTGAATCAAGTGCTTTTCTTATCTTGTCTTTCATCTGGGCTGCTGCCGCCTTTGTAAATGTAACAACAACCAGCCTGTCTATATCTATATTCTTGTCAGGGTCTGTAATCATGGAAATGATTCTCTCAACTAAAACAGCAGTCTTTCCTGAACCGGCAGCCGCCGAAACCAGCACATTACAGTCTCTTGTATCAATCGCGCTCTTCTGCGCCGGTGTCCATTTTCTTTCCATTCTCATCAACCCCTTCCTTTATATTATTCCATAACACTTCATCATCGAATTTCTTTAATTTTCTGTAATTGCAGCCTGGCAAATCCACAGAAAATCCGCACACCGCCCCATAAGGACATCTGTCACAGCTTGAAAACTGTCCGTCTTTATAAGGACTTCTCCTGATATCACCGCCTGCAATTCTATCCGCGGTATCAACCGCCCTTACATCAACGAATCTTCCAAGCATATTAAACTGCTCTGTATTCATCACCTTGCTTCTTCGTGAGTCAAATCCGCCATCAGCTTTTCTGCTTACAGGGATGTTAAGCGATGTTCCTTCTGTATTGTCCATCTTCTCGGCAATATCCTTATCCGAATTAACCATTCCTTTAAGACGCAGTTCACCCTTAATCTTATCCTCTATCTCTTCTGCACTCTCTGTTGTCGCAGATACAATCGGGTCACTTATGTTATAGTAGAACACTCCGGCAGGAATCACATTTTTACCCGGACGCATCTTTGCCACAAGCTTCATTGCCGCTTCCATGTAGACCATAAGCTGGATATCAATTCCGTAGTAGGTCTTTACTATGTTGAAATCCTTCTTTCCTGTCTTGTAATCGATAATCCTTACATATACATCTGTGCCGTTTTCGCATATGTCAACGCGGTCAATTGTTCCGCTCATAAGCTGCTTTCTGTCTCCGTCTCCGACTTCCATATTAAACTTATGCTCGAATACAAATGGCACGAAATCACCACATTTTAACTGCTCACCCATAGCCCATATAGTGCGGTCTGCAAGGTCTTCCATCCTCTTAATCATAAATGAATTACGGCTTGAATCCTTAAGAATACTGTTCTGGTATATGTCAGTAATTGCAGCGACACTTCTTTTTACCATCTCGCGGCGCTTCTCCTCTGATATCAGATAGTACGACTCACCGTTTTTCTTGATTTCGTCGCACACCTCACGGATAACCGCATGCAGTACGACGCCGAAGTTTACTGGTGAAAATGTGAATTCTTCCCTTTCCTTTAAATCAACTCCATACCTTAAGTAATACCTGAGCGGACACTCTGCAAAGTTCTCAAAAGATGTGACGCTTCCGACAAGCCTGCCGCCAGTAAGTGAATCAATAATATCCTCATCTACATTTGCAGCAATTTCAGTATTATCAAAGCTGTTAGCCGCCCGCGGTATTGTCACATATGAATTCTGCTGTGCCGTGTCTTTGTAAGATAACTTAAGGCAATGTGAAAACATTTTTCTCATGCTTCTTATAATATATGAAGGCATCAGCGCCGCACCCTCGCTGTTTTTTACCGCATATGACATGTAAAGCTTCTCCGCACTCTTTGTCATAATAAGATACAGATAGAATCTCTGTGTAAATGCTTTCTCCCTCACGGAAGCTGACATAACTATTCCCTTATCCTCAAGATACTCCCTGTCGCTTTCTGACAGAACGCTTCTTGAATCAGCCTTCTTAGGTACATTGCCGTCATTGATTCCGACAAAGAACATGACCTTGATATTGTCAAGACGGGTTCTTTCTATATCTCCGATAACAACGCAGTCGTTGGTCTGCGGAATAAGTCCTATCTTAATCTCCTGAAATCCTGACGCAAGTATCTTGTTAAATTCTTTAATACCAACCTTCTCACTTCCAAGAAGGGCATACATTTTATCTAATACTTCTATAACTTTCTTATATAACTGTGCATATTCATCACCAGTGTACTCGCTGTCATTAAGCACACTTACCTTCTGCTCCATATCTTCACGCACAAGAAACTCATAAAGTGCCTTTACCATATCAGCAACATTTGATTCCTTTGACTTTAGCACTTCTTCCAATGGATCCAGCATATCCGTTATCATTGTTCTTAGTGAATTAAGCTTCTCAAGGTCAGTATTATTGACTGTTCCCCTGAACTTTCTTATCCATGGTTCATGCCATTTTCCCCTGCCTCTGATTCCAACTGCAACACAGTAATTATCTAACAGATCAATATCTTCGCGCTCCATTCCGCTCATTCCGGTTCTTAGGAATCCTAATATGCTGTCATAGCTGTAATTATTCTCTATTATTCCAAGTGCACCGTTAATTGCCGCAATAAATGGATTGTCCGTCACATGGCGCTTGTAATCTAAGAAATATGGTATATCGTTCTGCTTTAATATATTAGCCGCCAGTTTGCCGTAGCCATCCATGTCCGCAGTAACTATCGCAATCTCGTTATATCTGTATCCACACAGTCTTGTAAGTCTTATTATTTCTCCTGCTGCAAATGTTAATTCTTCCTTGGCAACAGCCCCCTCATATATAACTATGTTGTCAGTCTTCTGATTAAATCTTCCCGAATTGTTTCTGAAAAGATTCTGTTCCAGAAAACCCAGTTCTTCTGAATTCTTAAATCTTGAATTAACATTTACAATTACATTCTTTCCCGGTACTGCTTTTCCTGCAATATACACAGGTTCAAGGACTTTCACATGTTCTTCATCGCATATCTTATAAAGCTTTGATACACAGTCCTTACTCATGAAAAAAAGTTCTTCCCTGCCTCTTACTGAATTTTCACGCTCAGATGCATCAATTGTCAGAGAAACATATATCTTCGGACATATTGATAAAAGAATTGTCATTAAATTGTACTGAACCGGAGTAAAGCCTGTGAATCCGTCAAATACTATCTCGCAATTCTTTATTCTCTCTGACTCTGTAACCTTGCTGCATAATTTATCCAATATTTCTTCTTTAGTTATATAATTCTTGTCTATGTACTCTGCAAATGCGTTATATACAAGTACTATATCATCAAGCTTATACTGAAGTGCTGCACTTCCCTCTGAATCACTGTATGCTGCACCTGCCGCATCCTGCATAACATCCGGCTTGATATCATACTGAAGCATCTCCGATATAACAGACTTCATCTCTGACACAAATCCTGTATTAGACAGATTACTTCCAAAATATTTTAATCTGTCCTTGTTCTGCTCTAAAACTCTTTTAATAATCAGATTCTTTCCTGTATCATCAAGGACTTCAAGATTATCCTCACCCACTTCCTCAAATACTTTATACGCAAGCCTTTCAAAGCTCACAACATCTATATTAAGTATTCCTTTTCTTGGATGCATGGACACCAATCTTTTCTGAATTGCCATAGTGTACTGCTCAGGCACAACAACTATATAATTCCTGTCAGAATTCTTCATTGATTCTTCAATTATATGTGTATACAGATAGTGCGATTTACCCGCACCAGAGCTGCCTAGAATTAATTGTAATGACATATGTTACTCCCCTAATCTTTCTATAATAGACTTTACCATCATTTGCTTTACCATAATGCACTTTTTCATATCATGTCTCATCATGGTTCGAAATCAACCGCTTCATATTCCACCGTATCTGAATAGTCCCACCATTCTCCCTGATAGCCTGTAAATCCGTTATTTTCCATAGCATTCTGTAGAATCATCACATTTTTCACAGCCTCTTCATCTTCTATATCAGAATAATCTCTATCTGCTTTTAGAGAGAAATCATCAAATTCTGTCGGCATTGATATAACAGTTCCATCAGCAGCAACCATTGTAATATCCACTGTTCCTCCAAGATTATGCTTTTTCATTCCGTTAGCCGGATTTGCCACATAGTTAGGGTCCGGATATACTTCCCATAATTTCTGCTGTGCCTCAAACGGTCTGTATGCATCCCAAATCTTTAAGCTGTATCCCTGTTCTTTCAGTTCTTTCTGCACATTTGCAAGCTTCTTAACTGTTCCGTATCGAAGGTATGCGTCTGTGAAATCATATATTCTGACACCTGTAAAGTTATTGTCTGTTGCATACATCAATTCGACATATATGTCCGGTATATATTTCTTAACAAGTACATATTCGTCATCTTCCGGTTCTTTTTCGGTTGTAATCTCCTGTGTTATAATTTCCTGTGCTGTCACTTCCTGTGCTGCAGTCTCCTGTATGTTCGCCATCTCTTTTTCTGATACATCATCTGTTGTGACATTTTTCTTTTGTCCACACGCTGTCATGCCTACCATTATCATGATTGCTGTTATAAATGTTTTAGTAAATCTACGTTTCATAGTCATTGCCCCTCTTCATTACCTACTATTTCATCATATTTAACAATTTAGTAGTTTTTTTTCAAGCTATTAGTTGCTTTATAATGCTTCTTCCTAACTTGAAGACCTACTAAACAAACACCATTCACACTTTTAGTAGGTCTTTTCCATATTGTCAGTTGCTTTGTAATTCTTCTTTCCAACTCAAACGCCTACTAAATAAACACGGTTCACACTTTTAGTAGGTCTTTTTCTTATATATCTATAATATTAGACAATTCTAATCATCAAAAAAACCTACTATTTTGGCATAAATTATCAATTTAATAGGCAATTTTCTTTATCCGCATTAATTATCCTCTGATTTTTCTCTCAATATACCTACTAATTCATCATATTTAGCAGCTTTAGTAGGTTTTTGCCCCATTCATGCATTAATTTAATGTGCCATTTTACACTATCCAATACATTTGTAATTAATATACCACATTTTAATCATAATCTCCCACTCCATACCATATATTTTGTAATAATGAATATGAAGGGCAGGTTTCTTTGTGATGAGTCAGACTAAAATTGTTGTTATTCCATTTAAAAAGCTCCTTATTGGAGTTGTTATCGCTGCTATTATAATAGCTTTTATTATATTCGCTGTTATCCGTCTTGGCAGCAATAGTTCTGATAATTCCAGGAATACTACTAAACCTAAGAGCAGCACTGTAAATGCTTCTGCTTCTTCTAATATTGAGACACCCCTTGATAATGCCGACGCTCCTAAATTCTGCCCCGGAGTATATACCGCCTCTATTCTGTTAGACGGCAACCCCGTTGATATCCAGGTCACAGTTGATTCCTCTAACATTAACAGCATTGAGCTTGTTAATCTTTCTGAATCAATCACAACTATGTACCCTAAGCTCACAACTTCATTTGATGAAGTTGCTGCTAAAGTCATGGAAGCCGGCACAACCAACATAACCTATGATTCAGCCAACAGATATACATATTCCGTCTTTATAGAAGCAATAAGCGCAGCCCTTAAAAAGGCTGCGCCATGATTAATATCTTATATTTTCTGTCTTGTACCCCACATGCCTGCTAAATCCGTCTGCCACTACTTAGAATAAGTCACAGCCTCACTATTCTCATCATAATCAAACATGCCATCATTCTTCTCTTCAAGTGCCTTGATGATGTGATATGTATATTCATTATATGGTGTATCAATTCCAAGTTCTTTCCCCATGCGCATCATTGCGCCGGAGAACATATCTATCTCTGTGTGTCTGCCAGCGTCAATATCCTGCAGTGTTGAATATCTTGCTGTTGGCGGAACAGTGCTTCCTCGGCTTGAGTTATCTGCACACCTGCTCATATCAATACCTTTGGCAAGAGCTACTGCTTCAACCTCCTTACGTAATCCTTCGCTGATTGCTTTCATATGCTCACTGTCAGTATAACAGCCAACACCTGCTCCAATAATAGCCTGTGGAAGATTGTTACAGATATTAAGTCTATACTTGCTCCATATCTCTTCTTTGATATGTTCAGTCACTCTGTAATTAAGTCCTGTTCCATCAAATAAATCTCTTATTGCCGCAACTCTCTCACTCTCAAATGGTGCAGTTTCCTCTCCATATATAATGCCTATTGTAGTCTCAGGATTGAACACATATTCCTTACCTTCGCGGTGTGACGCCACCTTTATAAGTGAATAAATGATATGTGATTTATCTATCTTGGTAGATATTATCTCTTCACTGTCAACACCATTCATAAGACTCATGACAATTGTATTCTCACCGACGGCTTCCCTAATATCATCTAATGCACCTGCAAGTGCGCCGTATTTTAATGATACAACAAGAAGGTCAACACCTTTTGCTTCCTCTGGGGTCAATACCTCCGGGTGGTATGTCTTTCCATTAATCAGACAGCCTTCTGCTTTAAGTCTTTCCGCTCTTTCACCCTTTGCAATAACGCTTAAACTTATATCCTTCTTTTCTGAAAGTCCCCATATAACATAAGAGCCGACTGCTCCTGCTCCAAGTACTGCCACTGAATGTATCTTCATATACATTTTCCTCTCAATCTTTGTAATTTCTTCAAATATATATACACTTCAATTCTTTCCGCGTCAAATGCTTTTATCTTCCTACAATATCGCCCTCTTCAAAATCGTAAGTCAGCTTCTTTCCATATGCCATGACATATGCAGCACATTTCTGCTCATAGTCTGTGTGCTGCATTCTTAAACTTGCTGTCCTTTCATCAAGCTGTCTGTCCGGATATATTACTGGCAGAACATGTACCCTGAATGTGTGCAAATGTGTACTTTTAACCTGCTGTTCAACAAACAGCGAAATCACCGGAACATTAAACTTTACCGCATACAGATATGCACCTCTTTTGCATGGACGGGGCTTCCGATAATTAAACCACATTTCCTGCTCAGGATATATAAGCACAAGTTTGTTTTCATCAAGTGCATTCTTAATCTGATCAGGAAACTCAGTCTCCATAAACCATTTCAGGCTGCTTACGGGCATTGTGTCGGCATATTTTTGCATATACCCGACAAAACCTTTCATTGCAAGGTTAGAATCTTGATTAACAATACTTATTCTTCTGAATCCAGCTTTTCTCATTGCAAACCTGACAATTGCAGGGTCTAACGAGCTGAAATGATTGCATGTTACAATCGCAGGACCTCTGATTCCAGAAAGATTCTCAAGTCCGTCAACTTGTGTTATAAGCCCCACCGCAGAAGTCCCGGCATGAAATATAGCTTCTGCAATATATTTCTTCACACAAAAACCATATGCTGTGCGGTAATCAATATAATGTCTTAGTAATGCTTCTTTATCTTCGCGTAACAGCTTAGGGTCTCCCGGCTCAACCTTTGAATTCAACTGATTAAGGCTTACAGCCGTCCTAATATTTTCATAAACCTGCTCCCTATCACCAATCATATCTCCTCCGACATAATTTATTTTGCAGCATCACTGCTATCCTTCACGAAACCACTAGCCACAACAAATCTGCTTCCCACAACATCAGAAAACTTAACCCCATCACCGTCCGCAATATTCTCAGCCCTTGCAAGAAGCTTCTTTAAATTCTCACGGTCAGCTTTCTTTTCATTATCCCCATACTGCTTGCGCTGTTTAATCAGCAACGGATAAAATCCCGACTCCGCCGCATACTGCCAGAAATACTCCTCATACGGAATCTCGCAGTAATGCCACGGCTTGTCAAACAGGTTATAATGTATCAGCTTCGGTCTTGCTATATACTCCCCGCCCTTGTTAGGCATAACATTCCATTCCTTATCAAGAAAATATATTTCTTTTGCACACATAGCATTAATATAATCCTGATCAGGTGCAACACTGTCAAAGTGATATTCAGCCATAAGCTTTAAGAATCTGTCTGCCAGATGAGCCTGTCTTATCTTATCAAGATTCATAAGAAGCACTCCTGAATTGACATATTCATCCCGCTCTATTCCCACTACATTTTCAATGTAATGAGCCAGTATTGTATTCTTTCCTGCAAATGTATCTCTTACTGCACCAAACATTGCATCTCCCATATCAACTGAATAAAGCTTTGCAATGTCATCATTTATTACGGTATCAGAGTCAATATACACAGCTTTATTAAGCTCTGGAAAAAGCTCTGCAATAAATAACCTGAAATATATCGTCAGTGTAAACTCGCCTGAATAAAGCCTGTTTTCCTGCCTGTCAGTAACTGTCTGTCCAAAGCTTTCAGAATATTCGTACATTTTCTTTCTTATATCAACGAATTCAATATCTATGTTTTCATAATCCTTTATCACATTACGAAGCTGAATCATCGTAATATTCTTCACATTGTCGCACATAACAATAATGCGGTAACGCTCATCACAAGCCACATGTACAGCCAGCGATTTAAGGCACACTGCCAGATATGGTGCGTACTGTTCATTAATCGAGAAAAACACAGGAATACGTGAAACTGCCATGTACTCTTCATGCTCCCTGTTATAAGAATCCAGAAGCTCATCATATTCATGAAGCCCAAGTATATTATGCATTTTATCAATCTCCCACGGCTTGACTGAAACAGTCCTTATCACCGGAAACACCCGGAAGGTAGTTGTAAAATGCTGAAAAACAGTGTTGTCATGCAGCCTCCTCTGGTCATTAAACTTTCGTCCGCACAGATTAACTCTTGTTGCAAATGTATTAACAGCCGTCTGGTCAGGCATAAACATTTCCTTTCTTATGCACTGTTCACGACATTTCTCCAGAAGCCCGTTCTGTCTTATCATCCTCATATTCATAAGCATTACTCCGGAATTAATGTAACCATCACCGAAAAGCCATCTGCCATAATAATCAGAAACTCCCGCAATCTCTATGCCATCCATATTCTGATAATAAAAATCCCTAAAATCTTTTCTGCACAACACATCAGTATCCAGATAAAGAACTCTATCCTTAATATCTGTCTTATCAGCAAAAAGGCGCAGCATACAGCACGCAGTAAATCTGCTCTGCATATTTGCCTCCGGCAGCTCCTCAACAAAATATCTTGTAACATCAACAAGAAAGATATTTACTTTAATGTCCGATTTATTCAATTTTTCTTTCAGATATTTTGCAAATGCTTTATCAACCGGCTTGTAATTAATACCTTTTTCCCTGTAATCAACCGTGAGAATATATATATTTAACGGTTCATCCACATTTTTAATAAGAGACATTGAAGATAAAAGAATCCCCTTCTGCATTGGTTTATCACCACAATACAATATGTTCATAAATCCATATCCTTTCTTTATTTATTAAATATGTCTGATTTATCCTCTCTGTATTGATTTTCCCCAGTTTCTTAAGTAAAATACATATAAGTTTTAAACGATAATTAAAGAATTGAGGAATGTTATGATATTTAAGATTTTCAAAAGAGATTTGAAAGGTCTTAGCAGGAATATTCTGGCTTTAGCCATTGCGCTTGGTCTGTGCCTTATTCCATCGCTTTACGCATGGTTTAACATATATTCCAACTGGGATCCTTACGCAAACACTGCGTCTGTCCAGATTGCTATTGTTTCTGAAGATGAAGGCTACTCTGAATCTGATGATTCCACTATCAATATGGGAGAACAGATTGTTGAACAGCTTCATTCGAATGATAAATTAGGCTGGCGTTTTCCGGAAACTAAAGATGAAGCCATGAATAAACTGAATGCCGGGAAGTACTATGCCGTTATCGTTGTTGGTGAGGACTTTTCACGAAGCCTGTATGACTTCCTTGACAATGGTCTTAATCCACCAACAGTTACATATTATGAGAATTCCAAGAAAAATGCTGTTGCTTCCAAGATTACAGATACAGGAAAAAGCACTCTTCAGAACACTATCAATTCCGAATTCATTGATGTGTGTGTTAAGACTATTATGCAGGGACTTAACGAAATAGCTGAAAATGATCCTTCAATTATTGAAAAGACAGTTAAGGATTTACAGAGTGTATCTGCCAATATTAATTCTTACGATACCATGATTGACATGTTTATTAAGAGTAATTCAGACCTGGCAGATAATCTTGCAAAACTTCAGGAGGTTCTTCCACAGATTAAAGATGTTCTTACCGGAACAACTGATGTTGCTGATATTGCCAATAAATCTCTTGATAATGTCACAGATGATATTGCAAACCAGATTGATGCGCAGCTTAAAGCTATGAATGAATTAACTGACAGTGCACTTGATTATCTTGATAAAGCTGTACAGCTTTCAATAACTGATGTCGGACAGGCTGGCGTTGAGCTTAGTAAAGCCAACAAACAGTTAAAGGAACTTATAGACCAGAATAAGGCTCTTGAAGACGCTATTGATTCCCTCAGCAAAGTAGATGGCATTGATCCGGCAGTTATCACCGCCCTAAAGTCAGCTCTAGCTTCTGTTAACGCTATGGAGAATATCGCATACAACCTTGTTCAGCAGTGTGCCGATATTCTTACTGATTCACCTGAAACACTTCAGGCAAAATATCAGTTAATCAAGTCTGTTGTTGAACAGTGCCGCACAGAGCTCCAGAAGAGCCAGACAATTATGCAGACTGTAATAAGAACTAATGTTAACCTTCTTAAGGCTTCCATTAAGAATGCCGTAAGCAGCCTTGCAGCTAATATAAGCAGTGCCGGAGACAATATTAATGGAATCTCGCAGATGCTTCTTGGAGTAAGTGATATATCAGTAAATATTAATACAACTCTAGAAAGCACAAAAACATTACTTGATTCTCTCAACAAAAGACTTGATACCATATCTGGTTCAGTAGGAGATATAAGTTCATCTTCTACATATAAACTGATAATGGATTTCATCAACTCAGACGCACAGTCAATAGCGTCATTCCTGTCAGAACCTGTACAGGTAGAAGAAATTTACGTCTATATGCAGACTAACTATGGAACAAGTGTTACACCTTTCTATACAACACTTGCTCTCTGGGTTGGAGGAATTGTTTTAGTTGCCCTTATGAAAGTAAAGGTTGACTATGAGGATGATGAATTCAAGGATGCCACAGAACATCAGAAATATATAGGCCGTGCATTACTCTTCCTTGCAATGGGACAGCTTCAGGCTCTTGTAGTTGTTCTTGGTGATTTGTACATTTTAAAAATTGACTGCACCCACCCATTCATGCTGTGGCTTGCAGCCGCAATAGCAAGCTTTGTATTTACTTTATTCATATATACACTTGTTCTTACATTTGGCGATTTGGGGAAAGCTATTGCTGTAGTAATGATTGTGTTACAGATTGCCGGTTCAGGCGGAACTTATCCAATAGAACTTCTTCCTGAATTCTTCCAGAATGTATACCTTTACTTCCCATTCCCTTACGCAATTAATGCGATGAGGGAGGCAATAAGCGGATTATACCAGTGCGATTACGCTGTATACCTTGTGAAATTGTGCGTTTACGCTGTTATCTCCCTTATTCTGGGACTAGGAATCAGAAAGTCACTTCTTGAAATACGCGAGTTCTTCGAGCGTCGTATGAAAGAAACACATTTTATGTAAAGGAGGATTAGATTTATGCAGAATGATGATTTTAATATAGATGTTGTAATTGCGGAAATCACAGCATTTGCAGAAAATATGCATGCAAAGAACCAGCACAAGAAAAAGGTCTGCTTAAGATGTATGATGATAATTCCTCTCGTATTCATGGTGCTTATGTTCACTATGGATACCGCCAAGGTTGTTTATCTTCTTCTATGGGTAATCTCACTTTTTATATTCTGTGCTTATCTTATAGTTATTGATTATATTGACGACAAGCTCGCAAGAAAGCTCAATGAACTTAATATTGAGATTCAGGAAAAACAGGCTGATACTTCTCTTACAGACAGTATCAAAGCATTTTTAAGTGAGGTACAGTTATGAAAAATATATTTAAGATTATACGGGCTGACCTTCGCCATATAAAAACAAATGTAATTGCACTATGCGTAATTATCGGTCTTACCGTTATTCCTGCATTGTATTCGTGGTTTAATATCCTGTCAAACTGGGATCCATATGGACAGGCTTCCACAAGCAGGATTAAAGTTGCTGTTGTATCTGTTGACAAAGGTACTTCTCTTGAAGGAACGGAGCTTAATGTCGGTGACACCATAATTGACGCACTTAAAACTAATAACACCATCGGCTGGCAGTTTGTTGCTTCATCAGATGAAGCAATCGAAGGCGTATACAGCGGTGAGTATTATGCAGCCCTCGTTGTTCCAGAGAATTTTTCCAAGAACCTTATAAGCTTCTTAAGTGATTCCATGGAACATCCGCAGTTAAAATATTACTGTAACCAGAAGGCAAACGCTATTGCACCTAAGATAACAGACAAGGCTAAAACAGCAGTTCAGCAGCAGGTAAACCAGACATTTATAGATACAATCGTATCTACGATTGCCGGCACTGGCGACTCGGTTATCAAAGATGCAGATAAAGAAACCGGTTCTCTTATGGATGCAGTTATTAACAGACTTACATCCGCAAGGACTACACTTTCAACATACGATGTAATTCTTAATTCAATGCTTGCAATTACTGACCTTACATCATCAATAAGCAGCAGTTCAAACAGTGCTGCACCGCAAGTTTATACACAATTACAGTTACAGCAGCAGCAGTTAATAACCTTACAGGCACTTGTAAATGGTAATTCCGCTGAATCTTTAAATGAATTATCATCTGCTCTTTCAAACCAGATGTCCCAGATTCAAAGCATTATGAGTTCATTAACAGAGCTTTATTCTGACATGAACATGGATGTTGCAGACCTGTCTGCTGCAATTAAGCTTACATCGGGCTCACTCACTCAGACTAAAGAGCTTCTCAGTGACCTCGAGACAAAGCTTGATAACGCAATTAATACATTAAACACAATCACTGAACAGGATACATATGGTTTATTATCAGAGATGTTAAATGCAGATGCCAATACTTTGGGAGATTTTCTCTCTGCACCTGTAAATATAACAACAGAGCAGGTATATGCTGTTAAAAGCTATGGAACAAGCGCTTCACCATTCTACACAATACTTGCACTGTGGTTTGGTGGACTTATACTTGTTGCTATTATGCACACACCTGTGCATCCTGCTCCGGACATTCCAGCAGATGCAAAGAGATATGAAAAATTCTTCGGAAGGTATTTTATCTTCTTTGCAGTAGGACAGCTTCAGGCACTGCTTATAACACTTGGAAATCTTCTCTACATTGGAATCCAGTGTTACCACCCATTCCTTTACTGGGTTGCATGTGCATTCTCAAGCCTCGTATTCACCTTCTTTATGTACAGCCTTACTGTTGCATTTGGAAATATCGGTGAAGCACTTGGAATTGTCCTGCTCGTTATACAGGTTGCCGGCTCAGGCGGTACATTCCCTATAGAAGTACTTCCTAACGCCTACCAGATAATATACCGGTTCCTTCTCTTCCCATATTCAATGGACGCATTAAGGGAATGCATAGCAGGAATGTACAGATATGATTACATTAAGAATCTCGCATTTCTTTCTATATATATAGTTGTTTCGCTGATTATCGGATTGTTCTTACAGAAACCATTTGAGAAGCTGAATCATATGATTGAGAGAAGTAAGGAGAAGTCGGGAGTTATGTTGTAGGAAGTTGCTCCCCTAAAGCACGCCCAGCCGTGTATATTAGTAAAATCAAAACACGCTTCCGCTCGGATTCCGACGCAGCGGTACTAGGTTCGCTGGGATTTGCTACCACTTTGTGGCAGCTTTCCCAGCTTACCAAGTGCCGGCGTCTTCATACGGTTTTGATTTTACTAATATACACGGCTGGGCTTTTCTTTACCGGACAACTGCTCCGCCCCGCCTTTGGCAAGGTTGGGGCGGGAGGAAGTCCAATCTGGTCCGCTGGCGCGTCCTTTTTTCGACTTCGGTGTGCCTTCTCTCCGCTTTAATGTCCATTCCACTACGCCTTGGCTTCACTTTTGGACTTCTGTGTGCCTTCCCTCCTCTTTAACGTCCATTCCACTGTAAATCAAAAAACTCCCGGAAGTTCGGAGGCAGGTAGCTGGGTAGTGTATTTTCAAACCGTACGGAAACGCCGGCACTTGATTTTGCGAGGGAGTCGCCAAAGGCGACAAACCTCGCAAAATCTTAGTACCGCTGCGTTTTCGTCCGAGCGAGAGCGCGTTTGAAAATACACTACACAACCACCTGCCTCCCACTCCCGGGAGTCACTTTTCTAGAATAACCCAGTTATTACCCCATCATCATTAACATCTATATTATATGCCGCTGGTGATTTTGAAAGTCCTGGCATTGTCATTACTGAACCTGTAAGCACTACTATGAAGCCTGCACCGGCTGATACATATGCTTCTCTTACATTCATCTCAAATCCTTCCGGACGGCCAAGTAATGTCGGATCGTCTGAAAGCGAATACTGTGTCTTAGCCATACAGATTGGAAGATTACCAAATCCTAACTGTTCAAGCTGTGCAATCTGCTTATTAGCTGCTGCCGAATAATTAACACTTCCTGCTCCATATATTTCTTTGGCAATTGTCTCAATCTTTGCTTTAACCGGCTGGTCTGTCTCATACAGACAATGGAAATTGCTCTTCTTTGTCTCAAGTGTCTTAAGAACCTTTTCTGCAAGCTCAATTCCGCCTTCTCCACCCTTTTCCCATACTTTGGCAAGGGCGAATTCACAGCCTTTATCTTCACAAAACTTCTGTATATAATCTAATTCTGCCTGTGTATCTGATACAAATGCATTAAGTGTAACAACTACAGGTACTCCGTATTTATGAAGATTCTCGATGTGCTTTTCAAGGTTTACGATTCCCTTCTTTAATGCATCAAGATTCTCTGCTGATAATTCTGTCTTAGGTACTCCACCGTTGTACTTAAGTGCTCTTACTGTTGCTACTAATACAACTGCATCTGGCTTTAAGTCTGACTTACGGCACTTTATATCGAAGAATTTCTCTGCTCCTAAATCTGCGCCAAATCCTGCCTCTGTGATTACATAATCTGCCATCTTGAGTGCTGTCTTAGTTGCTCTTACTGAATTACAGCCATGTGCGATATTAGCAAATGGTCCACCATGTACTAATGCCGGAGTATGTTCAAGTGTCTGGATAAGGTTAGGCTTTAATGCATCCTTTAACAATGCAGCCATTGAACCTACTGCCTTGATATCTGATGCTGTAACAGGCTGTCCCTGATAATTGTAAGCAACTACCATCCTGCCAAGTCTTTCCTTTAAATCCTTCATATCTGTTGCAAGACATAATACTGCCATAATCTCTGACGCAACTGTGATAACAAAATGATCCTCTCTTACAGTTCCATCAACCTTAGAGCCAAGTCCTACTACGATATTTCTAAGAACACGGTCATTCATATCCATACATCTTTTCCATGTTACGCATCTTGGGTCAATTCCAAGTTCGTTGCCCTGCTGTATATGGTTATCAAGAAGTGCTGCACATAAGTTATTAGCTGATGTAATCGCATGGAAATCGCCTGTAAAATGCAGATTCAGTTCTTCCATAGGAACAACCTGTGCATATCCACCACCTGCTGCTCCACCTTTGATACCGAAGCATGGACCAAGTGATGGCTCACGAAGTGCTATAACTGCCTTCTTGCCAAGCTTTCCAAATGCTTCTCCAAGCCCTACTGTAATTGTTGTCTTTCCCTCTCCTGCCGGAGTTGGATTAATGGCTGTTACAAGAATTAACTTTCCATCTTCATTGTCTTTGACACTGTTAATGTACTCGTCTGATATCTTAGCCTTATACTTTCCGTATAATTCAAGATCATCCTCGCTTATGCCGCATCTGGCTGCAACATTCTTAATTGGCTCCATTACTGCTTCCTGTGCAATTTCAATGTCTGTCTTCATAATGTTTCTCTCCTTTGCTTTAGCCTTTTCGTGCCTTGCAATCCCGCCTTATCAAGATTTCTAAGAAGATTCCCTTCCTAATATATCTTTACATAAAAACAAGAGGCTACAGGCGCACTTTAATACACCTATGCCTCTGTTAAAAACCTGAAAGATTCTCCCCAAGCAAATCAGCCTCAATATTCCTCATCCCTCTGCTTAGAAATTGCTTCTTCGGTGCTGTATCTACACAGCTCTCCAGAGTTCCGTCCATAACCGGTCCTTTTGCCTGAGAGTTTTCGCTGTCACCTTCGGCGCTGCATTTTTAAACAGTCTCTCCCGATTATATCTTCCGGATAATACCTTAATAATAAGGAAAAAGCGTCTTGCTTTATCTGCAAAACGCCTTTGTTTTCAACAATAATATATAAATTGACAGAGTTTGTCAATAAGCAACATTTAACAAAATTATTTATTATATTAGGAAATAACAGTATTCAATTGAAAAAAATGTTGTTTTGTGGTAAAATTTGTCTTAATTTTTTATAAAAAGGGAGAATACATAATATGTTTAGTAAAATCAATACTATTCTCGATACTATTGACGCATATGTCTGGGGAATTCCACTCATTGTCCTTATACTTTCAGTTGGTCTGTTTCTTACTATCAGACTTAAGGGTGTTCAGTTTACTAATCTTGGTCGTGCTTTTAAGTACATTTTCAAAGACGAAACTGATGGAAAACACGGTGAAGTGAGCAGTTTCGCAGCACTATGTACAGCACTTTCAGCAACAATTGGTACAGGTAATATCGTAGGTGTTGCCACTGCTATTGTCTCAGGCGGTCCTGGTGCATTATTCTGGATGTGGCTTGCTGCCTTAGTTGGTACTGCTACCAAGTACGCAGAATGTCTTTTAGCAGTTAAGTTCAGACAGGTTGACGAAGATGGTCATGTTGTTGGTGGTCCTTTTAACTATATTGAACATGGTATGGGACCTAAGTGGAAATGGCTTGCCAAGATATTTGCTTTCTTTGGTATAGGCGTTGGTCTTTTAGGAATTGGTACATTTACACAGGTAAACGGAATCTCTTCTGCTGTTAATAATTTCTTTGATCCTAACAACGCATGGACTGTTTCATTATTTGGAAGAACATATTCATGGACTGTAGTTATAAGCTGTCTTATCCTTACATTCTGTGTTGCTCTTGTTCTTATTGGTGGAATCCAAAGAATTTCTAAGGTTGCTCAGGTTATTGTTCCTTTCATGGCTGCAACATATTTTTTAGCAGGTATTCTTATTATTTTATTTAATATTACAGATGTTCCTGCTGCCATCCTTACAATTGTGCAGAGTGCATTTGGTCTTAAGGCCGCTGCTGGTGGTGCCCTTGGTGCCATGGTTGTAGCTATGCAGAAGGGTATTGCAAGAGGTATCTTCTCTAATGAGGCCGGTCTTGGTAGTGCACCTATTGCCGCTGCCGCTGCCCGTACCAATGAACCTGTACGTCAAGGTCTTGTATCTATGACAGGTACTTTTATTGATACTATTATCATCTGTTCAATTACAGGTATTGCAATTGTTCTTACAGGAGCTTACGATATGGGACTTGAAGGTGTTGCAGTAACAACTAAAGCATTCCAGTTAGGACTTCCATTCCCTGATGGAGTTGCTTCATTTATTCTTATGTTATGCCTCGTATTCTTTGCATTTACAACTATTCTTGGCTGGGACTACTATTCTGAGCGCTGCCTTGAATACCTTACTAATGGTAAGAAGAAATGTATTAAGGCATACAGATGGGTATATATCCTCTGCGTATTCATCGGTCCTTATATGACAGTATCTGCGGTATGGACAATTGCAGATATATTTAATGGTCTGATGGCTATTCCTAACCTTATTGCACTCGTTGCTTTAAACGGTGTGGTTGCTAAGGAAACTAAAGATTATCTTGACAGAATTAAGAAAAAAGAAATTGATTAATTAAGCATTAACTGCTTATGCATAAAGATAAGCCCCACTCTGGATTAGTCCGGAATGGGGCTTATCTTACGCATTATCTTCCTCTATCATACATTTTTATAAAGAAATTCAATGTAATAATATAACGCATTTGACCGATATATAATGTAGAAGTAACATTTTGAAATAAGGTCCAAGGAGGGATTATTGCAGCAAATGGAGTTATTAGCAATTCAAAAGTGTACCCAGTCCAGACTATCAGTAATCTCAAAGGTGTAGGACAGGATAATACCAGTGCAGAACACGGTAACAACGGACAGTCTCACAGACAGACAATAACTATCAGAGTTAATCCTGAGACTTATGCTGATGCACCAGCCGATTGTTATACAGTTACCTATAACCGTAACAGTCAGCTTCAGGCATTTTATTATTGCCCTCGCCATGAGTATACTTACTAATAATGGACAAAGAAAAACACCTCTTAATCAGAATGTATATTGCTGATTAAGAGGTATTTTTCTTATGCTCTGCGCTTCAGCTTTATATATATGAGTTGCAATATTATTGCACACGCAATGCCAACTGAAACATAAGATATTAAATCCGTATTGACATATGTCGGGTTAAGACTTGCTGTTCTGCCAAGAAATCTGTTACTGAATAACGTTCAAGACTCTGATTTAGTAGCATATATTGGATAAATTCACTATAATGTTGTTAAACATTTCCTATAAGAATATCTATATTTCAAGATTTATAGGCATATTATTATTGATGAAGAAGTGTCTTGTCTGATTTTTTGTCATGATACCTATAGGTAGTCGTATATTCTGACAGCTTATAGGTATTTTCTATACATTCTTCTCTCGAATCAGACATTATCCTTGCCAGAAAGCTAAAGATTGCCTATAGATAATGTGGTTTTCCATCATTTATAGGTATTTACAATGAAATCTGCGCTATATGAGCAGAAATCCTAATATTTCTGCCTATAAGCAATAGAAATAATATCTTCTTATAGGTTCTGCTCTATATTCTGCGACCATGTTGCTGTCAGATGCAAATGTATTGCCTGGTTGGACGATACACTATTTTGCCCCATCATTTATGTTCATATTTTTTCGTAGTAGATGATAACATTTTTATCCATCGATATAATATTCTCCGAAACCATGTAATTTTTGTGTAAAGAAAAAAGCACCATGTTTCAGGTGCCAATCTTCATAATGGAACTTGCAGGAATATATTATCAGATTTTGGTTCATGTCCATATTATACGTAAGTCTGTGTTCGTCTGTGATTCTTCTACTGCACATCTTCCTATGCTTTAATGGTTTCTAAAGGAATAATCATAGGTAATAATATATTTTCTTCTAAATCATCAATCCGTATCCATATACTTTAAGATATGTCTCACGCCTTCTTCCCACCAACTCCATTGATATACATCAGCGGTATTCCGAAGAATGCCATTCCTCCCACAATATTACCTATTGTAACAGGAATAAGATTATTAAATATAAAATTCGGTATATTCAATGTACCAAGCTGCTGTGCTGTATAACCATATTGCTCCATAGCATCTTTCACATATAATGGATTAAGTTTTGCTATCATCCCTGCAGGTACATAATACATATTAGCAACACAGTGCTCATAACCGCTTACAACAAAAAGCAGTATTATAAAAAAACAGCATAACAGTTTTCCGGTTACATCCTTTGCGCGTGCCGCAAGCATAACTGCTGCGCACACAAGTATATTACATAATATTCCCGATGCAAGCGCTGTTGTAAAATCAAGATTACATTTTCCAAGTGCTACTTTAATTGTATATGCACCAAGTATTCCCGATGAATAATTATACTGCCCACTTACATAATCAATACATGTAAGCATTAACGAGCCAAGAAGATTGCCAAAATATACTACGACAAGCATTCGTATAAGCTTAAGTGCTGTATGTTTCTTCTGTACAGTTGCCATAATTGCCAGACAATCTCCCGTGAAAAGCTCAGCACCTGTCATAACAACCATCATAAGTCCCATTGGGAATACAACTCCTGCAACCAGACGTGCAATTCCTACATTGACGATATCATGTGCTGCCACACTGCTTCCGGCTGCGCCAAATGCAATCATCATTCCTGCAAGTATGGCTTTCATAAAAAGCTTGTATGCTGGACAGTCAACCTTCCCAACACAACCTTCCACGTAATTCTCTATCGCTTCTTTCATAGATAACATCTTTAGTTCCTCCCTGATTGTGTATTTTGTTAATTCCAATCACTTTATTTGTGTATACAAAATACATCTTGCATATTATAGCAAGCTGAATATTTATTTACAAGTATCTTATAAAGAACAATTCTACATGCTTCGGCACCCCTTTTGGACTTCAACACGCCTTCCATCTACTTTAACGTCCAATCCACCACTCCATGGCTACCCCATTACACCTTCACGACAAAAAGCACCTGCCAGAATGCTATTCACAAGCATTCTGGCAGGTGCAAACCCATATATGTATCATAAATTCTACTTTCCAGATGTTGCCTTAAGTCTTGCCATAGCTCTTGCAAGTGCTGCTCTTGAGTGATAATACTCATGGATACTCTGCTTCTGGCGAAGTCTCTCCTCAGCCCTCTGCTTAGCTTCCTCTGCTCTTCTTACATCGATTTCCTCAGGCCTTTCTGCTGTCTCAACAAGAAGAGTTACACGGTTGTTAACGATTTCAACAAATCCCATTCCAACAACAGCATGAATCCACTCGTCGCTGCCCTCTGGCTGGAACTTCATCTGACCTTCATCAATTGCAATAACCATATCTTCATGATGGGCAAGAATTTCCTTCTGTCCATCGAACTCAGGCACAATCAGAGAACGGCATTTGCCAGCGAAAAACACCCGGTTAGCTGATATTACTTTTAAATAAAATGAACTTGTAGCCATTAGTTTTTCCTTTCTGGCAGGATGTTACTGCATCTTCTCAGCCTTTTTAATAACATCATCTATAGTTCCTACATTGAAAAATGCGTTCTCAGGATATTCATCCATCTCACCATCAATAATTGCCTTGAAACCTCTTATAGTCTCCTTTAATGGAACATATACACCAGGAATACCTGTGAAGTTCTCAGCAACATGGAATGGCTGTGATAAGAATTTCTGAATCTTTCTTGCTCTGAATACTGTAACCTTATCTTCATCTGCAAGCTCTTCCATACCAAGAATAGCAATGATATCCTGTAATTCCTTGTACTTCTGGAGGATTTCCTGAACCTTTCTTGCTACCTCATAATGCTCCTCACCTACAATGTCCGGCTCAAGAATTCTTGATGTAGAATCAAGAGGGTCTACTGCCGGGTAGATACCCTGTTCAACTATCTTTCTTGAAAGAACTGTAGTTGCATCAAGATGTGCAAATGTTGTTGCAGGTGCAGGGTCAGTAAGGTCATCTGCAGGTACATATACTGCCTGTACTGATGTTACAGAACCATTCTTTGTAGAAGCAATTCTCTCCTGCAATTCACCCATCTCAGTTGCAAGTGTTGGCTGATAACCTACGGCTGAAGGCATACGTCCAAGAAGTGCTGAAACCTCTGAACCAGCCTGTGTGAAACGGAATATATTATCAATGAATAAAAGCACATTCTGATGCTTCTCATCACGGAAATATTCAGCCATTGTAAGTCCTGTCTCAGCAACACGCATACGTGCTCCAGGTGGTTCATTCATCTGACCAAACACCAGGGCAGTTTTCTCAAGAACGCCCGACTCTTTCATTTCTGTCCATAGGTCGTTACCTTCTCTTGATCTTTCTCCTACACCTGTGAATATTGAATATCCACCATGCTCTGTTGCAATATTGCTGATAAGTTCCTGAATAAGAACTGTCTTACCAACTCCGGCACCACCAAACAGACCAATCTTACCACCCTTTGCATAAGGTGCCAAAAGGTCAATTACCTTGATACCTGTCTCAAGAATCTCTTCTGCAGGATTCTGTTCTTCAAATGTTGGAGGTTCTCTGTGGATTTCCCACTTTTCCTTGGCATCTGGCTGTTCTTTGCCATCAATAGCCTCTCCTAATACATTAAAGAGACGGCCAAGAGTTTTCTCTCCAACAGGAGTCTTAATGCCGCTGCCTGTAGCTGTTACTTCCATATCTCTGCAAAGACCTTCACTGGAAGCAAGCATGATACAACGGACTGTATCATTACCGATATGCTGTGCAACTTCCATTACACATTTTTTATCACCATTATTAACTTCAAGTGCGTCCCTGATTGCCGGAAGGTTCTCATCTTCGAACGCTACATCGACAACAGGTCCCATTACCTGTATAATCTTTCCTTTATTACTCATATTATCTCCTATCCGTCGCATTATTTCTTTCGTTTCTTCTTCTGCGACTTCGCACCAGCGATAACCTCAGTTATTTCCTGTGTGATTGAAGCCTGTCTGGCTCTGTTATACTGTATATCAAGGTCGTGCAGCATATCCTTTGCACTCTTTGATGCAGCCTCCATCGCCATCATACGGGCATTCTGTTCGCAGGAGAATGACTCTACCAAAGCTCCGTATACGAAACCAACTATATAATCAGGAACAATTCTGTCCATAACTACTTCTGGGGAAGGTTTTAATGCAAGTTCCTCTCTTTTGAAATCAACCGGTATCTGGATATTGAAATCTGCCTTCTTAAGAGGAAGAAGCTGTTCAATCTGTGTTTCCTCCTGAATAGCATTAATCATACTTGTGTATATGATATACACCTCATCAAGTTCACCTTTTCTGTACAGTTCTATTATTTCTTCTGAAATATTTCTTGCTCTGTTAAGAGTAGGATTCTGAACTGTATAGTGGAACTGCTTCTCAATCTCAATACCGCGCTGTTCAAAATAATGTCGTCCAAGTTCTCCTAATACGAATAATGAATGATTAGGATTCTTTTCAAGCTGCTCCTGCGCAATCTTTAAAACATTATGGTTATATGAACCTGCAAGTCCCTTATCAGCAGTAATAACTATGTAGCCTACCTTTTTATCCGCTGCGTCTTTATCCTCATTTATCTTAAAATATATACTGCTTATATCAGGTATATGTCTTAAGATTCGGCTCATTTCTGACTGCAGAGTGAAAAAGTATGGTTCCGTGTCTGAAAGCATTTTCTTAGATTTCTTAAGCTTGGAAGAAGAAATCATATACATGGCATTAGTAATCTTTAATGTATCATTGATACTTTTTATTCGATCCTGAATTTCCTTTGTGTTTGCCATATCTATACGCTTACCTTTCTTTTAGCACACATGCATTATGCAAATTCTTTTACTGCTTCCAGAATATTCTTAACCAGCTCATCATTAATCTCTTTCTTATCTTCAATCTGCTTTCCTATTTCAGGATGCTTGAGATCTATGAATTCAAGTAATTCTGTCTGGTGTTTCTTAACTTCCTTAGTAGGTATCTCATCAAATACGCCGTTGTTAGCCATAACAAGTGTCATAACCTGCTCATGCATTGAAAGTGGATGGCAGAGTGGCTGCTTTAAAAGCTCCATAAGGGCTTTTCCGTGCTGTAACTGTGCCTTAGTCGCATCATCAAGATCTGATGCAAACTGTGTAAATACTTCCATCTCTCTGTACTGTGCAAGGTCAATTCTTATGCTTCCTGATGCCTTCTTCATTGCCTTAGTCTGGGCTGCACCACCAACTCGTGAAACCGAAAGACCTACATTAACGGCTGGTCTCATACCTGAATTAAACAGGTTAGTTTCAAGGAATATCTGACCATCTGTGATAGAGATAACATTTGTTGGAATATATGCTGATACATCACCAGCCTGTGTCTCTATTATAGGAAGTGCTGTTATTGAGCCTCCACCTAACGCATCACTTAAACGGCTTGATCTTTCAAGAAGTCTTGAATGAAGATAGAATACATCTCCAGGATAAGCCTCTCGTCCAGGTGATCTTTCAAGCAGAAGGGAAAGTGCTCTATACGCTACCGCATGTTTGCTCAAATCATCATATACAATAAGAACATCTTTTCCCTGATGCATGAAATGCTCTGCCATTGCAGTACCTGCATATGGAGCTATATACTGAAGTGATGCAGGATCACTCGCTGTTGAAGATACAACAATTGAATAATCCATTGCACCATGCTTAGTAAGTGTTGATACAACCTTGGCAACTGTAGATGCCTTCTGTCCGATTGCAACATACACACAGATAACACCTTTACCTTTCTGGTTAATAATTGTATCTGTGGCAATTGATGTCTTACCAGTCTGACGGTCACCAATGATAAGTTCTCGCTGTCCACGGCCAATTGGGAACATTGAATCAATTGAAAGTATTCCTGTTTCCATTGGTGTGCTTACAGACTTACGGTCTACGATACCAGGAGCATCTTCCTCAATTGGTCTGTAATCTTCTTCTTTAATATCGCCTTTTCCATCAATAGGCTCGCCAAGTGCATTGATTACTCTTCCTACAAATGCGCTGCCTACCGGAATTCCGGCTTTTTTCTTGGTTCTTACAACCTTAGTTCCTTCTTTGATTCCTGTATCCCTGCCGAACAAGATAACACCTATCTCATTCTCACGGATATCCTGAACCATTCCTTTTACTCCATTATCAAATACTACGATTTCACCATACATTGCATGGTCAATACCGTATACAGTAGCAATTCCATCACCGACCCATATTACATTACCGGTCTCACGACTTGCTTCATCCCAATTGAAATTCTCAATCTCACTCTGGATAATGGAGATAATATCTGTTGCACTAATTGCGCCCACAGGGGTCACCTCCCAGTTAATTTTCTTTCAAGCTGACAAAAACGTCCTTCAAAACTTCTGTCGTATTCCTTGTGATGTGCTCTTATAACATATCCGCCTAAGAGATCCGCATCCACTGTCTTTGTCAGTTCAATTGTATAATCCGGATATCTGCTCTTTAAGAAATCCTGTGCCTGCTTTGCATTATCATCTTCATCACTGCTGTCTGCACTTATAAGCTCTGCTTTTAAAATGTGGTTTGCTTCATCATCAATTCTGTAATATGAATCAAATATGTCTCTCATCTCATCACAATAACCAAGCTTACACATTTCTTTAATGAAATTCTTCATAAGCTCCTTGGTGTCATCAAGTGCAAACACTTTATCAATGATGTCGTATTTCTTTGCAAGAGGTATTTCAGGATTCGTGAGAATTTTCTGAAGTTCTGAAGTTTTGCTGTATAACTCATCAGCCCTTCTTACATCCTCTCTGCTCACAGACAACCGGTGTAAAACTATTGCATTATTTACTGCTGCCTGCGTCATGAGCATCACCTGTCTTTACGATTTTTCTTGCAGCTATGAGAGCGAGTCTTGCAATATCTGCCTGTGCAGCTTCCGTTGCTTTCTCTTTCTCTGTAGCTATATCAGCCTTTGCCTTTTCAAGCATTACTTCTGTTTCTTTTCTGGTCTTTTCCAAAGCTGCCTCATGCTCTTCCTGTGCTCTGTTTCTAGCATTTACAATAATCTCATCAGCTTCAGTCTTCGCACTTTCAAGCTTTTCGTCATATGAAGCCTTTAATGCATCTGCTTCTTCCTGACTCTTCTTAGCATCATCAAACTGCTGCTTAATCATATCTTCTCTTGCATTGATTACTTTCATAACAGGCTTAAACAGGAACTTCTTAAACACCAGATATAAGACGAGCAGATTGACTACTGTCCATAATATATTCCATGGATCTATACTTAACACTAGCTTCGCCTTCCTTTCTATCTTGTCTTAGTTATCTTTCCCATAAATGTTATTAGCCTAAGAAAAGAATTATAAGAAGGGCGATAACGAAACCATAAATAGCTGTTGCCTCTGCAAGGGCACAACCTAAAAGAAGTGACTTACTAATCTTGCTTTCTGCCTCTGGCTGTCTTGCGATAGCGTCTACTGCACTGCTTGTTGCCTTACCGATACCAAGACCAGCACCGATACCTGTTAATACTGCTATACCTGCTCCGATTGCTACTAAAATTGTTGACATAATAATAATCTCCTTTTTAAAACATTTATTCTTGTTACATATACTCTTACTCTGTAGCCTCTTTTATAAAAAGACCAGTTAAGAATACGAAAACATACGCCTGTATCAGTCCATCGAATATATCGAAGTAACAACTGAATACTGCCGGTAAAACTGCCGGAACTACCATCTTTAATAATTCCATGATTACAAATGAACCTAAAACATTACCGAATAATCGCATGCAAAGTGATAAGGGCTTGATAAATACTTCCAGAATATTAATAGGAAGTATTATAGGCATTGGTTCTGCAAAACTCTTAAGCCAGCCTTTAGTTCCTCTGGCTCTGATTCCTGCGACCTCAATAAGCACAATACTCATCAATGCCAGTGTTGCTGTAACATTCATATCCTTAGTTGGTGGCTTGAAACCAAGCAGTCCTATCAGGTTCGCAATTCCTATGTAAATAGCAATTGCTGACAGATATGGAATGTATGCCTTTCCTTTTTCTCCTACTGTCTCAGTGAAGAAATCATTGAGTCCCTTTATTGCTGTTTCTACAACTACCTGTCTGCGACTGGGGTTTTCCACACTTAGATTTCGGCTTAGCAGAATACACAACAGGAACACAACAGCCATGATAATCCATGTAACAACAACGGATTCATATACTGGGATTCCACCAAACAAAGGTATAGTGAACACTGTCTCGCAATTAAGTTCTTCCATAAGCCCTTCTACCAAAGCATCCATCTGCACGACCTCCTTTCTAAATATGAAACATATTTCTTTTCTGTTCACGGATTTTATTCCACAAAAAAAATAATGTCAAGCCTAGATTCTGCCTAGGTTTGACACTATTTTCTCCTTTAATAATCGTACATTTTTAACAAAAAATTATTCATGACCAGCGTTCATTTTTGTTATTTTTTACATTGAATTCTGGCAAACTTTATTTTTATTTAATAATTTCATTAAAATTTGTCAAAAATGTATCAATATAACCTGTTAATTTTTCTACAAATTTGTCATTTAATTAAGATATAACCGGTTATTCATTAATTATATTAATCTCTACAAAGCCGTTAAAACACTTGTATTCTCTATAACAAAGTTCCTGAACGTCTCTACAGCAGGAGACATGTATGTACTATTATCATTAACCATATAAAAGCTTCTCTCATATTCAGGTGACTCGATTTCAAATATTTCTACAGACATCTTTTCCAATATATCCATATATGGAACTACCGCTATTCCGAATCCATTAGCGACCAGCCCGGCAATAACCTGATCTTCCTCAGTTTCATATGCAACCTTTACTGTTATGTCCGATCTTTTCAACATTTCATCAAATATGCTTCTTATTCCAGAGTTCTTGTCAAAACATACATATGAATACCCGGCTGTCTCTGCAAGATTAATGCTCCTTTTCCTTTTCTTAGCCAGCGGATGTCCTTTGGGAGTAATAAGCACCAGTCTCTGCTTCATAACGGGCTCAGCCGTAAAATGATATTCTTCTGATGGCTTGGAACAGAACAACAAATCATACTTCCCAAGCTGCATATCGTCAAGCAGCCTGCCCGTAACATCTGTGTGAAACGTAAAATCTATATCAAGCTTCGGATTCTTCTTTATAAATGCTGCCGCCATCCGAGGGACATAGCTTATTCCCAATGGTCTTACAAGTCCTAATCTTATCGTTCCATTTCCCATTGCACTTCTTTTAATAGAATTAATACCATCATCTAACACATCCAGAGTCTTTTCTGCATAAGAAAGAAACTCCTCTCCGAATTGAGTCAGCGTTATCTTATGTCCGTTTTTTTCAAAGAGTCTGACACCAAGTTCCTTTTCCATCTGTGATATTGCATGACTAAGACTAGGCTGTGTAATGCACAATTCTTCTGCCGCTTTCGTGTACTGACGGATTCTTGCAAGTGTAACAAAATATCGCAGGTTATATATATTCATATCAGCCTCCCATGCACATTTATTATCTTTATCTTAATTATAAACAGTTCTATAGACAAAATCTATAATTTCATTAAAATTATTCATTTGTTATTAATCAATAATGAAACTACACTTAGAGACTGTGATTATGTTCTTTATTAAAAAGAAAGGGGATTCCTTATGAGTTCAATTGATAGTGCAATAGATTTAAATGCCGGTTCTGTTTCTGAAAATGTTAAGACTATGCTTAGAGGTGAGCTTGTTCTTGCCTTTGCTGTTATAATCAACAGCCTTGGAGTTGTGCTTATGCTTTACTCAGGAACTGGAATATCAGCAATCTCAAGCGTTCCATATGCTTTTTCCGAAGTCTTCCCTAAGATTACTCTTGGTACGTTTACATATATGTTCCAGGGACTTCTTGTACTCAGCCTTATGATTCTGCGAAAGAAGTTCGTACCATCATATCTGTTTTCATTCGTTGTCGGATTCATATTTGGTGAATGCATCGACATGCACAATATGTGGGTTCCAATGCTCCCAACTGCAATCGGATTCAGAGTTACGTACTTTATTATAAGCTACTGCCTGATAAGTCTCGGCATAGCTCTTTCTAACAGGTGCAGACTTCCAATTATCCCTACTGACCTGTTCCCTCGTGAGCTTGCTGATATTACAGGCATTGCCTATTCACGCATCAAGATTTCTTTTGATGTTATATGCCTTGCCGTAACTGCATGTCTTACCGGCCTGATATTAGGTCATATTAAGGGGCTTGGCATCGGTACTGTTGTTGCTGCATTTACAATGGGAAAAGCCATCGGCCTTGTCGGCAGATGGCTTGATAAGAAGTTTGATTTTGTTTCATTTATGAAGAAATAAATATCTCACATATTGTCTAATCTATCTTTAATTACATTAATATCATAATCTGGGGCAGATGAGACTACTGCATCGTATATTGGCTTTATATCTGCCTCTTCTTCCTCTAGTTCTGAGGCTATTGTCTCCAGAGTTTTTGACTTCTTTACCTTCTTTATGACCTGATTAATTACTATAGATTTAACTTCTTCTCTCATTTCTGACTTAATTTCTTCTCTGACTTCCGATTTAACTTCTTCTCTGACTTCCGATTTAACTTCTTCCATGACCTCCGCTTTAACAACTTCTTTTAATTCTTCTTTAGCCATTTCCTTTGCTTCTTCAAATAATGTCCTTCTGACATCTTCCTCATCATAATCATATATACTCACTTCGACGACCTCCTCCCTGTGCTTTTCAAAGAAATCGACAAGTATATCCTCATCTATACATTCGTCCATCGCCTCTGTTACCGCAATCCTGACATCGTCCCCTTCAACACCCATCTTGAATCTGACCTTATTAACAAATGTCATGTAATCACGCAGCGTTTTGCACTTATTAAGGATATGTACATCTTTATTAATGTTGATAACACGCACCTTAAGCTCCAGCTCTGGATTGTCTGTCGGAATCTCGTACATATCTGACAGCCTGATTTCATCCTCATCTTCAATCCATTTTTCCAAGCCATTGTAGAATGTCACAAAATGCGGAACAGGAATCTTAATCATACTTCTTCTGTGAAGCATGGAATTACTGAACAACTCTCTGAACACATCTGATACATAGTGCAAAAATCTTAACGGCATATTAGGATTCTTGCTAGACTGCTGTTCAAACATATACAGGCTCATACATAGTAAAAATGAAGCATCATTCTTATACTTCATATATGAACCTCCATTTAATGTTGTTACCTGCAAATCATCAACATTCGTGTAAGCTGAATTGTTAAGTGCATTATACAGCTCTAAAAGATTTCTCTTATCTCTGTATAACATACAGAATACATTGTCCTTAAATTTAGATATTACATTGTCTTTCTTCTCTGCCATAGATATCCTCCTCGTCTCTTTCGCAGGCAGATATCCACGCACATATACTAATATTGTATTTGTCTATATAAGTATATTAGCATCTACTGATACCTAAAACAAGCCTGCATTATTCAATTATGTGTTATGTGGATTTTGCTGAATGAATGTCTATAAATGTTTTTAGAAAAATAAACCTTCATAAACGAACTTTCATAGATGTATGTTAATCTATGAATATCCAGCTTTGATAAGCAACTGGTGTTGATTATTGAAGCAATCAACACCAAGTTACTTTAGAAAAGATTTTATT
>OODB01000487.1_pt1 | contig 39114 bp, 41 predicted proteins | sample 1671721 | NCBI WGS metagenome assembly OODB01 (sample SAMN06348185, study PRJEB24527) | human gut metagenome | biome: human gut; feature: ankylosing spondylitis patient; material: feces | host: Homo sapiens | place: China | collected 2015-10
ATAAGTGCAGCGGATAGGAGCGACCTATCTACTACACTTCTATTGTACTAGGTGGCTCGTAATACCAGTTGACAATAATGGTAATTGCACAAATGCCTAATAAGTTAGTGTACGAGACGGATGAGATGTAGTTCCTCAGCCGCAGGCTGGTTTTGTGGTTTTCAAGGGTGCAGTTTCTAAAAAGGCGAAGCATCCTTTGATGTTTTCAGACAGAACCCATAAATACATTTGTTAGTATCCTTTAATGGCATATTCCAATAAAAAAAAGGCTGTGGCAAAATGATTACACATTTTGTCACAGCCTCTCTTCATTTCATTATTTTATTTCATCTGACCAATCAGCGTTCCTGGAAAACGCCTTCGCCGAGGATGCGGACATCCATCGGTACATGGACGCCGTACTGATTCTGGATGCGCTTCTGCACTTCATGGAGAACGTCCAGAATCTGCTGGCAGGTGGCTTTGCCGTTATTGACGACGAAGTCAGGATGCTTGGTGGAAACCTGAGCGTCTCCGATGGAGAAGCCGATGAGTCCCAGATCCTTGATCATGGGACCTACATGGTATCCCGGCGGACGCAGGTACATGGTGCCGGCACTTCTCTTCTCCAGCGGCTGCTTGGTGCGGCGGGAAATCTGGTGCTCGGTCATGTTTCTCTTGATTTCATCCGGGTTTCCCGGAGCAAGGTGGATCTTGATGCCTGTGATGATATCGCCGTTATGCATGAAAATGCTGTCGCTGTCACCGTAATGGAGGTCATCCCAGCCATAGGTCTTCTTCAGCAGGCCGTCTCTTGAAACTGCGTAGACTTCTTCGACGACATTCTTCATCTGGCTGCCATAGCCGTTCGCATTCATGAAAGCAGCGCCGATGACGGTGCCAGGGATGCCGACTGCCCATTCAAAGCCGCGCAGGCTGTTCTTTTCAGCAAAACGGGATACAGTACCCGTGCCGGTGCCGCCAGTGGCAGTGATCCATGTGCCTTCGCAGGTCATGTTCTGCTGCATGCGATTCATGCAGATCGTGATGCCGCGGATGCCCAGATCGCTGACAAGGCAGTTCGAGCCGCCACCGATGACGGTGACCGGGATTCCTTCTTCATGCGCCTTTTTCAGGACTGCGATTAATTCGTCTTCTGTTGTCGGCATGACGAATGCGTCTGCCGGTCCGCCGATACCATACGTGGTGTGGCGGCTCATCGGTTCGTTGAGCTTTACCTGTCTTTCATTCAGGATTCCGTCGAAAAATTTTGCGTAGTCTGTCATTTGTCCAGTTCCAATACGTCCATACCCTGCGACATTGCTTCAGATACGATCTTCTGCAGATCCGCAGCTACTTGATTCCAGCGAATGAATGCCTGCAGGTATTCCTGCGCATTGCTGTTGTTGCTGACGAGTACAGCCAGTTCCTGCAAGTGCTTGTAAGCTTCCTCGTCTTCCTTCTGACCAGCGATTCTTGCGTAGTCCGATTTCATCTGGGCCATGATGTATTCCTTCACCATTTTCCTGGCTTCTTCATCACCCTTGATTTTCTCGGCTGCTTCGGTCAGGCGTTTCATTTCATCGCTTTCCTTGATCTCCTTTGCCAGTGCATACGCTGCATCATAAGTATTCATGACTATCACTGCCTCCTTTGAACAAACGTCCGCTCTTCTGGAGAAGATGCGGGAAACCGGTCTGCCTGAGCGCTTCCATTGCAACGATGGCAACGGCGTTCGACAGGTTGAGCGACCGGGCTTCTTCAATCATCGGGATGCGGATGCAGTCCTCTTCATGCGCCAGAAGGAGATCTTCCGGCAGTCCCTTCGTTTCCTTTCCGAAAACGAGGACATCGTCTTCATTGAAAGACACATCCGTATACGATTTGACCGCCTTTGTCGTGTTGTAGTAGAAATGGCGGCCCTTCAGCATTTCCTTCACGGATTCAAAGTTCGGATGAACATGAACCTCGAGAAGATCCCAGTAATCCAGCCCTGCACGCTTCAGGTGCTTGTCATCGATGGAAAACCCGAGGGGTTCCACCAAGTGGAGCGTCAGATGCTCAGCGGCACAGAGCCTTGATATATTTCCTGTGTTTCCCGGAATTTCCGGTTCAACCAGAACAATATGCATAATTACCCTCTCTAAAAATAACTTCCGTAGCGGTCACGATACCGGTCCTGCTGCTCGCGGCCTTCATACAATTTGAACGTCCTGGCTTTCTGTCCCTTGTAGGAAATCTGGTAAATCGGGCCTGCATCAAGCCCGTCTACAGCCAGACGGTAAATATTGTAATGGAATCCATCAGACTTCTGCGGTATCGGAAGCCCCGTCACATGGACGCCCCCGTTCACCTGGAATTCAGACTTGTAGGACGGCGACATGAAGTTGGCGGGGTGGAGCTCCTCTTCTGTCAGAGGATCAGCCATCTCGACTTCCAGTGTCAGTTCGTCGACAACGAATACGTGCTTGATGGAATTGGCAAAAACAGACGATGCAAGCCCCAGCGCCAGAAGAGCGGCGGACAGGATGATTTTATACTTCATAGCTTTCCCCTTTCGAGAAATGGCAGCAAGCTGCCCTGAACCTCCCTGCATCAAGTACTATTTTAACACATTTACAATCGGTGAAAAACAGACCGCGAAAAAAATAAGCATATACTTTTAAAGACTCTCTATGAAATCCGGACAATAAAAAACTGCGGACGAGCCGCAGTTCTTTACATGTCTTATTTTCTTTCTTTGATTCTTGCTGCCTTGCCGGACAGACCACGCAGGTAGAAGAGTTTTGCACGACGAACGATGCCGCGGCGCTTTACTTCAATCTTAGCCAGACGCGGGGAATGAACCAGGAATGTTCTTTCTACGCCTACGCCGTAGGAAATACGACGAACTGTGAAAGTTTCTCTGACTCCGGCATTTCTTCTGGCAATAACGATGCCTTCGAATACCTGGATTCTTTCATTCTTGCCTTCAACGACCTTAACATGAACTCTTACGGTGTCTCCCGGGCGGAATTCAGGAATGTCATTTCTCAGCTGTTCATTCTCGAGTGTTTCGATAATATTCACGATCTTTTCCTCCTTCTCACAGGACATTCATGCCGATCGTATATGGCAGAGGACTATCCAGAATAACGTTGTCATTATATCACGCTTTTTTTCTCTTTGCAAGGGAAAATGCTTGACAAATGATCAATATCCGGTCATCGGGAGTGCCTGCTTTTTGAGCTTCTTCAGCGCCTTTCCTTCGATTTGGCGGATACGTTCACGAGTGACGCCGAAGTGCTTGCCGACTTCTTCCAGAGTTCTTGGTGTTCCGTCGTCCATGCCAAAGCGCAGGGCGAGGACTCCTTTTTCTCTTTCGGTCAGCGTATCGAGCATGCTGTAGACCTGCTCGCGGCGCATCGTTGCTGCTGCTTCATCTTCCGGGGAAGCTGTCTTCTGGTCTTCGATGAAGTCTCCCAGATGGGAATCTTCCTTTTCGCCGATCGGCGTTTCCAGGGAAATCGGATCCTGGGCAGCCTTCTTGGCTTCCCTGATCTTTTCAAGGCTGATGCCCATTTCCTTGGACAGTTCCTCGTTCGTTGCCTCGCGGCCGTGTTCCTGCAGGAAACGGCGGCCTACGCGGTTCATCTTATTGATTGTTTCGACCATGTGGACAGGCACGCGGATCGTTCTTGCCTGGTCGGCAATGGAGCGCGTGATCGCCTGGCGGATCCACCATGTCGCATATGTACTGAATTTATAGCCCTTGGTGTAGTCGAACTTGTCGACGGCCTTCAGAAGGCCGATATTTCCTTCCTGAATGAGATCCAGGAAAGGCATGCCGCGTCCCGGGTACTTCTTGGCAATGGATACGACCAGACGGAGGTTGGCGTTTGCCATTTCCTTCTTGGCTTCCAGAGCTGCTTCCTTCTCTTCCGGGGTCGCATCTTCCTTCTTGCCTTTTTCGATCGTCTTTGCCAGTTCCATTTCCTGTTCTGCGGAAAGAAGCGGATTGGAGCCGCATTCACGCAGGTACAGGCGTACCGGATCACTTACGCCGCCGGCTGCCGCATTGTAATCAGCATCCGTTGTATCTTCCACGTCCCAGGATTTTTCTTCTTCCTGTGTATCGTCATCACCGTCAAGAAGCATATCGTCAGATAGGATGTCTTCCCCTTCTTCTCCTGAGAAATCTGCTTCTGTCGGTCCCTCTTCCGTTTTCTCTGGTTCATCGTAAACCATTTCAATATTATGATCATGAAGAAGAGTGAAAACGCTGTCCAGTTGTTTCTGGGTCAAATTGTTTTCCTTCGTGAAATTGATGATTTCATTGTAGGAAATATTTCCATCCGCGTTGACTCTCTCCTTGAGATCTTTCAACCACTGCTCAAGCTGTGCCGCCTTTGTAGCCAAGTCAGGACACCTCCTAGGAATTCAGAGACAAGGTCTCTTTGTATGTCGGAAATAGTAGATCAAACCGGCTCTTTTGTCCTTTTATTCGTTTTGCTCCATACCTTCTCAAAGCCTGTTTTTGAACGCAAAAAAGCCCTGCTTTTCGTCTCAAGTCAAAATCAGATAATACACTCTTTATCTGTAAAAATCAAGAGAGAAAAACTATATTTTTTTATTTTATTAAAAGCCGTACATTATATTCGTTATATACGGTATATTTATTAATCAGCGGAGGATCTCCGCTTCGCTGCATGGAAATGAAACGTCTTTTCTTCTCCCGTTTCATTCACAGACAGACAGAAAAAACGGCACCCGCAGATGCCGTTTTTGATTTCTGGTGACCCAGGAGGGATTCGAACCCACGACCCACCGCTTAGAAGGCGGTTGCTCTATCCAACTGAGCTACTGAGCCATATTGGTCGGGGCAGCCGGACTCGAACTGGCGACCCCCTGCTCCCAAAGCAGGTGCGCTACCAACTGCGCTATGCCCCGTAACACCTCAATAGTTTATTACATCTTGCGCTTTTCGTCAAGTGTTTTTCTTTTCTTTTTTACAGAGAGAAAAAGAGACCTATACTTTCTTGTGACCGACGTCTTCTGCCTTCACTTTCCCAAGGTAAATGCAGCCGATGATCCAGGCCACATAATCGTCAATCGGAACCGGGACTGTCCGCATGCCTTTGGGGATGAGACGGGAAAGGCCTTTGGTAGGATGATCCTTCCAGTACCACTGCTCTCCCATTTCCGTCGTGTACTTTTCATCGACAAGGATCGTGCGGAAGGGAAGTCCCATCTTTTCAAGGACAGCGTCTGCCCTCTTCTGGATTTCCTTATGATGCGTCCCGTTTCCCATGATGAAGGCGGAAACGGGGTGACTTGAAAGAAGGTCTTCCGCTTCTTTCTCGAATTCCTTCGTGCGGATGACCTTCTTGATCACGAGCGAGCCGTCTTCTTCGACGACTGCCATTCCTGTTTTTTCTGAACCGGGATCAGCGGCTAAAATCATCTTCCGTCATTCCTTTCGACGCGTACGTCAATGAGGAGCGGGCCCTGGCTGTAGATATCGCGGCGCGCCGTGACGTACAGTGTGCAGTTTCCGCCATACTCCTTGACCTTCTGGATGACTTCCATCAGTTCCTGTCCTTCAAGAGCCCCTACGTTGCCCGTAATCGGGTCCGGAAGGATGCCCTGGCTTCTTGCATAGACATTGAGATCCTTCAGGAAGCGGAGGACCTGCAGCTCATAGTTCCTGATGTCCTTGTACTTATCCAGATTGCCCTGATAAATCGTTTCTCCCTTGTGGAAGACAAGGATACTGTCATGGATATCGAAATCAACGACAAGGCGCTCGCCCAGAATAAGGTTCTGCGCAGCGACGATGCGAACGAGTTTCTTTGTCTTGGATCCTGCGATCTGATTGACAGCCGTATCGAAATCCTGACGGCTGACGCGGATGAGTTCTGCGTTCTGGTCCGTCACATTCATCTGCTGCTTGAGCATGGTATTAATATCGTTCAAAACGCTATCCAGTACCTTTTCCGTCTGCTCCTTGTTCATATTTTCATCGACAGTGACGCTTGTCAGCACCTGTCCGGCGCGCAGGATGACCTGGCCCTCGCGGAGCGCATAAATATTGCTCAGGAGTTCCTGCTTTTCTTCTGTCAGCGTATTGATGTTTCCTGTCAGTTCATTCTTTGTCTTTTCAAGGTTCTTGATTTCAGCAGCGGACTTTTCAACGCCGGCCTGCGCCTGATCATACGCCTCCTGCACGGTGGAAAGTTCATTTTCCATATAGACTCTCTGGCTTTCGACGCGGTCAAGTTCCCTGGACGTTTCTTCAGACTTTCTCGTCACGTCCTCGTACTCCTTGTTCCTTGCCTCGAGCTGGAGCTTGCCTGATTCAAGTTCCTTGTTCTTGAGCTGGATTTCCTGATTGAGGTCCTTCATCTGCGTCTGCAATTTGGACAGGCCGAATAAAGCGACCCTGACATTTTCATTCACCACGGCCATGACGGCAATGGTCGAGAACGAAATGAGGGCGCCGGAAATGATGGTCACGATGATCGAGGTATACTTCGGGCGCAGGCCGAAAAGAGTCATTCTCTTCTTGCCTACTTTGGAGCCTATCCTGTCCCCGAGAAAGGCGATGAGTCCGCCCATGCTGATCAGGACAAGAACGATGGCGATGCCTATGAACATAGTGACCTCCTTACCTTATATAATCATCCGGTTTCCGGACGCGGCGAAGTCCCGGAAGACCGGGACTCATAACTCAAGTGAAATTCAGCGGTCAACCCTCCATATGAGGTAGCACCCTGTGACGAAAGCAATCATATTCGGCAGCCAGACTGCGAGGAATGCAGGCATGAGGTGGCCTTTGCCGAGTGCTTCGAGGAATGTCATGATCGCATAGTAAAGGAAAATAATGACAACGGAAATGCCGAATCCGACAGAAGAGGAAGATCTCTGCTTCTGTACGCCCAGAGGAGCGCCTACGATAGCGAAGACAAAGCTTGCCATCGGCAGGGAGAAGCGGCGGTAGATTTCCATCGTGATGCCTGTGGTGTCAGCATGAGCGGCAGCATAGGCTTTCTTTGTCAGAAGGAGTTCGCGGATCGTCATTTCATCAAGATCCTTGTTTTCCTTCGGAATATCTTCCGGAGACTGTGCATAAGGAATGGCCTGGCTCTCGAAGTGCATCATGCGGTCTACACCGTCGCCGGTGAGATCATAGATGACGCCGTTCGTCATGTACCAGACACCATCCTTCCAGACAGCGGTCGGTGCGTTTTCCACTCGGGTGACTTCTTCATTCTGGAATTCCTGGACCGTGATGTTTTCCAGCTGCTTTGTCTGCGGGTCATACTTTCTTGCATAAAGAAGGTGGACAATCTTGCCGCCCTGCACGTCACGGATGACGACATGGTCGGTCACGCCCGGATTGAGATTCCTTCGGATTTCCACGTTCAGTACGTACTGGTACTCGCTGTTTGTCCACGGCACGACGTATTCATTGAATGCGACGGCGCAGATGCTGATGGCAAGGGACAAAAGAAAGACCGGCGTAGCCAGGCGCAGGAAACTCTGCCCGGAAGAACGCATGACAATCAGTTCGCTCGATCCAGACAGGCGAGAGAAACACATAAGGGCGCCTAAAAGGACAGCCATCGGGAATGTGTAGACGACAATTCTCGGGAGCGCCAAGATGAAAATCTTCAGCGCGGATTCCGAGGATGCGCCGTACTTTGTTACGTAGCTTGCAATTTTCAAAAGGGTATCTGCACCAAGGAAGATCGCTGTGAAAGCTGCTACGCCAAAGAGGAACGGAGCCAGGAATTCTTTTAATATGTATTTGTCCAATATTCTCATCGGAATTCCCCTCCTTCTATATCTTTCTTCATCATAAAGTGAAATTCTCTCCCAAATAGTTCTTCTTTGCTACCGGATCCACGGCAATTTCAGCATCCGTTCCGTGCAACAGAATGCGTCCTTCCGACAGGATGTAAGCATTGTCGACGATGCGCAGCGTTTCGCGGACGTTGTGGTCCGTGATGAGGATGCCGATTCCCTTCGTCTTCAGGTGAAGGACGACGCTCTGGATATCTTCGACAGCGAGCGGATCAACGCCTGCAAACGGTTCATCGAGAAGGATGAAGGCAGGATCCATCGTCAGAGAGCGCGCGATTTCCACGCGGCGTCTTTCACCGCCTGAAAGTGCTCCGCCCTTTGTATCGCGGACACGGCCGATATTGAATTCATCCAGAAGAGACTCCGCCTTGGCGGTTCTTTCTTCCGGCGTCAGATCTTTTCTTGTTTCCAGAAGAGACATCAGGTTTTCCCATACAGTCATCTTCGTGAAAACAGACTGTTCCTGCGGCAGGTAGCCGATGCCGAACTGGTGGCGCTTGTAAATCGGAAGGCCCACAAGTGAGATGTCCCCGACTGTCACGTCCCCTTCATCCGGCTGGATGATGCCGACGATCATGTAGAATGTGGTCGTCTTGCCGGCTCCGTTAGGCCCCAGGAGCCCTACGATCGTCCCCTGCTCGACTTCCACATTGACATCATTCACGACAGTTTTTTCGCCGTAGCGTTTGATCAGATTATGTGTTTCTATCTTCATTGATTTCCCTTGGTTTCTACTTTGTTTCTATGGATGAACCTGCATACTCAGGGCGGCCTGCGATTGGCGTATTGGCGGTGACCGGACCGGTTGGAGCGCTCTCCTGTCCGCTTCCGGAGCCTGCCGTATTATCGCTGCCCCCTGTATTTGTGATGACGATGGTGCTTCTGCCCTTCGTTTCTACGACTTTGTCGTTATCCATGAGGATGAGTTCAGGTCCGTCGAAGCGGTTTCCATTCTGCACGGCCCATGCATTGCCCTGGAGGACAAGGCGTCCGTCAGTGCCGTTCCTGCCGGTTCTGGTGTAGACAGCCTGATCGCCGTAGCCTGTTGCATTATGGAGTGTGCTTGAAAGGTTGACGCCGCCGGTGGCAACGACTTTAATCTGCTTCAGGTTGCCTTCGATATGAGGAGCGGCAAGGCTTCCATCCGGAGATTCGAGGTAGCCGTTTCCTTCGATCTTGGCAAAGCCTGTATCGGAATTGTACATGACATCGTCGCCCTTGAGGGTCCTGTTTTCAGCGTCGTCATAATAATAAACGCTTCCGATGCCTCTTGCGGTCTTGTCATTATAAAGGAAGAGCTTGTCAGCCGTCAATGTTTCCTGATTCTTGGCATAATGAACGCCGCCTTCCAGGAAAACACTCCTGCCTTCGAAATGGTATTCGCCGTCTGCGGCTGTGATTGTTGCGCCTTCGTTAGCGTGGATGACCACGTTTCCTTTGGCGGTGACGACCTTGGCCTTGCCGTCATATGTCAAGACGTCGGCTGTGATGTCATCGGCCATGGCGGTCGTGACAGATCCTAGTGCGATGGCCAGTACTGCCAGCGCTGCATAAAAAGTTTTCACTTTCACTTTGCGTCCTCCTTGTCTGCGAGCTTCGCATGTCCTTTGGCGGTTAACTGCTGCAGCGCCCGGTCTCCCGTGAAGCTGTCACCTGTCAGTACGCGGTTGTCTTTTTCCGCTGTGAAGAATTGATCCGTGGAAAGGATCTGTGTCTTGCCATCATACGTCAGGTTCTTTGCATAAAGGACGAGTCCGTCCTTGGATTTTCCCTTGACGTTTCCTTCTACGTAAACGGTCTGCGCCTTGCGGTCGATTTTGCCCGTATCAGCTGTCAGATCGATTTCGTTGTCATCTTTCATGAAAGACCCGTCGACGCCTGTCATCTCGATGATGTTCTTATCCTGGCTCATCGTGACATGCTTGGCCTTGAAGCGCCATACAGGCTTGCCGTCCTTGTCTTCCTTCAGATCGATATTATCGAATTCCATGGCCGGATTTCCGGAACCGGCGGCAGCATTCATGCGTTTCGTGTCGCCGCGGAAGAGAGCGTAGATGCCCACAGCAAGGAGCAGGATGACCGCTATCGTGATATAAAGCTTGGCGTGTTCCTTCATTCCTTGCCTCCTTTGGTCTCGTTCCAGTTATCATAGATGCCGGATGCAAAACGCTTCTTTTCCTCTTCGCTCAGATCCATGTACATCTTGATCTTTCCCGGTCTTGTCCAGAAGAGATGCTGGAACCAGAGCCAGTCTGCCGGATGGGCTTTGATGAAATCTTCCATCATCGTGGCCATTTTCTGGGAGTTCCTGAGAAGATCCCCTTCTTCATCTCCCGTGTCTTCGTAATAGAATTTCTTTCCCACACAGATCGTGTGGCCCTTCCCGTTTTCATTTCTTACGATGAAAAGCGGGATGATCGGCGCCTTGAACTTTCTGGCAAAGACGGCCGGCCCCTGTGGGAAGGAAAAGACCTTGTTCATGAAAAGAACCGGTACGCCGACCTTGTTCCCGTCCTTATCGGAAAGGAAGCCAAGGATATGGTTCTTCTTCATCGAGCGCGCAGCGGCAATCATTTCGTAGCCGCCCGTGCCGGTCAGGTAAATATGCTGACCCGCCATGGTGCGGTAATCGTTGATAATTCTCATCAGCGCATCATCAGCCTGCTTCTTGCCGATTGCCGACGTGTCATAGCCGTGAAGGGCAAGGCCTGCGCCAAGCCATTCCCAGTTTCCCATATGTGCGGTAAGGCCGACGATTCCCTTTTTCTCAGCGTATGCTTCTTCCAGGTACTCGGGATGATCGATCTTCACGAAATCATCAATATGCGCTTTTTCTTTGCAGAGCCGCGGCATATACATCATTTCCATGGCGGACATACCGATATTTTCATAAACCTTCTGCAGCAGCTTTTCGGCTTCAGGGCGCGAGACCTTAAGGCCGGTCATGATCTGCTCCAGACCCCGGTTTCTTTGTTTGGCTATGCGGTTCATAATGCAGGGGCCCAGAAAGCGCCCTATAGACAGGATTCGGTCATATGACATGCGGCAGAGCATATTGCTGATGCCTTTCAGAATCCTGTATCTTACATCGAATGACATGGCTCCTCTTCTTTCCGGAAATGATTCAAAATACAGCGGGCCCCTCAGTCATGTCTGAAGGAATCGACCGCTTCATCCCAGCGTCCCTGGGTTTTCAAAATATGTTCGACGAATTCGCGGGCTGCGCCTTCCCCGCCTTTAAAGTGGGAAATGAAATCCGCAGCATCCCTGTTTTCGTCACAGGCATTTTCAGGACATCCCGAAACGCCGACCTTTTCAAGGAGAGGCAGATCATTCAGATCGTCTCCCATGTAAGCGGCTTCTTCCCAAGAAAGTCCGTATTCTTTCAGCAAGCCTTCCAGTGCTTCGATCTTGTTTTCAACGCCGGTCAAAACGAAGTCAGCATGGAGCTCCCTTGCGCGGGCGCCCACGATCTTCGAGGACCTTCCGGTGATGAAGCCTGTCTTGTAGCCCATCCTGTGGGCAAGACTCAGGGCCAGTCCGTCCTTGACGTTGAAGAATTTGTAAGCTTCCCCGTCAGACCCAAGGACCAGCGTCCCGTTTGTCAGCGTGCCGTCGACGTCGAAAGCAAACAGTTTTATTTTATCCGCATTTTTCATCAGACGACCCCCTGTTTCATAAGGTCGGTGATATGCACCATGCCGGTCGCGCGTCCGTTCTCGTCAACGACAGGAAGAACGGTGATCGGATGGGGCTTGTGGTTTTCCATGATATGGAGTGCTTCAGCAGCCAGGCGTCCGGATGTGATGACGATCGGTTCCTGTGTCATGACATCGGAAAGATGGACTGTCAGGAAATCCGTGCCTCTCTCAAGGCCACGTCTGACATCGCCGTCGGTCATAAGGCCGATCAGGGAACCTTCCGCATTGATGACGGAAACGGCGCCAAGGCCCTTGGACGTCATGACGAAGAGCGCATCTTTGACAGATGCCTTTTCCTGCACGACAGGATTGTCCTCTCCCTTGTGCATGACCATCTCGACTGTCATGAGAAGCTTTTTCCCAAGAGAGCCGCCCGGATGGAAAATGGCAAACTTGTCTGCCGTGAAATGGCGGTTTTCCATCAAACATACAGCCAGCGCATCGCCAAGGGCGAGAGCAGCAGTCGTCGAGCTTGTCGGAGCAAGGCCCAGAGAGTCTGCTTCCTTTTCAACGCCTGCGTCAAGGACAGCATCTGCATTCTTGGCAAGCGTGGAATTCGTCTTGCCGACGACGGCAATGAGTTTTGGCCCGATTCTTTTCAGGGACGGGAGAATATTCAAAATCTCCATCGTTTCCCCGCTGTTTGAATAGGCAATGACGACATCTTCTGATGTGACCATGCCAAGATCCCCGTGGATGCCTTCTGCCGGATGCAGGAAGAAGGCAGGCGTGCCGGTGCTTGCCATCGTGGCAGCTACCTTGCGGGCGATATGGCCCGATTTCCCCATGCCTGTCAAAACCACGCGCCCCTTGGACTCGTCGATCATACGGACTGCCTTTTCAAACTGACCGTCCAATTTATTGACTAAAGATTCTACTGCCGCCGCTTCATCCCGAAGGACCCGCGACGCCGTCTCTATTACTGACATACAGCCTCCCGTTTTCTTGATGACCCGGAACTTCTGACAGGGAATGATTCATCCACTCTGCCGAATCATATTTATTATACAATAATTTGACTTGAAATACTTAATGAATCCTATAGAAAATCATGCGCAGATCCACGCTTCTTTTCTCCAAGGAACAGAAAAGCTGTGCGGGAGAATGACGCCCGCGCAGAGCTTCTTTTGGGACCGTATCCCTTATCTTTCCGGAACGAGTTTCTCTCCTTTGTCATGTTTTACGATGTCATTGATCGCAATGAGGTCCTTCAGGAGGCCTTCAAGGGAGGACAGGTAAAGCATGTTGGAGGAATCGGAGAGACCTTCCGGCGGATTGTCATGGACTTCCATGAAGAAGCCGTCTACGCCGGATGCGGCAGCGGCTCTTGCCAGGTACGGAATGAATTCGCGCTGGCCGCCGGTGGATCCGCCCATGCCGCCAGGGAGCTGTACGCTGTGGGTGGCATCGAAAATGACCGGATAGCCAAAGCTTCTCATGATCGGGAAGGAGCGCATATCAACGACAAGGTTGTGGTAGCCGAAGGATGCACCGCGTTCGGTGACAGCCAGGTTCGGATTGCCTGCTTCTTCCATTTTTTCAATGACATTCTTCATGTCTTCCGGAGCCATGAACTGGCCCTTCTTCACATTGACCGGTACGCCTGTCTTGGCTGCGCCGTAAACAAGGTCGGTCTGGCGGCAGAGGAATGCCGGGATTTGGATCATGTCCAGGACCTTGGATGCTTTTTCAAGCTGGGTGACGTCATGGACGTCGGAGAGAACCGGCACCTGCAGTTCCTTCTTGATGGATGCGAGGATTTCAAGTCCCTTATCGAGACCCGGTCCGCGGAAGGAATTGAAGGAGGAACGGTTTGCCTTGTCATAAGAGGCTTTGAAAATGTACTGGACGCCGAGGCGTTCGCAGATTTTCTTGATTTCACGGCCGATCATCAGTGTGCGGTCATATCCTTCAATGACGCAGGGACCTGCGATCAGGAAAAGCTTGCTTCCGTCAATGGTCAGATTTCCTACTTGAATGGTTTTCATTGGTGGCTCCTTTCGAATAAGCGGTTTGCTTTCTTTAAGTCTTCTTCTGTATCAATGCCGATGTCTTCGGAATCGATGCGGATGACTCCGATTTTATAACCCATTTCCAGCGCGCGGAGCTGTTCTAAGGATTCTGTCTTTTCCAGAGGCGTCTGCTTCATGCCTGCATAGGCAAGAAGGAAATCCCTCCGGTACGCATAAATCCCGACATGCTTCAAAGGCGGCACGGAAAATTCATTTCTCGGATACGGGATGAGGGAGCGTGAGAAATAGAGTGCTTCCCCTTTCTGGTTCACGACGACCTTCACGGCGGAAGGATCGTCATACTCATCTTCTTTGAGAGGAGCAGCAGCCGTCGTCATGTCAAGGTCATCTCTTTCAGCGAGCCTCTTGGCAAGGCTGTCAATGACATCAGGATTGATGAAGGGTTCATCTCCCTGCACATTGACGACGATATCGTAATCAGGAAGCGAAGCAGCGACTTCTGCCAGACGGTCGGTTCCGGTCGGATGATCCGGAGATGTCATCATGACGCGTCCGCCGAAGCTCTTCACTTCACTTTCTATTTTTTCATTATCCGTCGCAACGATAACGATGTCCGGCAGTTTTGCCAGGACGGCTCTTTCATACACACGGTGCACGAGCGTCTCTCCGGCAATCATGCGGAGCGGCTTGCCCGGAAGACGGGTAGAGGCGTACCGGGACGGAATAATGCATGCGATTTTCATAGTAGTTCCTCCCACTGTTCTTCCAATATTTCTTCTTGATGGCCTTTGATGGTCATTTCTATTTCAAGCACATAGAAAGGCATTTTCGAATTCCTGACGCTTTCAAGGTTCATGAGCTTCACGGCGTCTTTTTCCGTGACAGCAATGAGATCTGCGCCGGATCTTTCTGCCTCTTTGATGGCTTTTCTTACATCTTCATCCGTGTAGGCGTGGTGATCGGGAAATGACATGTCACCCGTTCTTACAAGGCCGGCTTCGGAGGCAGTCTCTGCAAAGGAGGCCGGGTTTCCTATGCCGGAAACAAGGAATGCTTTCTTTCCGGAAACGGCAGGGAGCTCTCCTTCATGGATGCGCTTTCTCCACGTTTCATAAGGCACGATTTTGGACGGGCTGTGAGCCGTCTCAAGGATGGGAGTGGTCCTTCCGTAATGGCGGAGCACCCTTTTGATTTTCAGTTTTTCTTCATCGCTTGCCTTGTCACTCTTCGTCAGAAGGAAAAGCGATGCCCTTCCCAGCGCTGTCAAAGGTTCCCGGAGGAGCCCTCTTGGAAGCGCATGGAAGTAGCCGAATGGATTCATGCAGTCGATGAGGACGATGTCGCGGTCGCGGTCAAGGCCCCAGTACTGGAAACCGTCGTCAAGGAGAAGGACATCCGCGCCAAGGGCTACCGCCTTTTTCGCAGACACCTTCCTGTCTTTTCCGACAAGGACGGGGACCGTTGGAAGGCGGAGCGCCATCATGTACGGCTCATCCCCTGCTTCCTTCTGGCTGACGAGAATGGACTTTCCGTCAGATACGACGCCGCCCTTTTTCTCGAGTCCGCTCTTGTAGCCGCGGCTGATGATAGCAGGCTTCTTTCCCTCTTTAAGAAGGAGCTCGGCAATCATCAGGATGCAGGGCGTCTTCCCCGTGCCGCCGGCCGTAACATTGCCGACGCTGATGACGGGAATCCCCGCCTCGACCGCATTGGCCGTTTCCCTGGCGCGTCTTTTCCTGACGCCCTTTAAGTACAGCTTTTCAAGAAGTGAAAGAAAGCCGGCAAATGCCGCATCAAATCCCCTCGGATTTCTTTCTTTCATGAGATTCGTTACATAGGCCTCAAGACTCATGCCGTCCTCCCAGCTTAACGCCGGATGATTCAATCAGTTCAGCGAAGGCTTTGATATTCCTGTCCGTCGCTCCCTGGTTTTCGCTGACGACCTCAAGAGCCGCCTCGCCCATTTTTTTGATTGTTTCAGGATGATCAAGGAGATCAAACATGATCTTCTCAAATTCAGCCTCATTATGCGCCATCAGGCACACACCGCGGCTGGAGAGAAGTTCGAAGATTTCCTGGAAATTGAACATGTTCGGTCCGACGACGACGGGCTTGCCGTGCGCTGCCGGTTCAAGGATATTGTGGCCGCCGACCTTGACGAAGCTTCCGCCGACGAAAACGACGTCAGCCAGGCTGTAGAGACGTCCGAGTTCCCCGATCGTATCGAGGATCACGATCTGCGGGCTTGTGCCGTCGTCCTCATCCGTCCCCATCTTGGAACGGCGAAGGACCGTGTAGCCCTGATGCTTGATTATGAAACGGACGGAAGGCGCCCTTGTGATTTCACGGACAGCAAGGAGAAGCCTTGCATCCGGATACTTCTTCAAAATCTTTCCAAAGAGCTTGACGACGATTTCTTCCTCGCCGCCATGCGTGCTGCCGGCAACGATGATCGGTCCCTTTCCGTCGAAGCGGAATTCCTTGCGGAGCGCTGCTCTTTCTTCTTCGGAGACCGTCGCATACGTCTGGTCATACTTCGTATTTCCTGTAATCGTCACACGTTCAGGGATGGCACCCATGGAAATGATGCGCTCCCTGTCGATGGCAGACTGCATGCAGAAACGCTGGATCTGGAAAAGCATCCTTGTCGTGAAGCGTTTGATCAGTGCATATTTTCCCATCGAGCGTCCGCTGATGCGTCCGTTCATCATCATGACCGGGATCTTCTTTCTCCACGCCAGGCGAAGGAAATTCGGCCAGAGTTCAGTCTCGATGAGGATGATGGCCTTGGGATCGACGATATTGACGATGCGTTCAGTAATGACCGGAAGGTCAAAGGGAAAGAAGATATGCCCGTCCGCCTCGGGAATGATCCTGCGGGCCATGCGGTGGCCTGTTGCCGTGACGACGGAGACGACGACCATCTCATCGGGATATTTCTTCTTCAGTTCCCGGACGATCGGGCTGGCTGCGACCACTTCGCCGACGGATGCGGCATGCACCCAGATGGCGTTATGGTACGCGATCCGCTGGAGGGTCGGGGTCGGCATGATGCCGGCACTCTGCTTCAGGCGGTCATAGAACCCCTCTTCAAAGACGAGGCGGTAAATCAGGATCGGAATCTGCAGAATCCAGTAAGCCACAAGGCATATGTTGTAAAACCAGTACAATTATTCTTCTCCTTCGCTTTCAGCTTCTTTTTCAATCTGCTCGGCTTCCGCCACTTTCGCAGACATGGTATACAGTTCATAATACAGCCCGCCCTTGGCCATCAGTTCATCATGCGTGCCCTTTTCGGCGATGACGCCTTCATGGAGAACCAGGATCTGGTCCGCATTCTTGATGGTGGAGAGCCTGTGCGCGATAACGAAGGATGTTCTTCCGACCATCAGTTTATCGAGCGCATCCTGCACGATCTTCTCGCTTTCTGTATCGAGAGCGGATGTCGCTTCATCGAGGATGAGGATCTTCGGGTCTTTCAGGATGGCGCGCGCAATGGCGATACGCTGGCGCTGGCCGCCGGAGAGGACAAGGCCTCTGTCGCCGACCTTCGTTTCGATGCCGCGCGGCAGTCCCTTGATGAATTTCTCGGCATTAGCGGCTCTGACTGCAGCCCATACGTCTTCATCCGATGCATCGAGGCGTCCGTAGAGGACGTTGTCCTTGATCGTCGTATTGAAAAGAAGCGTATCCTGCGGCACAAGGCCGATATTGTCGCGAAGGGAACCGACGGTGACATCTCGGATATCGACGCCGTCGATCAGGATGGCGCCGCCTGTTACGTCGTAGAAACGGGGAAGAAGGTTTGCAATCGTCGTCTTACCGGCGCCCGAGGGGCCTACGACAGCGATTGTCTGTCCTGGTTCAGCGACGAAATTAAGGTCCGTCAGGACAGGATTGTCCTTCTCATAAGCAAACTGCACATGGCGTGCTTCGACGCGGCCTTCGGTCACGACGAGCGGCTTTGCGCCAGGGCGGTCCTGCACTTCCGGCTTTTCGTCAAGGATGGCAAAGACGCGGTCAGCAGCTGCCAGAGATTTCTGGATGTTGCCGAAGCTTTCTGCCAGTCTTCTTGTCGGGTTGGCCAGGTTGATGGCATAAATCAGGAATGCAATCAGTTCGCCGGTGGTCATAACGCCGTCGATGACGGATACGCCGCCGTACCAGATGATGGCGCAGACTGCAATCGCAGAGAGGAATTCAACGAGCGGTGTCATCTGGCTCTGCTGGCGGATAGCACGGACAGTCGCCTTGAAGCTGCTCTTGTTGATTTCGCGGAAACGGCCTTCTTCAAAGTCGCCGCGGTTAAAGCTTCTTACGATACGCACGCCCTGGATCGTTTCCTGCAGCATGCTCGTCACGTCAGCCAGTCTTTCCTGTACGGAACGGCCGCTCGTGTGGAGCTTCTTGCCGAAGAACTTGATGGTGAGGGATACGAGCGGAACGATGACAAGACAGAGAATCGTCAGTTTCCACTGGAGGTAGATCATGGAAGCAAAGGACCCGATGAAGATTGCCCCTTCCTGCACCATCTGGATGAAGTTATCGACGATGGCTGTCTGGAGAGCGGAAATATCGTTCGTCAGATTACTCATGATATCGCCCGTTCTTCTGCGGTCGTAGTAAGCGATCGACAGCTTCTGCAGGTGATGGTACAGAGCGTTTCTGAGGTCCATGATGACGGCCTGCCCTATATACCCCATGAGGTATCGGTGGCCGAATGTCGTCAGGGCGCGGATGAAGAATGTACCCATGATGGCGACGATGATGATGTAAAGCATCCGGAGGTCCTTGCTTTCGAGCACCTTATCGATGACATCCTTGATGATCCACGGGACCACAAGGTTCGACAGAGATACCACGATCATGAAGACCACGGATACGAGAAGCAGCTTCCAGTAAGGCCAGAGATAGGACAGAAGCCTCTTGTAGCTGTTCAGTTTGCTGTTTTTGGTATTATTCATGTAATTTCCTGATCTCCTGCTGTTTTTAATACGAGACTGGCCACGTTCCTGACGGCGCCGCCATTACCGAGCGCTTTCCTTACATCGCGCAGCTCTTCCACATTCGCTTCCCTGGCCGCGGGATTCAGGAGCCACGGAAGAACCAGGGAGGAAATATGATCCGGCGTCACCTCATCCTGCAGAAGTTCGGGCGTCACTTCCCGCTGCAGGAGAAGATTCGGAAGGCCCGCATACTTCACATGGACCAGGTGCTTGGCCAGGAACCAGGTAAAGGGAGCGAGGCGGTAGACAAGAACCGTCGGAAGCTCCATCAGGGCTGTCTCAAGCGTTGCCGTCCCGGAGGAAGCAATGCATGCGTCGCACATGCCCATGAGGTCATAGCGCGCGCCTTCTGTGATTTCGATGTCGATTCCGGGATTATGCCCGATGATCGAGTGAAGAAGACTTAAGGAAATCGTGCTTGCGCGGGGAATGAAGAACTGGCTCGGCGCCTTCTTATTGATTTCCCTTGCCGCATCAAGCATCGTGGGGAGAAGTCCCCTGACCTCGTTGCCGCGGCTTCCCGGCATAAGAAGGATGTGCTTCTTGTCAGGATCGGCGCGGAAATACTTCAGCGCCTTTTCCCTTGGCATCGTCGGCTTCACTGTATCAGCCAGCGGATGTCCGACGAAAGTGACATTCGCGCCGGCTTCCTTGTATGCTTTGGCTTCGAACGGGAAAATGGATGCGACAGCTGCCACATCGCGGACGATTTTCTTCGCCCTTCCCTTGTTCCAAGCCCAGATTGTCGGAGCAATATAGTAAATGACAGGAATCCCCAGCTCCTTGGCCACATGGGCGAGGCGCATATTGAATCCCGGATAATCGATGCAGACAAGCGCGTCCGGCTTCTCATCGATCATGGCCTGCTTCAATGTGTCGCGCAGGCGGAAAAAGAAGGGAATGTGCTTGACGACTTCCACCACGCCTATGATTCCCAGATTGTTAATGTCATAAATGATCCGTACGCCGCTCTTTTGCATGTCGCTGCCGCCCATGCCGAAAAGTTCAATATCCGGCCTGAGTTTCTTGAGTTCGACCGCAAGAGCGCCGCCGTGCAGATCGCCGGAAGCTTCCCCGGCTGACATCATGATTTTCATAAGCTGTCCTGTTCTGCCGCAAGAATGACGATGCCCTTGTTATTGGCTTCCTTGAGCACTTCATCCTTCTCGGCGAATAGCGTGTGATACGCTTCGATGGCTAGTACTGCGCAGCCGCTCTCCTCCATCGAACGGAGCGTCTGCAAACCGATGGCCGGCATATCGAAACGGGTATCCTGATTCGGTTTGGCCGTCTTGACGACGACAGCGCCGCCTCTGGCGAGCGCCCCGCCTCTCTTGATGCAGGCGTCGGTCCCCTCGATCGCCTCGACTGCCATGACGGCGCAGTTCTTGACGACGACCGTCTGTCCCAGATCCATGGCGCCGATAGCCTTGGCTGCCTTGAATCCGAAAGCGACGTCCGCCATCTGCTCTTCCGTCGGTTTCTTCTTTGTGAAGACCTGCGGGCCGGGCATTAAGGGCTTCAGATACTTTGTCTGGTCAAGAACGGAAATCCCGTCCTTGGCAAGCTCTTCCACGATGGCCAGCGTGATCGTATCGTCCTTGAAATTGGCCTTTCTTAAACGGTTCAGCACCTTGATGGCGCGAAGATCGGGAAGGACATGATCCTTGTAGAGCCATTCCTTCGTCACTTTGCCGATCATGGTGACTTCCTTGACATTTTCTTTCACAAGCGTCTTGATGATTTTATTCAGTTTGAAGGCGCTGATGTCGTAATAGACATTGGCGATTTCCTTCAGACGCGGATCTATCCCGGGGATGACCGCGACGCAAACGACTTCATAACCCTGCGAACGGACAGCTTCTGCAAACTCGACGGGAAGCGTGCCGACGCCGGCTAAAAGACCGATCTTTTCCATAATATCCTCCGGTAAATTACAGTTCTTTTTATTTTACCATTTTTTGCGTTTTTTATCATTAAACGCGTTGAGATTTTCGGAAAGATTCCGAAAAAGCCGTACGATAGATTATACCATTTTTAAAAAGAAAATGCCGGCATCAATTCCAACAAAAAAGACTGCAGAGAAATGATCATGCATTTCTCGCAGTCTCTTTCATAAATTAATCTTCATCGTGCTTTGGAATGAGGTCTTCCTTGCGGAGGATGCCTTCCTTCCTGCGTTCTGCAAATTCAGCCGTAGCGGTGAAGAGAACATCGGAAGAACTGTTGAGTGCTGTTTCGCAGGCATCTTCCAGTACGGAAATGATGAAGCCTACGCCGACGACCTGCATCGAGATATCATTGCCGATACCAAACGATGCGCAGGCAACCGGAATCAGAAGGAGCGAGCCCCCTGCTACGCCGGATGTTCCGCATGCGCCGATTGTGGAGACAATGCAGAGCAGGAACGCCGTCGGAAGGTCGATGGCAATTCCCAGTGTGTGGGCAGCTGCCAGGGACAGGACGGAAATCGTGATGGATGCGCCTGCCATGTTGATGGTAGCGCCGAGTGGAATGGAAATCGTGAAAAGATCCGGGTTGAGGCCGAGACGGCGGCACAGGGACAGGTTGACCGGAATATTGGCCGCAGAGGATCTTGTGAAGAAAGCATACACGCCGCTTTCACGAAGTGTGGAAAAAACGAGCGGATACGGATTCATATGAATACGGGAGAAAACAATAGCCGGGTTCATGACAAGAGCAACAAGGAAGTAAGAAGCAACCAGTACGGCAAGAAGCTGTACATAACCGAGGAGAGCTCCGATGCCGGCAGTTCCTACGGAATCAGCGACAAGGCCCATGATGCCGAAGGGAGCGCAGTGGATGACCCAGGTGACCACTTTCGTAATCGCTTCGGAAATATCATTGAGGCATGTCTTTGTCGTGCCGCTTGCGCAGCTCTTCATTGCAATGCCGAAGATGATGGCCCATGCCAGGATCCCGATGTAGTTCGCATTCATGATGGCAGCGACCGGGTTATCGACGACAGAAAGGATCAGGTTGTGAAGGACCTGGACAATGCCGCTTGGCGGAGCCAGCTTTGTTTCAGGAGCCACCTGCAGAACCAGAGAAGTCGGGAAAAGGAAGGACATCCCGACACCAACAAGAGAAGCACAGAATGTGCTGACTGCGTAAAGAACGATGATCGGCTTCATGCTGCCTTCTGCATTTTCCTTGCGCTGTGCCATGGCGTTCATGACAAGGAAGAAAACGAGAACAGGCGCAATGCCTTTCAATGCTTTGACGAAGAGGTCGCCCAAAATGGATACGGCCGGAATGGCTCCCGGCGCAAAGATGGCGATGAGAACGCCGATGATAAGGCCGACGGCGATCTGCTTGATGAGTGCCACTCTTGAAAGAGTGCTCTGAATTCTGCTAAACAATTGTAATTCCTCCCATTTGATAAAAAAGTAATAAATGATTTCCTTTTACTCATTTATTTTCATTAGTATACACTCAGTGCATACAATGATGCAAGCTTTTTATACTAAAATGCAAATTCAGAAACACTTAAACGCCTTTCTATCTGTTTCAGGCTCTCTCATCTTCTCAGATGCCAAATAATCCCAGTATCTGCCGCCAGCATCCCCTTCCTTTCCCATATTCCCTTTTATATCAAAAAGCGTACATTTATTGCTAAAACAGGGAGTCACTTTTGCAATAAAAAAGACTGCGGCAAAATGCTTGTACATTTTGTCACAGCCTTCTTTTTTAAATTTTATTCAGCAGCATCGTGCGGAACCATGTCTTCCTTGTGGAAGGTTCCTTCTTTTCTGCGTTCTGCAAATTCAGCCGTAGCTGTGAAGAGAACGTCGGAAGAGCTATTGAGAGCCGTTTCGCAGGCATCTTCCAGTACAGAAATGATGAAGCCTACGCCTACGACCTGCATGGAAATGTCGTTGCCGATACCGAAAGATGCGCAGGCAACCGGAATCAGAAGGAGCGAGCCCCCTGCTACGCCGGAAGCGCCGCAAGCGCCGACGGTTGCGACAAGGCACAGAAGAAGTGCTGTCGGCAGATCCACGTTAATGCCCAGCGTATTGGCAGCTGCCAGAGCCAGGACGGAAATGGTAATGGATGCGCCTGCCATGTTGATGGTAGCGCCAAGCGGGATGGAAATGGTGAACAGGTCAGGATTGAGACCAAGACGGCGGCAAAGTGTCAGATTGACAGGAATGTTCGCTGCGGAAGATCTCGTGAAGAATGCGTACACGCCGCTTTCACGAAGGGTCGTAAGAACGAGCGGATACGGATTCACATGAAGACGGGCAAAAACGATAGCCGGGTTCATGACAAGTGCTACGATGAAGTAGGAGCCGATGAGTACGCCCAGAAGCTGTACATAACCGATGAGTGCTCCAAGACCTGCGGTGCCGACGGATTCAGCGACAAGGCCCATGATGCCGAGCGGTGCGAAGTGGATGACCCAGGTAACCACTTTCGTAATAGCTGCTGCAATATCATTGAGGCAGGTCTTTGTCGTGCCGCTTCCCATGCTCTTCAGCGCAATGCCGAAAATGATAGCCCATGCAAGAATGCCGATGTAGTTTGCATTCATGAGCGCTGCGACCGGGTTATCGACAACGGACAGGATCAGGTTGTGAAGGACCTGGATGATGCCGCTTGGCGGAGCCAGCTGCGTGTCCGGAGCGACCTGGAGAGTCAGCGTGGTCGGGAAGAGGAAGGACATTGTAACGCCTACGAGAGACGCACAGAATGTACCAATGATGTACAACATAACGACTGGCTTCATGCTTCCTTCTGCATTTTCCTTACGCTGTGCCATGGCGTTCATGACAAGGAGGAAAACGAGAACAGGAGCGACGCCCTTTAATGCCTTGACGAACAGGTCGCCGAGGATGGATACGGCCGGAATAGCTCCCGGCGCGAAGACTGCAATCAGGATGCCGATGACAAGACCGACTGCAATCTGCTTGATGAGTGCGACTCTTGAAAGAGTGCTCTGGAGTCTGCTAAACAATATGATTCCTCCTCTGTTAATTAAAAAAAGTTCCCATTTCTCCCATTTATTTCTACTAGTATATATGCACCCTTGTTATATTGCAAGTTATAAATGCGTATATGCAAAAACGGTCATAATTGAATAGTTATCTATGCATTTTCAGGCAAAGCAAGCCTTTATCGATCAAAAAAGGCCGTCTCCCAAGGAAACAGCCCTCATCAGACTCAGATAAAGTTGTCAGAATTTCGTATTTTTATCCGTAAAAGCACCTGCGGTATGAAGAGTCATTCCGCAGTATTCCGTGATGAAACGATCAAGGTATTCGGCCGCTTCATTGAAAAGGGAGGCAGGAATTGTCCCTTCAAAAGGCTTTTCCCATCTGTAATCGCAGAAAGAAGAAAGAAGCGAAAGCGCGCCGGAAGAAAGATGGTGCTCGCCAGCCGGTTCGTCCTGCGCAGGATCAAAGCCTGCAATGGCAAGAAGCTTGACTGCTGTCACGAAAGCCGTCACCCTTCTGTTCCTTGTTTTTGCCGCGCGTCCTCCGGAAAGGAGCGTATCAAAAGCCTCTTCATCCGCCTCTTCTTCCGGAAAAAGAAGCAAGGCAAGCTCGATGACATAGTACCATTCGCTCATCTCTTCATAGGGAATCGCCATCATGTCGAAGAGAAGGCCTCCTTCGTACTGCGTCATAATACTGTAATCCGGATAGAAAGCGCCGGTGAACCGGATATGAGCAAAAGGAAGCATGAGCCCCGTGCCGTAGCGGGAAAGCGCCTGCCTCGAAACGCCTAAGCGGAGAAATCCCATTTTCCTTGTAAAGACGGAAACGAGCCTGCCCCCTTCGCGTCCCTTTCCCGCGCGGAGGACGATGCCTTCCATCGAGCGGATCTCAGGCCTCATGTTTTTCCTCCGGAGCTTCTTCTGCTTCCCCTTCAGGCGGCGCAATCTTCTCTGCCTTCAGGCGTACGATGCGGAAACCTGCCACGCGCAGCACCGTGAAGCGCCAGCCGCCAAACTCGATCGAGTCCCCGACTTTCGGGATGCGTTCGAGCCTTGAGAATACGAAGCCGCCGATCGTTGCATTCTTGTCTTCTTCTGCCAGATCGATTTCCAGCCTGTCGGAGACATCTTCCAGAATGACCGTGCCGTCAAATTCGTAGACGCCTTCTCCCTTCCTGATGATCTCATAGGGAGCCTGGTCAGCGCCCTGCGGGATTTCTCCCACGAGCTCTTCGATCAGATCTTCAAGCGTCGCAAGGCCCGACGTGCTGCCGTACTCATCGACGACGACCGCCAGGTACGTCCTTGTATTCTTCATGAGCTGGAGAAGCGTCGGCGCCGGCATCGTTTCCGGAACCATCAGGATATCCCTCATGATCCGCTTCACATTGAATTCGCCATGAAGAAGGCTTTCCAGGAAATCCTTCACATGGATGAATCCCAGGATGTGGTCCTTGTCGTCCATGCAGACCGGATAGCAGGTATGGTGCGCCTTTGAAATCGTGCGGCGCATTTCGTCGATTTCATCTTCATAATTGAGGACGACCATATCGCTTCTAGGCACCATGACATCGCGGACCATGAGATTGAAGAAATCGAAGGAATTCTTGATGAGCGTGTTCTCCAGGGCATTCAGCCTGCCGCTCCTGTGGCTTTCCTCGACGATGCAGCGGATTTCATCTTCTGTATACGTGAAATTGACTTCGTTCCGAAGCGGTATGTTTCTCCACTTGAAGAACTTCTTGATCAGGTAAAGCCCCGGCATGACGATCGGACGGAAGAGGTGGCGGTTCATGCTGATCACCCATGTCTGCCCCGCCAGAATCGGAAGCGGTTCGACAAGCGCATGCGAGCCCGGGATCAGGATTGTCCCGATCCAGTAGGCGGCCAATGCGAGCGCTGAGAAGATGATGGCCGTCAGAACCCCCGCCCAGGCCATATCTTCGCCAAGGACCGCAATGAATTCTTCATAGATGGCTGCGTCGATGCCGAAAATGGACACGCCGAAAACAGCCCCGCACACGACAAAGGACAGCTGAGTGCCGCCCAGCACCTGCGAAGTATGCTGGTAGTACGGCGCTACCTTCTCAATGAGCGCGGGATCCTGCTCATCATTGTCCTCGATGTACTTCTTGCGCATGCGCGCAAAGGAAAAATTAACCAGCGTGCTTTTGTAATTGAAAAACGACGCTGCCAGTGCAATAAGCAGGAATATGCCTATCCACTGCACATTGGTACTAATAAGTCATTCCCCCTTGATGACAAAAGGTTTCCTACCTTATATATTACTATTACTTATGTTCCTTGTAGCCGAGTTCGCGAAGGATGTAATCCTTGTTCTTCCAGTCCTTGCTGACCTTGACCCAGAGGTCGAGATCGACCGGAGCGCCCAGGATCTTCTTCAGTTCCCTTGTCGCATCCTTCTTGGCCGCCTTCAGGAGGCTTCCGTTCTTTCCGATGATGATACCCTTCTGCGTCGGGCGTTCCACGTAGATCGTGCAGCGGATGTAAATGCGTCCGTCTTCCTCTTCGCGGAATTCTTCAGAATAAACGCCGATCGCATGCGGCACTTCATCCCTGGTGCGGATGAGGAGCTTTTCGCGGACGACTTCCTGCGCGATATTTCTTTCCGGCTGGTCAGTGACCATGTCGTCAGGGAAGTACTTCGGCCCTTCCGGCAGGTACTTTTTGATCGTATTCATCAGTTCGTCAAGGTTGTCGCCTGTCTTTGCGGAAATCGGGACAATGTCAGCGAAATCGTAGAGACGGCTGTACTGCGCAATCTTCAGGAGAAGCTGTTCCTTCGGGATGAGGTCAATCTTGGAAAGGACGAGGATGACCGGCACCTTCCTGTTCTCCAGAAGGGAGAGGATGTATCTGTCGCCGGCTCCGACCGGATCGTCGATGGCGCAGAGGAAGACGATGAGATCGACTTCTTCTAAGGCATCGATTGTGCTCTGGCGGATGGCTTCTCCTAATTTGCTCTGCGGCTTGTGCATGCCCGGGGTATCCAGGAATACGACCTGCGCATTGTCTCCGTTCCAGACGCCTGTGATCTTATTTCTTGTCGTCTGGGCGTGGGAGGAAACAATGGACACCTTCTCGCCGAGAAGCGCGTTCAAAAGCGTGGACTTTCCTACGTTCGGGCGGCCTACGAGGGCTGCAAATCCCGAACGGAAACCTGTATTTTCTGTCATGGGTTCTCCTGTTCTTTCTTCAATGAATCTTCTTCAAACGCATAGGGAAGGATTCCCTCAAGCGTAAATGTCCGGTAATCCTTTTCCGACCGGCCGGCTATGATGAGCGGTATCTTGAATTCCGCAATGACCTGGCGGCAGACGCCGCAGGGCATCGTATAACTGTCATGGCTTCCGATGACGGCAATGGCAAGAAATTTCCTTTCGCCTGCTGCCACTGCGCTTCCGATCGCATTTCTTTCAGCGCAGAGGGAGGCCGGATACGATACGTTTTCCATATTGCATCCTGCATAGACTTTGCCGCTTTCTGCCAGGACGGCAGCTCCCACCGGATAGAGGGAGTAAGGCGAGTAGCTGTTCTTCCTTGCTTCCCTAGCGGCAAGGAGAAGCCTTTCGGCCGTCTTTTCGTTAATCTCTTCCTTCGGCATGTTCTGCTTCCAGCTTTCCTTCTGTCATGATGCGGGAAAGTCCGCAGGCAGAAAGGATATCTTCCTCTGCCTTTCTCATGGCCTTCTTTTCCTCGGGATCATAATGATCGTAGCCTAAGATATGGAGGAATCCGTGCACGGAAAGGTATGCCACTTCCCTGTCGCGGCTGTGGCCGTATTCCTCAGCCTGGCTGACGGCGCGGTCAAGATTGATGACGATGTCGCCCAGTTCCGTTTCTTCTTCCGGCACATCGTCTTCGCCTTCATTCAGTGCGAAGGAAAGGACGTCCGTCGGCGCATCTACATCCCTGTAATCGCGGTTCAGCTCATGGATCGTGTCTGCATCGCAGATGAGCACGCTGATTTCAGCATCCTCTGCCACCTTCTGCTGTTTGGCGCCTTCCGTCAGTACCATGCGGATCAGTTTCTCCAGATCTTCGCTGTAAAATTTCATATCGCTGTAATTAATGGTGATTTCCATCTCCGGTTCCTCCGTTCAGCCTTCCTTGTTTTCTTTCCGTTCCCCTTTACGGGATCCGTTCTTGTTCCTGTGTCTGGCATCCTCTTCATAGGCATGGATGATCGCTGCGACCAGATCATGGCGCACGACATCATCTTCGCTGAAATGGACATGGCCTATATCCTTGACGTCCTTCAGCACGCGCTCTGCATCGATGAGACCGCTTCTGACATTCGGCGGCAGGTCGATCTGCGTCACGTCGCCATTCACGATCATCTTTGAGCGGAAGCCGAGGCGCGTCAGGAACATCTTGATCTGCTCGACCGTCGTATTCTGCGCTTCATCGAGAATGACGAAGGACTTCTCCAGCGTACGTCCGCGCATGTAGGCAAGCGGCGCCACTTCGATCTGTCCCTTCTGCTGCAGGCGGGTGAATTCCTCCGGTCCGAACATATCCATCAGGCCGTCAAAGAGCGGACGCAGGTAGGGATTGACCTTTTCCTGCATATCGCCCGGAAGGAAACCAAGTTTCTCCCCTGCTTCGACTGCCGGACGCACGAGGATGATCCTCTGCACGTCATGATTCCGAAGAGCAAAAGCAGCCAGTGCCACGGCGAGGTACGTCTTGCCCGTACCTGCAGGCCCGATGCCGAACGTGATGGAGTTCCTGCGGATCGTGTCCACATAGAGCTTCTGCCCCAGCGTTCTTGGGCGGATCGGCGCGCCGTTCTTCGTGAAATTGATGATATCGTCTTCCATTTCCTGCAGGAGATTTTCCTTCCCCTGATCGATGAGCGACATCACAAGGCGTACCTGACGCTCCGCAAGGCGGATGCGGCTTGCAATCATGTGGCGGATGCGCGCGATGACGTGAAGACTGTTCTCCACAGCCTCCTCTTCGCCCTTGATGCGGATCATGTTGCCGCGGCCGGAAATGTCTGCGCCGTAATGCTCCCCGATGATCTTGAGGTACGAGCTGTCTCTTTCAAAAAGGTGCTGTGCTTCCTGCAGATCTCCAATAACGATCTCTTCTGTTCTTTCCTTCGTAATGGCCATTCAACCTCCCTGGCTATAAGCCATGATGCCAAATTATAAAAAGTGCCGGACAGCTTTTCCGTCTATATAATCGCAAAGACAGCCCTGCGTGATATTTCTTTCTTCCAAAAGCTCGTCGATCCGGCTCTTGACCTCCCACCAGGGAGAGCCGCCGTTGACCGTAAGCGTATTGCCGCCAGACGCCCTTCCGACGATCCGCTGGATAACGATGTCTTTCCGAAGATATGCCAGGAAAAGGGCGACCCTTTCCATGTACTCTTCCATCGAGGAAAGCGTGACCTCTCCTCTCTCATACATCCTCGCGAGCTCCGTCCCCTTCACGATGTAAAGGGAGTGGATCTTCACCTCCGTCACAGGAAGGACGGAAATGAGCTTCGCCGTCTCGATGACATCCACCCGGTCGTCCCAGGGAAGATCGGCAATGACATGCGTGCACTGATCGAAGCCGTAGCGCCTGATGCGGAGCGCTGCATCGACATACTCAGCCGCCGTGTGGCAGCGGCCAAGCTTGAGGAGCGTGTGCGCATTCGAGCTCTGGAGCCCCAGCTCCACCGTCACGTCCTTGCCATACTTCTCTGATGATTCCTTCAAAATTTCAAGGTATCTTTCATTGACGCAGTCCGGCCTTGTCGATACGTCGACCCCTACCACGTCAGGATGCGCCATCGCCTCTTCCACCCAGGAGCGGAAATCTTCCGGCGGCGCATACGTATTCGTGTAATTCAGGAAATAGGCGATGAACTTCTTCGCCTTGTACTTGGGCCCCACATGGGCAATGCTCCTGTCGAGCTGGCGCGTAATCGGAAGACCGACAGCCTTCGTCTCATAATCCGCACCGATGGAGCCGCAGAATATGCACGGCTCGCTTGACAGGCTGCCGTCCCTGTTCGGACAGGTGACAGGCAGCGAGATCGGGATCTTGTAGACCTTCTCTCCATACTTCTTTTTCAAATGATCTGAATACGTATTGTATCTTTCCATGCATTCTCCGTAAATAAAAATAATGAATCAATTTAATTATATAACAAACCTGTCCATTATGCATTTACATCGAGGTAAGCCTTTTGTAAAATGGAGTAGAAGATTACGCCGGATACCCATCCGGCTTTTTATGCAAAGGAAGCCAACATGATCAAAATACGCACCGCGCAGCTGGCCGCCGTCCCGAGCCACATCCGCAAAAACCTGAAACAGATTGAAAAAGAGGCTGCACTTGCCAGGGCCGAGGGCGCCCATATCCTCGTCCTTCCGGAAATGTGCCTCACGGGCTACCTCATCGGTGACATCTGGGATCAGAATGCTTTTCTGAAAGAATGCGAACGCGCCAACGAAAAAGTCGCCGCCCTTTCCAAGGGCCTCACGATCGTCTGGGGAAGCCTTGCTGTCGACTGGGACCTCATCAATGACGACGGCCGTCCCAGAAAGTACAATGCCGCATTTGCCGCATCAAACGGCCATTTCATTTATCCTGAAGGAAGCCCTCTTCCCTTCACTGTGAAGACGCTCCTTCCCGACTACCGCTGCTTTGACGACCGCCGCTACTTCACCTCCCTGGAATCTCTGGCGCTCGAAGAAGGGAAACGTCCGGAAGATATCCTTGCCCCCTTCGTCCTTCCTGCAGGAAAAGAAGAGCTCCGCTGCGGCATCGTCCTCTGCGAAGACAGCTGGGATGAAAACTACCGCATTTCCCCGATGTCCATCCTCGCAGAAAAAGGCATTTCCCTGTTCCTGAACCTTTCCGCCTCCCCTTTCACGATGGGAAAAGACGGCAAGCGCCACAGGATGTTCTCTGAATCCCTCTCCCGCCTTTCCATCCCGATGCTCTATGTGAACAGGCGCGGCCTTGAGAACAACGGAAAAGACTGCTACACCTACGACGGCATGACAGCCGCTTACGACAAGGACGGGCAGCTTATTGCGGAAGCCAATCCCTTCACCGACGAGCGCTCGACCTTCTACTTCAATCAGGAAAACCTGACGCTCGCACCCGAAACGGAAATGGAACCGACAGATGAAAATCTTCTCCTTCCTGCCTTCCGCTACGGCACATCCGAATTCCTGAAAGCGATCGGCGCAAGCAAGGTCGTCATCGGCGTATCTGGCGGAATCGATTCTGCTGTCAATGCAGCGCTTTACCGCTCGATCCTTCCGGCCGAAAATATCCTTCTCGTCAATACGCCCACGCGCTACAACTCCGAGCTCACAAAAGGCCTTGCTGCCGAGCTTGCCAAGAACCTTGGCTGCCAGCTCCTGACGGTACCGATCGGAGACTTCATCGACGAGACGGCCGATGCGCTCGAAGGCCTTCCCCTTCCTGACGACACCGTCCACCTGACCGGCTTCATGAAGGAAAATATGCAGGCACGCGACCGCAGCAGCCGTATCCTCGCCGCACTCTCCGCTGCCTTTGGCGGCATCTTCACCTGCAACGCCAACAAGACGGAAACGACCGTCGGCTACGGCACCCTCTACGGCGACCTTGCCGGCGCCTTTGCCGCAACGGCCGACCTCTGGAAGTACCAGATTTACGATCTGGGAAGAAAACTCAATGCATGGTATGGAAGAGCCGTCATCCCCGAAGGCATCTTCACCGTCATGCCAAGCGCCGAACTCTCCGAGAATCAGGACGTCACACAAGGAAAAGGCGATCCTTTGATTTACGAATACCACGACTACCTCTTCAGAAGCTTCATCGAACCATGGCAGAGGCAGACCCCCGAAGACATTCTCAAAGCTTACGCCAAAGGAAATCTCGAAGATCTCATCGGCTGCTCCATCATCGTCTCCAACATTTTCCCGACCGCCAAAGATTTCATTGAAGACCTTGAGAAATGGTGGAACCTCTTCTCCGGATTCGCCGTCGCCAAGCGCATCCAGACGCCGCCGCTCCTTGCCGTTAGCCGCCGTCCGTACGGCTATGACCTCAGGGAATCCCAGCTCCGTCCCTACTACACCGACGCCTACCTTTCCCTCAAGGAAAAACTTCTGGCGGATTAAATAATTCATAAAAAGAAGCTGTGATGGAATGATCGCACATTTCATCACAGCTTCTTTTTACCTTATTTCTTTATTTCTTTTATCCTTACCTTATTTCAGGTATTCCTGGAAGAATTCATCAATGGCCTTGAACGGGATGATATCCATCTGGTCGTAGAGGTCCGTGTGAACGGCGCCCGGAATGGAGAGGAATTTCTTATTGTCCCCCTTCAGCTTCTTGAATGCATCCTGGCTGAAGTAGTAAGAATGCGCCTTGTCGCCATGGACGATGAGAACAGCGCTTCTGATTTCCCCTGCGTAGGAGAGAAGCGGCATGTTCATAAAGGAGAGCGCTGATGTCTTGTTCCATCCTGCATTCGAATTGACGGAACGCGGATGATAGCCGCGCTTTGTCTTGTAGTAAGCGTGGTAATCCTTCACGAAGAACGGCGCATCATCCGGAAGCGGATTGACGACACCGCCGGCCTTGGCATACGTATCATTCTTGTAGTCTTCTGTTCTCTGTTCGTTCAGAGCCTTCCTCATTTCATATCTGTCATCCGGCGTCATCTTGTCAAAGTATCCGTTGGCCGTGACGCGGGACATATCATACATGGTGGAAGTAACTGTCGCCTTGATTCTTGTATCCATGGCAGCTGCATTGAGAGCCATACCGCCCCATCCGCAGATGCCGAGGATGCCGATGCGGTTCGGATCTACATTGTCTCTTGTGGAGAGGAAATCTACGGCAGCAGAGAAATCTTCCGTATTGATATCCGGGGATGCCACGTCTCTTGGCGTGCCGCCGCTTTCACCGGTAAAGGACGGATCGAAGGCAATCGTCAGATAGCCCATTTCTGCCAGCTTCTGTGCATAAAGTCCGGAAGACTGTTCCTTCACAGCACCGAACGGTCCTGCAACAGCGATGGCAGAAAGCTTTCCTTTTGCATTCTTCGGTGTATACATATCTGCGGCAAGTGTAATGCCGTAGCGGTTATGGAATGTCACCTTCTGGTGATCGACTAAATCACTCTTCGGGAATACCTTGTCCCATTCATTTGTCAGTTTCAATGGCTGATCTCCTTTCGATGTCTGTACAGTAATCGTACTTGCCTGACCTGCCAGAATATCCGCACGCAGTCGTTCCGCCAAAAGCCAGGAGCAGGCTCAATGCGGCAATGGCCGCCCATTTCTTCTTCATTTCCATCCTTCCTTTCTGCATCACTCAATCTATGTATAGTATAATTTCAATCTAAATAAATTACTAATATTAATATATAATCGTTATCTATTAGATTTCTTAATAGATTAAGTTATAATGAAGGAAAGGAGTGAACGACTATGGATATTGAACTGCTCAGGAATTTTCTGGAAATCGCGCGGCTCGGCAGCATGACAAAAGCGGCCTCATCGCTTCATATTTCACAGCCAACGCTCTCTGTCCAGATGAAATCCCTGGAAGAAGTGCTGGGAAGAAAACTTTTCCGCAAGGAAGGACGGAATCTTGTCATGACGGAAGAAGGCGAGCTCCTTGAAAGAAGAGCCGCTGACATCATAGGCCTCACGGATAAGACGCTGTCTGAATTCCGCGCGCTCTCTGACAGCCTGGGAGGAGACGTCCGCATCGGCTGCGCTGAATCAGTCCTGATCGACCACCTGGCCCTTGCCGTCAAAAAAATCAAGAAGAAACGCCCCTTCCTCCGCTGCCATATCACAAGCGGAGACACAGCCATCGTCACAAGCATTCTGGAACAGGGCCTCATCGACTTTGCCATCATCGTCGAACCGCCGGACCTTGACCGCTACGACTCCATCCGGATTCCCGGCGTCGATACATGGTGCGCCGTCATTCCCGAGGACTCGCCGCTAGCCGCCAAGAAGAGCCTTACCTTTGACTATATAAAAAATGAACCCATTATTATGTCCAAGCAGTCCTTCCTCGCCGACCTGCCGCGCTGGTGCGGAAGCCGCCGCGATGAGCTGACCATCTTCGGATTCCTGAACCTTTTCTACAACGGCACCCGCTTCGTCAAAAATCACATGGCCATCCTTCTCACCTTCGCGGGACTTGCCGAATCAGGAAACGGCCTTGCCGTCCGTCCCCTTTCACCCGTCCTTTCCAACCGCATGTACATCGTCTGGAAAAAGCGCCAGATCTTCTCTCCTGCCGCAAGGGACCTCCTGGAAATCCTTCGGGAAAATGCAGAAAAAGAACCTGTCAATGAATAATAAAAAGGGGCTGTGACAAAATTCGTTAAAACGCTGCCTTTTCCTTTTCTCGAGCGAAGCGAGGTTTAAGGGTGTTAACCTTGCTCCGAAGGAGAAGGTCCCGGCGAAGCCGGGGAATACAGTAGTTCTCGAGCGCAGCGAGGTTTTGAGGTTTTCAGATAACACAAATATATAAATGTGTTGGAGAATCATCTAATCGAATATACCAGCAAAAAAGGGCTGCAACAAAATGATTAACCATTTTGTCACAGCCCTTTTTTTCTTACGCCGCTTTCTTCACTTTCTTGCCAGGTGCTTTCACCGGTGTCTTCACAGCGCCCTCTTTTTCAAGAGAGAAGCCGTAGTCGAGAAGCTTGGCAGCTTCGGTGAAGCGTGTGTCCGTATTCTGGGAATGCATGACGATGACGATGAGTTCCTTGCCGTCACGGATGGCAGATGCCGCAAGGCAGCCTCCAGCCGCTCTGGTGTATCCCGTCTTGATGCCCGTCGCTCCCGGATAGGAGTAGAGAAGCTCATTCGTATTGCCGAAGGTGACCGTTTCATTCGGACGCATGTAGTGGACCTGCTTTTCGCGCGTCCCTACCAGCTGGCGGAATTTCGGATTCTTCATCGCATACGCCGCGATCTTTGCCATGTCCTCTGCCGTGGAGTAATGATCCGGGTCGGGCATGCCGTTCGCATTGACGAAATGGGTATGCGTGGCGCCGATTTCCTTCGCCTTCGCATTCATGAGGTCCGTGAAGCGGGGGAGATTGCCGGAAATCGTTTCTCCGATCGCCGTTGCCGCGCCGTTATCCGAGATCAGCATCATCTGATTCCGGAGCTGGCCAAGAGCAATCCATTCGCCGCCGTTCAGCGCCGTCGATTCGATATCAGCAGCATTCCGGCTCACCTTGACCGTATCGTAGGGCGTCGCTTTTTCAAAAGAAAGAATCGCCGTCATGATCTTTGTCATGCTGGCCGGATATTCCTTCTTCGTCCCGTTCTTTTCGTACAGGAACACCTTGGCAGCAGGATCGTAAATGACAGCGGCATCCGCCGTGATTTCCGGAGCCGCCGCAAAAGCGCCTTCGATGGAGAGAAGAAGGAAAGCAAGAAACGAAAAGAGGACTTTGCACGAAGATTTCATAAGACTCCTTTCTAGTGATCAGTGCCGAACACGTTCAGTATAATGCACCCGATAATAATCATGGCGACGGCGAAAATGCCCCAGCCGTTCAGCTTCTCGCCGAAGAGGAACCAGGAAATGAGGACAGACGCCACGATGCCGACGCCGCTCCAGGTCGCATACGCCAGGCCCAGATTCAGATCATTCAGCGCGCGGGAAAATGAGAAGAAACAGATGAAGTAGGAAACGAGGCAGCCGATCGTCGGCAGAAGCTTCGTGAACCCCTGCGAATACTTGAGAAGCGTCGTTCCCGTCAGTTCCATGCCGATGGCAAAGAACATCAAAGCATAAGCCAAAATGACCTCCTGAAAAAGGGGCTGTGACAAAATGAGCAGTCATTCCGTCACAGCCCCTTCTTGAATGGCAAAAGTGCCTAATCAGATAAAAATATACTTCATGACAAAGAGTACTGTCAGGATGATCATCAGCAGGCTGACCTTCGAGCGGTTTCCTGCCAGCAGATTGATCAGCGTGTAGGAAATGATGCCGAAAGCGATGCCTTCTGCGATGCTGTAGGTGAAAGGCATAGCGATGATCGTCAGGTAGCATGGGAATGCTTCCGTCGGGTCATCGAAATCGATGCCGGTGACAGCCGTGAACATCAGGAAGCCGACAGATACCAGAGCCGGAGCTGTAGCGAATGCCGGGATAGCCATGAAGAAAGGCGAGAAGAAGAGAGAAAGCAGGAACAGGATGGAAACCGTGACAGCGGTCAGACCCGTTCTGCCGCCTTCAGAAACGCCTGCTGCAGATTCTACGTAAGTCGTTGTTGTGGAAACGCCCAGCAGTGCGCCGCCTGCCGTAGCGACAGCGTCAGCCATCAGGGCGCCCTTAATGTGCGGGAGCTTGCCGTTCTTGTCGAGCATGTTTGCTTTGGAGGAAACGCCGATCAGCGTGCCGATCGTATCAAAGAGGTCAACAAAGAGGAATGCCAGAAGGACGACGACAAAATTGAAGGTCGCCAGCTGGGAGAAGTCAAGCTGGAAAAGAATCGGATCCATGCTTGCCGGAATGAAAGAGGCAAGACCGTTGGACAGATCCGGCAGCGTACTGAAAGCACCGGCGGAAGGATCCGGAACATAAACGCCGGTCAGTTCGCAGATGATGCCGAGAACCCATGTGAAGACGATGCCCCAGAGGATATTGCCTCTGACCTTCTTGGCAATCAGGATAGCGGTGAAAAGAATACCGACGATTGCAAGAACGACCGGAACGCCAGCCGTATGGAAAGTGCCGGCTGCCATAGCGCCCTTGAACGAGAAGAGAGAAACCTTCGTCGCAGGATTAGCTACGATGACATGAGCCGAAGCCAGACCGATAAAGCAGATATAGACGCCGATGCCGGCGGAAACTGCCCTCTTCAGATTCATCGGAATCGCATTGAAGATCGCCTCGCGGACACTCGTCAATGAAAGAATGATGAAGATGATACCTTCAACGAAGACAGCGGCCAGAGCCATCTGCCAGGAATAGCCCATCTGGCCGATGACCGTATAGGCGAAGAATGCGTTCAGCCCCATGCCGGGCGCAAGCGCGAATGGATAATTGGCAAATACTGCCATCAGCATGGTACCCATGAAGCCGGCAATGGCAGTTGCCGTCAAAACAGCAGCCTTGTCCATGCCCGTCGTGCTCATGATACTCGGGTTGACGGCGAGAATATATGCCATCGTCATAAAAGTGGTGATACCGGCCATGATTTCCGTTTTGGCCGTGGTCCCGCTGTCTTTGAGATGGAAGATCCTCTCGAGGAGACCTGCGTTGTTTTCCATGAATGAACTCCTTTCAAAACACAATAAGGGAAAACGACTACGTTTGAATACCCTATATTATATGATTTTTTTATATCGCGGGCAACGACAGAAATATAAAATTTCTATGACAGAATCTGAAAACCATGCGGGAAATGGATAAAATTCCCACTATCCACCTGTGGTACAATAAAAGAGATTTTCATGAGGGGAAACCCGGAAAGGAATCCAATGAGTATCTGCAACATCTGCCCAAGGGCATGCAAAATAGAAAGGAAGCGCTCGGCTAGTGACCGCGGCACCGTCGGCTACTGCGCCAGCGGCATGCTTCCCGTCATTTCCAGAGCTGCGCTCCATCACTGGGAAGAACCCTGCATCGCAGGAACCAGAGGCGCCGGCACCGTCTTCTTCGCAGGATGCAACCTCTCCTGCGTCTACTGCCAGAACTACGAAATCAGCGAAATGAGGAAAGGCATAGAAGTCTCCGTCGACCGCCTGAAAGAAATCTATCAGGAGCTCATCCGCCAGGGCGCCCACAACATTGACCTCGTCACGCCCACCCATTACACACACGCCATATTCCAGAGCCTGAGAGACCCGCTGCCCGTCCCCGTCGTCTACAACTGCGGCGGCTACGAAAGCGTCCACACAGTCGCTTTCCTGAGAAATAAAGTCCAGTGCTGGCTCCCTGACCTCAAGTACATGGACAGCAAAGCATCCAAACGCTACAGCGACGCCCCGGACTACTTCGAAAAAGCCTCCGCCGCCATTGAGCAAATGTTCCGTCAGACCGGCCCCTACGAAATAGGCCCCGACGGCATCCTCAAAAAAGGCGTCCTCATCCGCCACCTCATCCTCCCCGGCCAGGTAGAAGACACCAAGCGCATCATGGAATACATAGCAGAAACCTTCGCCCCCGGCGACGTCCTCTTCAGCCTCATGCGCCAGTACATTCCATACGGAAGAGCCAGCGAATTCCCCGAAATCAACCGGAGAATCACAGACGAAGAATATGAGGAATGCGAAAGCTACATGGAAGACCTCGGCATCACCGATGGCTACGTCCAGGCCAAAGAAAGCTCCGACAAAGCCTTCATCCCCATCTTCGACGGCACAGGGGTCCTGGAAAGCGCCCACGAAGGCCTCGACCAGAAATAACATAAGGAATAAAAATATATAAAAGAAAAAAGGAATGTGAACCCGCAAGGACGACACATTCCTTTTTTTGATTTTGCTGGAGCGCTGCTAACACTAGCCTTCCTGGATCACAAAGAAGGGCCGTAGGCCGGTCTTGACCTTGCCCTGGAAGGGAAGGTTTGGATAAAATTACGAAAGGTCCAAAACAAATCAGATTGGAAATCTTTTCTTTATTCCTTGTGAAGCCTTCCCTTCTGGGGAAGGTGCGCAGCTTATCTTTTATCTGTAGCTGCGCGAATGAGGTGAAGTTAATAAGTAAAGGGATGAGTTGCATTTCCTCAGCCGTAGGTATATAAGTTCAAAACAAATCAGAAATGATTTCTTATATTTCACATCGCCGCACTGTCCCCGGAGGGGAAAGTGCCCAGCCTATCACTTTTCTGATGCTGGGAGAAAGAGTTGCATTTTCTAAGAAGGCGAAGCATCATCGCTTAGGGTGTTTGAGCTCGCCCCGTAGGGGGAGCTGGCGCGTATGCGCCTGAGGAGGTTCATCTCCACGCAGCAAAGCTGCGGTTGTATGGTTTTAATCTTTTCCCACAGCCGTCAGGCTGGTTGTTCTGTTTTAATCCCACCCCACAAAAAGAGCCAGCCCGAATGCTTCCACATTCCAGATGGCTCTTTTCATTACTTTCCTTATTCCTTATTCTTTCTCTTCCCTGCATTGTCCATGAAAGGATCGGCTTCGACTATGAAGCGTGTGTGGTCTGCCGTGCCCACTTCACCGGCAGAGTCTTCTGCGCGGATGGTAAATGTGATCTTCTTTCCCTTCACGCCAGTCACCACAGCCGTTGCTGTGACGGTGTCGCCTGGAAGGGTGGGGGCTTTGTGGACGAGGGAGATGGAACCTCCGACCGTCGTCATCCCTTCATCCAGAGCTTCTGCGATAGCGGCGCAGGCAGCTTCTTCCATGAGCGCCGAGAGAATCGGCGTAGCGAGGACATCGAGCGAGCCGCTCTTCATCACGCGCGCTGTATGAGGCGTATCCACCGTAAGGACCGCTTTTCCTGTCATTCCTTCTTTGATTTCCATAATTTCCTCCTTTTTCAGTCAAAGCCATTGTACCATTGGTAATGCCTGAAGGCTATATGGGCAAAAGAAAAGGGGTGTAGAAATCCACCAAGACGTAGATTTCTTTTCTCGAACGAAGTGAGGTTTAAGGGTGTTAACCTTGCTCCGAAGGAGAAG
>OODB01000515.1_pt1 | contig 37537 bp, 30 predicted proteins | sample 1671721 | NCBI WGS metagenome assembly OODB01 (sample SAMN06348185, study PRJEB24527) | human gut metagenome | biome: human gut; feature: ankylosing spondylitis patient; material: feces | host: Homo sapiens | place: China | collected 2015-10
CTGGCACTTTTATAAGCATTGATAAATTTACTAAGTTCTGTTCTCGGCTGCGCACGGAACATTACATGCACATAATCAATGTTTTGGAATTCATATCGCTCTATATTTTGAATCAAAGCGATCTGTTCCTCATGATATTTGCAGAATGGTTTTGACTCATTGAGTGGCAATGTTTTAATCTATCACATATCATATTCGCCAGAACTTCATTTAATAGTTCTTGTTGTGACACTCCACTCCATGATTTCAATAACACTCTTTTTTGATTCTGAATCACCCATTTTTTCTAAGCCATCCGTCAGATGTATTATCTGGTGACATAAAATTGCCGCTAAATGGTCCTCCAAACAAAGCACTTCCTACATCTTCTGAAAATAGATTTTCAAAAAAATTGATATCTTTCCATTGTATCTTTGAGTGATCTGGACGGATCCAGTATTGATCGCTTAATGATAATCCATAGTTTTCTTTTTATTATACCACAAACCATAAGAAAAGAGACAACACATATCTTCATCTGCTGCCTCTTTTCTTATGGTTTCTATTCTTACCAGAACTTTGTATTCGTTGTAATATAATCCACTTTCTGTGCAATATACTCTGCGACTCTTTCTGTATCGTCCACAGTCCAAAGTCCTACATTCACTCCACCATCTTTGAATGCCTTGATGTCTGAGAGTGAAATCTTATCACAATTTGCATCCAATTCAATCTTACGTTTCTTGTAATAATTGATCATTCCCTGATCTGGATTGTTTGTTACATGCTGTAATTTTACATTTGTGGATGTTGTTGCGTTATCGTCTAAGACTTTTCTCATCTGTACCATTGTTTCAAAGTCATAGGCAATAAACATATATTCTTTATTCCCCATGATCTGATTTGTTAATGCATACAGATCTTCCATGTTGTTCTTTGTCACTGCCTGCATTCGAGAATCATTGGTTGTTTCATTTCCGTATTCTACGAATTCCATCTTGATCTCGATAACTGGTACCATGTTGTACTTCTTGCATGTTGTTAAATAATCTTCTAAAGTTGCAACGGTTGTTGCTGATTTTACATTCTTATATTTTGAAATGTTATTTCCTGATTTGATCGTCAGTTTCTTGATCTCTGATAATGTCATATCTTCTGGTTTCTTATCGACTCCGCATAATCTCTTGAATGTCAAGTCGTGCTGCAGAATGAATTTCTTGTCTTTTGTCATACGGACATCTGTTTCTGCTCCCCAGAATCCTGCTCCACCTGCTAATTCATAGGCTTTGATCGTATTCTCCGGTGCTTCGGCGCTTAATCCGCGGTGTGCGATAAACTTGGCACTATTTTTTGCGATCGGTGTTACAACAGTTACTTTGTAACTGTTTTTCTTCTTTGATCCATCGACTGCTGTTGCTGTGATCGTAGCTGTTCCGACTTTCTTTCCTGTTACAACTCCACTTGTGCTGACTGTTGCCACGCTTGTGCTAGAAGATTTGTATGTTACCTTTTTATTTGCTGCGTAAGTTGGTGTTACGATCGCTGGATTGCTGACCTTTTTCCCTTTCTGTACGACTACGCTTGCCTTTGCAAATGTGATCGCTGTCACTTTCTGTTTTTTCACTGTAACTTTGCATGTTACTTTCTTTGATTTCTGTGATTTCACGTAACATGTGATCGTTACTTTGCCTGCTTTAACAGGTGTAACAACTCCTTTTGTACTGACTTTTGCGATCTTCTTGTTACTTGTTTTCCATTTAAGCTTCGCTTTGGATGCTTTGGCTGGTGTGATCTTCACTGCAAATCTCTGTGCATTACCAACATACATTGTCTTTCTATATGCTGACCATTTGATCTTTGATACTTTCGTTGCTGCGGATACTGGAATCAGGCTTGTCATAAGAAATACACCTAAGATAGTGATCACTGTGAATTTCTTTAATCCTGCCCGCATCATTTTCTTTACGTTTTTCATAGTTCCTCCCACTCTTTTAACATTTTTGTAACATTTGTCTAAGAGCTATTTTATCATGTTTTTTGTATTTTTACCAGTATCTCTTCTTACTTTAATGTTGATTTAACAGCTTTTTTCTGTACTTTTCAAAGTACAATCCATACATTCCCAGTCCGATCCATGCCACCAGACTGATGCATGCCCCTATTTTTAATCCTGGTGTTTCATAATCTAATCTGACACTTTGTGTTCCTTTTTTCATTACGATTCCCATAAACATTCCGTTTGCCTTGTAAATCTTTGTGCATTTTCCATTGACTGTTGCTTTCCATCCTTTGGAATACGGGATTGTTACACACAGGATCTGGTCTTTTTTCGCATGATAAACTCCTCTGAAATGATTTCCTTCGTATTGGATCTGTTTCATTGAGTTCTTCTTGCGTTCTTTTAATTTGGCAAGAACATCTTTTTTGAGAACTGTGATCAAACTGATATCATCAAATTCATATTCACCTGGAGACAAGAAATTTAATCTTACTTTTTCTTTTGCCTTGCTTGTCTGATGATTGATCTTTACAATGTAATCTTTTCTTCCAAAATAGTATGGATTGAAGGTGCTTTGAATATGAATTTTCTGTTGTACATCGTTTTGTGTCACAAGGATTCCTTTTGTTCCCTTTCTTCCAGTCAATATGAAGTTGTCGTCTCCATTTTTCTTTCCATGGTAAACGAGATTTTTAAAATACAGATAAGTTTCCTTGTCTTTCTCTACTGGCACCGTAATATCCGCATATTTCTTCCCTTTTGGAGATGAGATCCTTGTCTCTGGCAATGAGATTGTCTGTATATCAGGATTGTTTCTTTGTTCGTTGTGTTGAATCTCTTTGTCTGCCGGATGCTGATTCAATATGATCTGTGCAAGCATTGCCTGTTCCTTGCCGATTCCATTTAACTGCTCGTATTGCTGCTCTGTCATATAAGAATCATATGCATATGCAAATGGCAGTGCATATTTGTTCTTATATAATGTGATATTTCCTTTTTTTCTTAGTTTCTCAACTCCATATGGTACATCCCCCATGGAACTTACGTCTTTTACAACCTGACTGTTATGTGCTACTGTTATGTATTTTACGCCAGCTAATGACAGAAGTCCCAGTCTTTGATCGACTCCTTTATATTTATCTGCATACTGCATTCCCAACGTATCATATCCTTTGATCGTATCTGTCACACATTTTGCTGTGATACTGTAATATCCGCTGATCGTATTCAAATGGTTGATCAGTCCATAATTTTTATATCGATATCCCTCTGCATGTACTCGGTAAACAGATGAATCATTTACCTTACTCAGCATACTGATATTATCTTCCTTTAATGTTCGATATGCTTGTCCCTGATCCATAAATTCCTGTGTATAAGCATATCCTTTTGGATCGAATCTGTAATATCCATGCACTCCCACTGATATCAGGAGCAAGATTGCCATGCTCACTCGCACAGTTCTCTTCTGTGCATCATAGCCAAGTCTTTGAAATATCAACAACAGAATATAAAATACTGCAATTAATCCACAGACTGCCATAATCCCTTTATTCTTCAGGATTTCTTGTCCTGATGCATTTACGATGATACAAAATACAGTATATATGATGATTCCTGCTCCGATCCCGATCTGCTGTCGTTTTGACATCACAAACAGACGCGGATACATTTCTGCTGTTAATAATGCCACAATAAAGCTCAGTGCAAATGCCCATCGGTTGTTTGCATAGGAAAACCCATTAAATGCATATCCAAAGATTGGGAGAATCAAAGCAATGATACTTGCTATAAATGCCGCTCTGTATTTTTTATGTTTCATTCTCTGTGAAAACAGTGTAAATAATACAACGATCCCAACAATCGGCAGATATCCTGCGTTCGTATTGCTGCCCATATTTCCATATCCAATAAAGTTTTCAATAAACAGCAGATAATATTTCCCTGGGTATACGATCAATGATTTCCAGTCAACCCCATTGCCGTAACGGCCATTTCCTAGGAATCCTATGACGGATGGCAGTAAGATCACTGCTGCCATTGCAATTCCAAGTGTATAATACATTCCAAACTTCAAGATCATCAGAAAAAAGTTTTTCATCTTGTTTTCTTCGGTGTATTTATAAAAACGGATCCACGCATAGATCACCGCAAATATCGTCAGCATATATAAAAAATAATAATTGCTCATTGCTGATACGCAGACTGCGAAAATAAATACATACGGTCTTTCTCTCTGATAGATCTTCTCGATTCCAAGACACAACAATGGAAAATAGATCATCGGGTTGATGAAGAATGGATGGCGCAGTCCTAGTCGGAAGCAAAATCCGCTGAATACATAGACCAGTGCCCCGATCACTGTTCCATAACTTCGTTTTTTCATTTTTCTTGCATACATAATAAACATGATCCCAGCCAGATACATTCGTAACAAGATCATGAAATCATACATGGTTTCTGTATTCTTTGGCGAAACAAATCCATAGAGGAGGTTTAACGGATCACCGATCGCATAGTAATTCAATGTTGAGAGAATATCTGCACCATACCCAAGACTCATATCCCACATCACAAGTTTTGGGTGTCCCGCCAGAAGATTACGGAAAAATTCTCTTAGTGCTTCCCCATAATATGCTAATGCTGAAAAATGCTGGCTTAATCCGTCTTCTACTCCTGCTCCCCATACAAAGCTTTTTCCTTCGGTAAAAAATGGCAGAAATGCCACGATACACATCAGTAAAAACATCAGTGTATAGACTCCATAGCAATACTTTCTTTGTTCTTTTATCATTATACTTTTCCTTTACCCTTTACCCTTTTTTGTTCATTATCACGCTTAGTATACCACATTTTGGATTGAAAATTCCTGAAAAATGTCTTAAGATATTGGATGTATGTACATTTTAGAATATTTTATATCTATCGGAGGTAATATGATATGTTAAATTTGATAAAGAAATTATATAATGATTCGCGAATTCGTTATTTGTTTTTTGGTGGATTGACAACCCTTGTTAATCTTGGAATGTTTGCTTTATTAAAAGGACCATGTGGAATTGATTATAAGATCAGCAACTTTTTCTCTGTTGCGATTGCGATCTGTTTTGCATTTGTTGTAAATAAGCTATATGTATTTCAGTCTAAATCTGAATCCTTCACAGATACAATTCATGAATTCATCAAGTTTGTTCTCGGTCGTCTTGTAACCATGGCTGTCGAAGTGGGCGGAGTTCCTTTCTGTGTTGAGATTCTTCATCAGCCACAGATGATCGCCAAGTTAGAAACACAAGTTATTGTTACGGTTGTCAATTATTTTATCAGTAAATTTCTTGTTTTTAAATCTCAAAAAAAATGATTCCCTGTATCACATAAAATCCATGAGATCAGATATTCATCTCATCCGATCTCATGGATTTGTATAGTTATTCTTTGGATTTGATCACTTCTGAGATAATGTATCTCGGACGCATCTTCACTTCATCATAAATCTTCGCGATATAATATCCGATCACACCTAAGCTGAACATCAAAATGCTTCCAACCAACAGCAACAACAAGATCACTGTTGTGAATCCTGCAACTGCATGTCCAGAAAAATACATATAAAGCGATTGTATTCCAAGTAGTACTGCAAATACGAAGAATACAACGCCAAAAAATGTGACGATCTGCATTGGTGCGGCGCTAAATGATGTGATATTATTCACTGCATATCGTACTAATGATTTGAATGACCATTTGGATTCTCCTGCTTCTCGTTCCTGCACATCAAATTCTACGTATGTTGTCTTGAATCCTACCCAGGATGACAATGCACGGAAAAATACATTTCGTTCTGGAAGTTTTAGAAATTCTTCTGCTGCTTGTCGATCCATCAACTTGAAATCAGATGCTCTGGACATATCGATTCCTGTCGCATCACTGATAATACTGTAAAATGTTTTTGCAAACATCTTGTGAATGAAACTTTCTCTTCCTCTGGATGCTTTCACTCCCTCGATCACCTGATATCCGTCTTCCCATAAACGATACATCTTTATAAGTGTTTCTGGCGGATGTTGAAGATCACAGTCCATTACTGCAATACAGTCTCCTTCTGCCTGTGCGATCCCTGCAAAAACGGCTCCTTCTTTTCCAAAATTTCTGGAAAAGCAGACTCCTTTGATATGTGCTCTTTCTTCCTTGAGTTCTAAGATCTTCTCCCATGTATGATCTTTAGATCCGTCATTTACGAATACTAATTCATATGGGATCTGTTCTTTCTCAAGCAGGTCTCCTACCACCTGTGCTGTTTTCTTGATCATCTGTTCTTCGTTATAAGCTGGAAGAACAACCGATAACATCTTATCCATTGTAAATATCTCTCCTTATATTTTATTCTACCGTGATCTTTGCACTGACGTTCTTCTCAATCGACATATTCTTGATCTTTGTCAGCTGAACCTGTACCGTATGCGTTCCTGGTTCGTACAGCTGCATGTCAATCTTTGGATTTAAATCCTTCACTACAACTTTATCTACTACTGAGCGTAATCCGCTGATCTTCACCTTTAACTCTGAGTCATCAAATTTGACATCATAATTCTTCGTATTATTGATCAATGCGATCTGTTCTGTCGGAATCGTCAATGTTCGTTTCGTCTTCTTCTCGATGTTCGCACGGATCACGATATTCTTGATCTTATCTACAGATTTTACAAATGTAATACCATCTGGCAGTTTAATATCGGACGCTTTGATCGTTTTTTCAATACTCTTTGTACTGTCACTGATATCTAAATTCGCCAGTTTGATACTGCTGATCTTCTCCAGATCATCTTCAGCTCCAGTAATTTCTATATGTTTTGGTTCATAATCAATGCTTCCAAGTACATATCCCTTGCCCGGCGTTCCTTTTGTTTCCACTGTAAATGGTATTGTCTTCGTTCTTGATAATCCAATCTTTACTTTAATCTTGGTCGTATCAAGTTTGATGCGGTCCTGACTTACTTCATCTCCGTCTTCATCATAACACTTGACATTCTGAGCCATTGTTACATCTTTCTTCAATCCGGATACATCTACTTTCGCTACGATCTGTTTGATCCTGCTTACCACACTCTTTGGCCCAGATACAGAGATCAGATTCGGCGTTGCTGTCTGCGTGCTTACCGTATATCCACTCGCTGGTGTTCCTTTCACCACAACATTGACTGGTATCTGGTCACTCTTCACATCTTCCAATACGACTTTGACCGTTGCACCACCTGTATCGATATCTAACTGACTCTTATAACGTAAAGCTTCAACTTCGATCTGGATCGCATGAACATCTGACATAGAAGATACATCTGCCGTTGCACGGAAATCTGACTTCGTCAAACGATCTACAACATCTTTCTTTCCCTTCACAGTAAAGCTTACGGTATCTCCAGATTCAATCTTATAAGTCTGATTAAGATCGTCTAAAACCTGTTCATTCAACATATCAACCGGTACATCGCTGAAAGTCTTCTTGATGACCGGGTTATCGGTGTTGATAACAAACATCCAAAGTAGAAAGGCAAAAACAACAGAAATTATTTTTAAAAGCAGATCACTTTCCATTCTTTTTTTCATTTCGATTCCGCCCCTTCCATAGTTTGAATTTCTTATTCTGTCCTTTTTCTTCTCTCAGGACAGCCAGTTCATCTCTCAATCTCTGTGGATCCAGATGTCTGATGATCTTTCCATCCCTTGCGATAGAAATGCCACCAGTTTCTTCGGATACGATCACAGTGATACTGTCTGAAACTTCACTGATCCCTACTGCTGCTCTGTGTCTGGTACCCATTTCCTTTCCAATCTCTACACTATCGCTTAATGGAAGATAGCAAGTTGCTGACACGATCCTGTTGTTGTGAATGATCACCGCGCCATCATGGAGTGGTGTATTGTGTTCAAAGATATTGATCAGAAGCTGGCTGCTGACCTTCGCATCAATTGGAATTCCTGTACGCTCATACTCTCCAAGTGCTACTTCTCTTTGCAGTACGATCAGTGCTCCTGTCTTTACCTTTCCCATCTCAATCGCTGCTCTTGATATCTCTTGCAGAGTTCTTGCTGTATATTCCAGTTCTTCCTGACGGCTATCTGTAGAGAAAATATCAGTCACCCAGTTCTTTCTTCCAAGCTGTTCCAATGCGCTTCGGAGTTCTGGCTGGAAGACGATCAAAATCGCTGTGATTCCCACACCCATTGTATTGGAAAGAATCCATGAAACTGTATGTAATTGCAGTAAATATGCCGCAAATGCAATACAAAGCAAGATAATGATCCCTTTTAATAATACCCAGGCTCTTGTTGTTTTGATCCATTTAACGATCAGATAAATCATAACACTGACGATCAGAATATCTACAATGTCATTCAGACCGATCTTCGGAATCGATGTCCAATATATATATTTTTCAAGTCCATCAAAAAATTTACTCAAATTTCCTCTCCCTTTTCTTTGTCCTGTTCTTTATGTTCTTGTTTATGTTCTTTTCTTTTTAAACTAAATCTATGTGATGGTACCGTGATCTGTGTAACATTAAATTCTTCTTCTTCCACAGTCACTTTCGGTATCGCTCTTACATAATAATAGTATTCTTCATCTTCAAATTCAAATGTTTCTTCTCTGGTATAGTCGATCACATTGTATAAAAACTGTATGATCAGGGCGATCGCAATGCTTCCTATGATCGTTCCGATCTGTGATGTGATATTGATCTCATTGTTAACCAGATATCCTCCTATGAACATGCAGATCAGATATACAACTCCTCCTGCAAGGATTGAAATATTCCATCCATGCGCTGCTCCACGCTTGCGAATTGCTGTTACGAGTGCTGTCACCAGACAGAATACCACAAAATACAAAAGCAGATCCTTATTGTCGATCGCTCTTGCTGCGATCAGACTGTAGACCTTCCCATGTGCTGATCCTGATGCCAGCTGGTTCATTGTCTGCTGAAGGATATTGGACAGATAATAGATCACTGTTCCCATTAAGATCGCTGGAAGTCCTGCAATTCCACAAAACATCCCAACAAAGATCGGTAAACATGCAGGTAGTTGAAAATAAAAGAAGATTGGCACCATCATCAGATAAATCCTTGTCTCTGGAAAAACTCTCTGATATACAAGAAAATATAATACAACTACCAGTGCAAAAAATAATGTCACTTCTAACGATACATGAAGTAACTCTAAGAATATAACGACATAAAAGATCAACGATAATGCTGATATTGGAATAAAGACACTGATCACTCCCATCATAAAGATAAAAAATGGCTGTGAAAAGGTCTCTGTATATCCAAACAATTCCCCTAATACATAAAATAAAACAGTTCCTCCAAGGAATCTCATCCCTGATTGAATATATCTTCCTCTCGCCGTGAGGAATTTCAAAAATCGTTCTCTATATATCAATAATTTTTCCATCTTCGTCTTCCTCCTCGACTATCGTTGGACTAATGTCTTCATTCTCTTTTTCTTTATATAATGTTTCTAGTTCTTCTAAATGCTTGTCATAGATCAGTACCCTTGCCCTTACCTCATCATACTGCCTGGATGCTCGCATCTTCGTAAAATGCAGGTAGACAAAAAATACCGCAACATAAATTCCTATGATCACAGCCGCAGATACTATAACTTTACCTTCTCTCAGCTTCATGATCACAATATCTAACTGCATGATACACAACAATCCTGTCATGATCAGAAATGAAATTAACAAGGCAATGCTTGTCTTGATCTTCTCCGATCTGACATAATCTTTCTTGGTATATTTGTAAATACGGAAATCACCTTTTCCATAATTCTTCTCATACTTGGCCATCTCAGCCATAATCTTTACTTTCTCTTCTGAAATCATATGCTTTCACCTGCTTTTTCAGTCTTATTTTTATTATAGCATGGAATATAGCAAAAAAAAAGGAGGTATGAAAACTCATACCTCCTAAATCAATTCTTCTTATCCGAAGTATCTCTTTAATAATCCTTCAAATGCTTTACCATGACGTGCTTCGTCTCTTGCCATCTCATGAACTGTATCATGGATTGCATCTAAGTTTGCTGCTTTCGCACGTTTTGCAAGGTCAAATTTACCTTCTGTTGCTCCATGTTCTGCATCTACACGCATCTCTAAGTTCTTCTTTGTGCTGTCTGTTACAACTTCACCTAATAACTCAGCAAATTTTGCTGCATGTTCTGCTTCTTCGTATGCTGCTTTCTCCCAGTATAATCCGATCTCTGGATATCCTTCTCTGTGAGCTACTCTTGCCATTGCAAGGTACATTCCTACTTCAGAACATTCTCCTTCGAAGTTTGCTCTTAGATCAGCTAAGATATCTTCGCTGACACCTTTGGCAACACCTACTACGTGTTCTGCTGCCCATTCTTTTTCTCCTTCTACCTGCTCTTTGAATTTATCTGCTGGTACTCCACACTGTGGACATTTCTCTGGTGGCTGTTCTCCTTCGTGTACATATCCGCATACTGTACAAATCCATTTCTTCATAATTCTTGTTCTCCTTTATACTTTATATGATCATTTATGTTGCTTTGCCTTTCGGCTTAGTATCTTTTGTTTAAAACAGTAATAATTACTATTTTTAACTTGTCTTTATATTACCATCACATTTTACTTTTGTCAATGATTTTTTAAACAATTTTTGCAGATTCCTTTAAAATAAACAATATTCTGTGTAATCTTTCCAGGAAAGTTCTCACTTGCGATCTCATTTAACTTCTCATCGATCGGTGCCATCTCCAAATCAATGACTGCTCCACATTCCTGACACATAAAATGATAGTGTGGATCGGTGCATGCATCGTAATGGTCTGCTCCTCCTTCGTAAGATAGCTTTAGTATTCCCCCTCGCTCACTTAATAATGCAAGATTTCGATAGACTGTTCCAAGACTGATCTTAGGAAACTCTTCTTTGATGTTCATATATACCATATCGGCAGTTGGATGGTCTTTGCGAGTCATTAAAAACTTTATGATGGCATCTCTTTGCTTGCTTTTCTTCGTTGCTGGCTGCATAACCTCTTCCTTTCCTCTTTAATTCAAATAATAACTGTTACTGTTTTTAGTATATATATTTTTATACATTATGTCAACCATTTTGAAGAAAATTGTATAAATTTATATACACAAAGCAGACAGGTATTTGATTTCCTGTCTGCTTTGTGCATTTTTAAAACTTAGGGAGTATAACCAAAGTGTCAGTTTTAGCTCTGGAATACTTTATGTGGATTCAAGATATTCTTTGGATCAAATGCTTTCTTAATTCCACTCATTAACTCAATTGTTTCTAGATCAAGAGATTCTCTCAAATATGGTTTCTTCGCAAATCCGATTCCATGTTCTCCGGATACTTTTCCACCTAACTGTGCAGCTTTCTCGTAGATCTTCTCCATTGCTGCTGCCATTCGTTTTTCAAATTCTTCCTGGCTTAAGTCATCTTTTAAGATATAAGAATGAAGGTTTCCATCTCCTGCATGTCCGAAACTCTTGATACGTATATCTACTTCATTATGTAAGTTATGAAGGTATTCTACCATTTCATTGACTTTATTTCTTGGTACGACCATGTCTACTTCGTCCATATCAGTTGTAGATCCTTTGATCGCTTCAAGGAAGGCTCCTCTGGCTTTCCAGATAGATTCTTCTCTTTCTTCTGTATCTGAGATCAGTACGTCAAGTGCTCCTGCCTCTAAACAAAGTTTTGCAACTTTATCATAATCTGCTTCAATCTCTTCTGTTGAATTACCGTCAAATTTGAGCAGAAGGTACGCATCGGATTGGGAATCTGGGAATTTTTTACCTAGGTACTCTTCTGCATCAATGATGACCTCCCTCTGCATAAACTCAATGGCAGTTGGGATTGCTTTGGACTTGATAATGAGAGGTACTGTGTCAATTGCTTCTTTTAAGGTTTTAAATGGTATCAGTAAACTAATTGCCTTTTTAGGCAGAGGGAGTAATTTTAATGTGGCTTTTGTGATAAAGCCTAAGGTTCCTTCGGAACCGATCATCAGGTCTTTTAAGGAATATCCGGAACTGTTTTTTACAACCTTTCCTCCAAATTCCACGATCTTTCCATTTGGAAGGACAACTTCAAGACCTCTGACATAATCTCTGGTCACGCCATATTTTACAGCACGCATACCACCGGCATTTGTACTGATATTTCCACCGATCGTTGCGGATTTCTCTCCTGGATCTGGTGGGTAGAAGAAATCATGATCTTCCACGTAGGCAGCAAGTTCCATTAATAAAACTCCTGGTTCTACGGTGATCGTTAAGTTTTCTTCATCAAGTTCTAATATATGATTCATGAGGCTTGAATCGATCATGATCCCGTGTTCGATCGCTACGGAAGATCCTACCAGACCGGTTCCAGCTCCTCTTGGTGTGACCGGAATATTATTTTCATATGCATATTTCATGATCTCAGAGATTTCTTCTGCAGAAGTCGCTTTTACTACAACATCTGGGTAGCTTTGTGCTCCTCCTAATTCATCATGACTGTATTCTTCGTTGATATTTTCTGCATATAAAATTCTTTCATCGTCTTTTATGATATTTTTGATAACTTCTAAATCAGCTTGATCAAATTTCTTATAACTCATATCTCTTACGCCCCTTTCGCAGCTTTAATCTTCTCGATCAGTTTTGGTACGATATCGTAGACATCTCCTACCAGACAATAATGTGCTGTCTTAAAGATCGGTGCTTTTTCATCGGAATTAATGGATACGATGCAGTCAGAGTGATCCATTCCAGCTACAAACTGAATGGCTCCTGATACACCACAGGTAATGATCAGTTTCGGGCGTACGGTTCTTCCACTTAATCCTACCTGACATTTTGCTTCTACCCATCCTGCTTCTGCAAGTGGTCTTGTGCAGGCTACCTGTCCGTCTAACAGTTCTGCTAATTCTCTGATCATTGCAAGGTCTTCTTCTTTCTTGATTCCTCGTCCTGCAACGACTAAAACATCGGCAGATTCGATAAACTTCTCTGGCTCTTTCTTTACAATATCTAATACATCCACATGTGCTTTGATCTTTTCTTTATCGATCGCACATGAAATGATCTCTCCATGTGTTTCTTCTGTTCTTTCTGGTGCATTCATGACTTTGTATCTTACCGTTGCCATCTGTGGACGGTTATTTGGTGTTAAGATATGTGCCATGATGTTTCCACCAAATGCTGGTCTGATCTGAGAAAGGTCTGTGTTCTCATCCATCTCAAGAATCGTACAGTCTGCTGTTAATCCTGTCTTCATTCTTGCAGCTACCCTTGGTGCCAACTGTCTTCCGACTGTTGTTGCTCCTGTTAGGATCGCACATGGCTGATGTTTCTTGATGAAATCTTCAAATACAGATGTATAAGATTCTATTTTGAATCTTGCTAACTCTGGGAAGTCGTAAACAAATACTTTATCAACTCCGTAGTGTAATAATTCTTCTGCCTTATCTGAAATGTTATTTCCCATAAATAAAGCATAGACTGGATGATTGATCTTACTTGCCAGCTCTCGTGCTTTTCCGATCAATTCGTATGTTACTGGATGAATTTCTCCATCAACATGATCGACATAAACAGCGATTCCGTTCCACTGACTCTTATCAATTTCTTCTTTTTTCTCATCTTCTACATATTCTACTGCTCCAGCTGGTCCTTTCTTCACACATAATTTACACATCTTACATGCGGCATTGATAGAAAGTTTTCCGTCTTTTTCTTCCATCGCACCGAATGGACAAATATCAACCAGAACCTGTGGATCTTCTACTTTTTCCTGATGTATTACTAATTTTGGCATTCTCATTTCCCCCTTTTAGATAAATTTCATATCTGTGATCATATGGAATAATTTGTCTGCGACTTCACTTCCGTCTCCGTCCCATACTTCATGATGGTCATTCGCTGTTGGAGGGAAAATTCGTTTTACCTGTGTTGGTGAACCATTTAATCCATAATGTGTTTCGTCTTTGTCTTCCATATCATCTAAGGAATATACTTCAATCTCACGATCTGCGGTATCCATCTTCTTTACATAAGATGGAAGTCTTGGCTGGAAAATGTCTTTATCTACGGATAACAGACATGGATACTGGACTTTAGCGATCTCCAGTTCTTCTGGCAGATCCATCTCGATCGTGATCGCATCGGATTCTACTTTAGATATCTTCTTTACATTTGATACGCTTGGGATATTTAACCATTCAGATACTTCGGAACCAACCTGTGCTGTATCACCATCGGTTGTCTGTTTTCCACATAAGATCAGGTCAAAATCTCCCATCTTCTTGATTCCCTGTGCGATCGTATAACTTGTTGCCAGTACATCGGCTCCACCAAATCTTCGGTCTGATAATAATGCTCCACGGTCAACTCCCATGGCAAATGCTTCTCTGATCACTGTCATTGCCTGTGGTGGTCCCATACTGATGACACTGATCGTTCCACCTACTTCTTCTCTGATCTTAAGCGCTGTCTCTAACGCATACAGATCATATGGATTCATCTTTGAATCGGCTCCGTTTCTTAACAGCACACCGGTTACTGGATCAACTTCCACTTTATTAGATGCCGGTACCTGTTTGATACATACTAAAATGTCCATTACTATTCCTCCTCATTCCTAAGACTTTCTATCCTTTATCTTAAGCTCTTCCGCTCCAGATTGGTACTACCAATTTTGTTTGAAAAAAATTTGGATGTTTTTCGCATCCATTGTTTTTATCTGTTTTTGTCTTATTGGTACTACCAATTTATGTTTTTATTATATATACATTGTCTACTTTTGTAAAGTACTATTTGACATTTTTCTTTTTTTTGTTAATCTTGCATAAAAAAGAAGAGCCAAAATGGCTCTTTCCTTAAAGTTCTTTGTGAATAATGTTATCAATCATATCAAAATGTTTCATCAATGCTTTCTGTCCATTGACCACATCTCTCTTTAATAAACATTCGACAATCTGCTTATGTGCTTCCTGTAACATTCCTTTTCGCTTCTCAGTTCTTAAGATTTCTCGACGCATTTCAAAAATGAAGATATCCATCACTTCAGATAATGCATCTAAGATATTCACGATCAGAACATTGCCTGATGCTTTCGCGATCGCATAATGGATCTTCTTATCGTACATTGTCTTCTCATCGTTATCTGTACTCTGATCTAATGCATTCACATATTCTTGTAATTCTATGATGTCTTTTGTCTCTGCATTCTTCACTGCAAGTGCATATGCCTGCATCTCCAGTCCGATACGGATCTGGTTGATCTGATCATAATCAAGCTTATCAAGCATAAACATCATAGAAAGGGCATCTACCATATATCCCTTAAAATTTCCTGATATATAATTTCCTGCTCCTTGTCTACTTGAGACCACTCCCATGACAGTTAAGATCTTCAACGCTTCACGGACGGAATTCCTACTGACTCCAAGCTTCTCTGAGATTTCTCTCTCTGGTGGAAGTCCTTGTCCAAGAACAAGTTCCTGATTCATGATCTGCTCTTTGATACTATCTATGACGATCTCATAGGCTTTCTTTGTTTTTTTCATATTAATATTCCATTCTGTCTATTACTTTTTTCTTAATCACATAATAGGTAACATTATACCAGATTCACTTTTTTTTGAAAACCCCTTGCAATATCCCTCGAATAGTTGTAGTATGTAAGAAAGTTAGATGTGGTTTTTAATACTATGTATTGAATTTTATAACACTAGAATGATTGGAGGTTTTACCATGAAACATAAATTAAAAGATCCAGGAAGTGCAATTACCCATTTGATCGGAATGATCCTGGCCGCGATCGTTTCCATTCCATTGATCATCAAGAGCTTTTTAAGCGGTGATTATGTACGCATTATCTCTTTGATCATATTTACTATAAGTATGATCGGTCTTTATGGTGCAAGTACTGCTTATCACTCTTTTAATATTTCACCAATGATCAATAAGAAGTTAAAGAAACTTGACCATGCAATGATCTTTGTTCTGATCGCTGGTTCTTACACACCGATCTGTACGATCGTTCTTGGCGGCACGCTTGGATATGGACTTTTATCCGTGATCTGGATCATCGCGATCCTTGGTATCGTATTTAAGATGTTCTGGGTAACTTGTCCGAAGTGGGTATCTTCTGTCATGTATATCGCAATGGGATGGCTTTGTATCGTTGCGATCGCACCGATCATCCATAGTTTATCCAAGACATCTTTTGGATGGCTGCTTGCTGGCGGTATCATTTATACAGTTGGTGGTGTGATCTATGCACTAAAGATTCCTTGGTTCGAAAATCACTGGAAGAATTTTGGTCTGCATGAGATCTTTCATCTGTTTGTTATGGGTGGAAGTTTATGCCATATGATCTTAATGTTCCAGATTTAATTTTTGCTCCTGTTGGTAGTTTTCTATTAACAGGAGTTTTTCCTTTCTGGTAAGACGTTTGATCTTTGCTTCTTTACTCATTGCTTCCTGCTTCGTATCAAATTCTTCAAGATACACAAGTTCTACTGGTCCTCGTCCTCTTGTATATTTTGCACCTTTTCCTTCATTATGCATCTTCAGGCGATGTTTGATATCGTTAGTCCATCCTGTGTATAAACTATTATCACTGCATTTTAATATGTACGTTACATTCTTCATCTGTCTTATCCTCTGTCTATCTGTATATTGATCCAGCCCTGATCTTCATTTTCTTTGAAGAAAGGCTGTCAGATGTTCTCTGACCGCCTTTCCTCTACATCAACCAGATATGTTATGGCTGTTATTTTCTCACTTTATTTTATTCCAGATATTTTAAAGGGTCTACACTTTTTTTATCTTTTTCCATCTGAAAATAGAGATTCGTTCCTTCTAATGTGTAATAACTTGTCGGCTCTGCGACTTTTGCAATAACTTCTCCTGCATTGACCATTGTTCCTTCTTTTACTCTGATATCTTTAAGCTGTCCGTATAATACGGTATATTCATTTCCAAGATCCATCAATACCGTTTGTCCATATTCTGCTGATTTTTTAATTTCTCTTACCTTTGCCTTACGGACTGCCTTCACCTCGTCTCCTTCTTTTGCTTCGATCAGGATTCCTTTGTTGATACGGTACTGGTCAAGAGATTCAAAATAGATGGTTGAATTTACACTGTATGGAAGAATGATATTGCCTTTGATCGGCCATGTCAGTTTGGATGTACCATTATACGTAACACTTTCACTCATGGTACGTTTCATTTGTGCCGTTGTCTCTGTTTCTTTCTTGTCTTGCGTTGTTGTTTTTGTTTTTTCCTGTGTTGCGCTGTTATTAGCTCCGATTGATTCTTCTTCCAGGCTGACTTCCTGTTTTGCCTGATCTCTCCTCTGGCGGAATGTCGCACTGTAGTACGCCATGATTCCAAGAAAGAATACGAATCCTATGATCATTGCCCCATAATATTTGCGCAGCGGAAATGGGTTTTGTTTGTTATTTTTTCTCATTTTCATCACCTCAAACATAGTTTTGCCCATTTCCATCTGTTTATTCATATAGTTTTTGAATCATTGTTTTTGGATAGTAATATTTTAATATTTTTTGATAGGTTTTTCCTTGCTTTGCCATCTGATCTGCACCATACTGGCTTAGTCCTAATCCATTTCCCTTTCCGAGACAGATGATCCTTAAATTTCCTTTATATTGTTCAAAATAAAAATTATTGGATGCCAGTTGCAGCCATCTTGCAAAATCTTCTCCGGAAATGATATATGATCCGGCCTTGATCTGTTTGACATATCCATTCTTTGTTACCGTTAAAAGTCTCAGATTTTTTTGTAATTGTTGTATGGTGATTTTCTTTTTCATGTGTTCTTCTAGTATAATCTGCATCCTTTGATATGAAATTGTCTTAATTGACATATAATCTTTGGATTCGATATCACTTAAACTTTCTTTCTGTCTTAGATAAGGAATCTTTTTCCCGAACCATTCACTTGCATCTAATGTCATCCCCACACTCACTGCATGAAAATATGGTTCGATCAATGCTCCTTTGTATGTGATCACCTTTCCGATTGTTTCTTTGACTGCTTTTTTTCGTTTCTGATCCATGATCTCATAGGCACGATCTCCCAATTTATTCTTATATTGTTCGTCTTTGTACACCTGATATGGTATGCTTTCCATCTTTATCTTCTTTGATCTGCCCATTTTCCGGATCAGATCTGTCCTTAAGATCACAGCCTGGCATTTGATCGTTTCTTCTTCTTGATCCATGGAAATCTGTCCTGGGAGGATTTTTAAAAGGTAACTTTCCAAATCAATATCTTGGTCCTTGTCTTGTATTTTATATCCACTGTCATAGTTTTCAAACGAAATATTTTTCTTGTTTTCTTTATTGATATATATCGTAATAATATATGGAATCGTTGTTAACAAAAAAAATAAAAATAATATATATGTCATTTTGTACCTCATTCCAATCCTCCTTTTGTCCGTCTTACTATTTTATGTTACAATAGAAAAAAATATGAAAGGACTCTTATATTTTATGAAAAGATATAATTTTACAATTACATCTGACCGTGGACTTCACGCACAGCCTGTAGCTGCTCTTGCAAGTATCGCATGTAAAAGTGCTTCTTGTGTTACACTAGAATATGATGGAGGAGAAATCGATGTATCCAATGCGATCCGTCTAATGTCTGCTTGTATCTCCTACAATGATAAAGTAAGTCTGATCGTTTCTGGATCTGACGAGGATGAAACAATGGAGAAATTAAAGGAAATTGTCACTTCACAACTTTTATAAGAATACTGTTCGTTTTTATCAGATTATGTTATACTGAAGTTGTTATAGGGCAGCTTATCCTGACCCTTCTATTTTTATGTTGAAAAGGAGTATTCAATGGATATAAATCATCTTACCTTGCTCACAGATCTTTATGAATTAACCATGATGCAAGGATATTTTAAAACAGGGAATGATGAAACTGTAGTTTTTGATGTTTTTTACCGTGATAATCCTTCTGGAAGTGGCTATGCGATCACTTGCGGACTCGATCAGGTCATTGATTATATCAAAAACTTATCTTTTTCATATGATGATATTGATTATCTTCGTAATCAAGGGATTTTTGATGAAGATTTTCTGGAATATCTTGCTGGATATCATTTTACAGGAGATATTTATGCGATCGCAGAAGGAACTGTTGTATTTCCAAGAGAACCTCTTCTGAAAGTGAAAGCACCTATCATGGAGGCACAGCTTGTAGAAACTGCGCTCCTTAATATCATCAATCATCAAAGTCTGATCGCTACGAAAGCTTCTCGTGTAGTTTATGCTGCTGGTGGAAGTGGTGTTATGGAATTTGGACTTCGACGTGCTCAGGGACCTGACGCTGGTACTTATGGTGCCCGTGCTGCCGTGATCGGTGGTTGTGATGGTACTTCGAATGTACTTGCTGGTAAATGTTTTGATATTCCGATCCTTGGAACTCATGCACACAGCTGGATCATGAGTTTTGATGACGAATATCATGCTTTCCGTGCTTATGCAGATCTTTATCCAGATTCCTGCACTTTACTTGTTGACACTTATGACACTCTTCGTTCTGGTGTTCCAAATGCGATCCGTGTATTTGAAGAATTAAGAGCAGAAGGTCATATGCCAAAGCACTATGGAATCCGTTTAGACAGTGGGGATCTTGCTTATCTTACAAAGAAAGCCCGTATCATGCTTGATGAAGCAGGTTTTCCTGATGCAGTGATCGCTGCTTCTGGAGACCTTGATGAGAATCTGATCACAAGCTTAAAATCTCAGGGTGCACCGATCACTTCATGGGGTGTTGGTACAAAACTGATCACTTCTGCAGATTGTCCTGCATTTGGAGGTGTCTATAAACTTGCTGCCTCTAAACCAAAAGGTGCTGATGAATTTACTGCTAAGATCAAGATTTCTGAGAATCCTGCAAAGATCACAAATCCTGGAAATAAAACGATTTATCGTATCTACGGAAAGGAAGATGGAAAGATCCGTGGTGATCTGATCTGTCTTGTCGGGGAACGTTATGATGAATCTGACGATCTGACAATCTTTGATCCTCAGGCTACTTGGAAGAAGTCTACACTTGCTGGTGGTACTTATACAATGCGTGAACTATTAGTTCCAATCTTTATCAAAGGTCAATGTGTTTACAAGAGTCCTTCTGTTATGGATATTCGTTCTTATTGTAAGGATGAACTAAACACATTATGGGATGAAAGCAGACGTCTTGTGAATCCACAGGAAGTATATGTCGATCTTTCCATGCCTCTTTACAAATTAAAGAATGAATTGCTTGATGCAAATCACAAAAAATAAAATTATTTATAGAAGGGAGAACGATCATGATTCGTTTTTTTGCAGATATTATTTATCTGTTTTTTTTCCTGACATTAACCGCACCGCTTTATCCATTGTTTGATCATTGGAACAAAACTGGAAAAGCTCATAAACGTTCATCCATAGCACAACGCATGATCTTACGATCTTTTAAGATCTGTCTTGCTATGGCTGGTACAAAATTAATTGTTGATGGCCAGGAAAACATACCAGAAGATGGTGCTGTTTTATATGTTGGAAATCATAGCAGTTATTATGATATTTTATGCAGCTACGTTGCTACTGAACGTGGAATGGGATTTTTTGCCAAGAAAGAAATGGAAAAGATTCCTTGTCTATCCCACTGGATGCGTTTTATCAACTGCCTGTTTTTAGATCGTAAGAATATCAAAGCTGGACTTGCTACCATGAATGAAGGTACAAAACTTTTGAAAGATGGTTTTTCCATTGCGATCTTCCCAGAAGGTACCAGAAGTCAGGATGAAGATCCTCATGAGTTCAAAGAAGGAAGTTTACGTCCTGCTCTGAAAGCTGGTGTTCCTGTAATTCCGATGGCAATTTCAGGTACTGCTGATATCTTAGAGAATAACAGACGTTTTCAGGTAAAACCAACGACTGTTCATATTACTTTTGGACAGCCAATCTATCCTGATCAGCTTGAAAGAGCTGAGAAAAAGCATCTCGGTACTACAATTCGTGAAGAAATTATCGAAATGCGAAAAAAACATAAGACAAGTTAAGGAAAAAATGCTATAATAGTTAAGATATTCAAATGTATATATTAGGAGGAGAAGATAATATGAGTGTATGGACAGTTATCCTTATTATTGCGGTAATTGCTGCGATCATTCTTGGTGTTCTGTATTTTGTTGGTAGAAAGATGCAGGCGAAACAGGAAGATCAGCGTGCGCAGTTAGATCAGATGGCACAGACAGTGAATATGCTTGTCATAGATAAGAAGCGAATGAAGATCATGGAAGCTGGATTTCCTAAGATGGTAACTGATAACATTCCGAAACGTGCTAAGATGTCTAAGGTACCAGTTGTTAAAGCAAAGATTGGACCAAAGATCACTCCATTATTGTGTGATGAGGCAATCTTCGATGACGTTCCTGTAAAGGCTGAGATCAAAGCTGTTGTCAGTGGTATTTATATCACATCCATCAAGAATCTTCGTAATGTTGCACCACCTGAACCTGAAAAACGTGGTCTGCGTGCAAAACTTACTAAGAAGAGTGCTGAATTTATGCGTAAGAATTAATTTCTTATTATTGTATAAGAATCTAAAAATGCAAAATACCGGAAACTTATCATTTGAAAGTTTCCGGTATTTTTTGTTGTAAAATATTCTTTTATTTTCTTTCCTGAATCTTAACGATGACATATCCTTTTTCCGTTGAAATATAACCGATCTTGAGATACTGACCGTCTTTCTTGATATATCCACCCTGTGTCGATGGTCTGTGGTAACCAAACTTCTTAATAAATTTATCACCATAGGAAAAATGAACACCCTTAATATCAAAGCTTTCTTCTTCCATATCTTCCTGATCTTCTCCACCGCTGGATGCTGGTATAAAATTCTCTACATATCCTTCAACACTCTTGTAATTTCCTTGCTTATATGCTTGGATCACCTGCACATATCCAAAACAGAATCTAAGTGCTGCGATCGCACAGATTACAAGACACACTGCAGCTAACAACTTAAAAAATGGTTTCCGTGAACATAAGAGCAGTAATACTCCTATAATTCCTAAAATAGCAAATGGAATGACCCATCTTGCTTGTATCGTAAAATTGCTGGCTTCATATAATAGTTTCATATATTCAAGCCTCCCTTCCATACTCTTTCCACTCCATGTGAAAGTATTACTTAATTCAGATTTGTTATCGTTGCATCGCAATATTCTAAGACTTTCGAAAATTCCATATCTCCACCAAATAAGTCTAAGGCACTTCCGATCGTCACATCAATCTTATCATTTCCATAGTTTTTCAGCAATTCCAGATCGTCAAAATTCTTAACTCCACCTGCATATGTGACTTTATTGCCATTATATCGAGCTAATAATTGCACGAGTTCCTGATCGATCCCCTGTGCTTTTCCTTCTACATCAACTCCATGAATCAGATATTCATCACACCATGATTCCAGTTTGTGCAGAAGTTCTATGGTTAATTCTTCTTCCGTAAACTTCTGCCAGCGGTCTGTTGTGATATAGTATTTGTCATCTCTCTTTCGACAACTAAGGTCAAGTACCAGATGTTCTCTTCCTACCTGTTCTTTTAGAGCATCCAGTCTGTCATAATGAACCTTTCCACCTGCAAATACAAAAGATGTTACGATCACATGTGATGCGCCAGATTCAATGAATTCTTTGGCATTCTCATCTGTGATCCCTCCACCGATCTGAAGACCCCCTTCAAATGCTTTCAACGCCTTTAATGCCTGTACCTTATCTTCTTCGTAGTACTTCGAATCTCTGGCATTCAGCATGATGATATGTCCACCATTCAAATGATTCTCTTTATATAATTTTCCATAAAATGTACCATCTTTTTCGGATACAAAATTCTCTGTTGCAAAATCTCCCTGATCAAGAAGACTTCCTCCTACAATCTGTTTGATCTTGCCATTGTGAATGTCAATGCATGGTCTAAATCTCATCTTTTCTTATCATCTCCTGTTTATTCTGTCATCTCTAATAAGTCAAATGCTTCTCCACTTGGATCTGCTTTAAATACCATTCTCTCACCTGTTGTTGGATGTTCAAATGCGATCCGTGCTGCAAATAGACCGATCTCTTTGTATTTCTTCTTTGTCTTTTGATAGATCGGATTATACTTTGTATCTCCCCAGATTCCAAATCCTCTGCTTGATGTCTGAACACGGATCTGATGGTGACGGCCTGTCTCTAAATGGATCAGACAATACGTGTATTTCATCTTGGAATCTTCCATCATATCAATAACTTCATAGTCAAGGATCGCTTCTTTGGCTCCTGGCGTTCCTTCTTTGACAATTTTGGATACATTATTCTTCGGATCTTTTAATAAATAATCCCTGAATGTCCCTTCGTCGTCAGGCAGCCATCCGGTCAATACTGCCTGATAGTCTTTCTCAAAAGTATGCTCTTTGATCTGTTCTGTCAGAGATGCAGCTGCCTTCTTGGTTCTTGCAAATACCATTACCCCGCCAACTGGACGGTCTAAGCGGTGAACTAAATAAAGCTGTGGCTCCCCATCTGTATTTTCCTCAAAAAACAGTTGATTTTTAAGCTGATGCAAAAGATCCATGTCGCCCGTCTTGTCACTGGAAACTGGGATTCCTTTTGGCTTCTCACAGACAACGATCTGGTCATCTTTATATATGATATTTATCTTTTTATTCTTTCTCATAAAAATCTCCTACATCTTGAAACGATATCCAACACCCCATATTGTCTCGATATATTGAGGTTTTGCTGTGTTAACTTCGATCTTCTCCCTGATCTTCTTGATATGAACCGTAACGGTTGCGATATCTCCTAAAGATTCCATATCCCAGATCTTATTAAATAATTCTTCCTTGGTAAAGACTCTGTTTGGATGTCCTGCAAGGAATGTTAAAAGATCAAATTCTTTCGTTGTAAAGACTTTTTCCTCTCCATTTAAGTATACACGTCTTGCAGTCTTATCAATCTTCAATCCACGGATCTCAATGATATCATTGACTTCCATCTGATTATTTACAAGGCGCTGATAACGATTCAGATGTGCCTTCACTCTTGCTACAAGTTCACTTGGACTAAATGGCTTTGTGATATAATCATCTGCACCAAGTCCTAACCCTCGGATCTTATCGATATCTTCTTTTCTTGCAGATACCATAAGGATCGGAATTTCTTTTGCTTCTCGAATCTGCTTACAGATTTCAAATCCATCAACTCCAGGTAACATGATATCTAAAATGATCATATCAAAATCACTTTTTAGAGCCTTCTCAAGTCCCTGTTGTCCATCTGTTTCGATTTCTACTTCAAAAGAACTTAATTCCAGATAATCTTTCTCTAATTCTGCAATTGAAAGTTCGTCTTCTACGATTAATACTTTGCTCATGTTATTTCTCCTTTGACTGATCGATTACTTTATTTAGTGTAAAGAATATTGTCGTTCCAGCACGCAGCTTACTCTCTGCCCAAATCTCACCGCCATGTTCTTCGATGATCTTCTTACAAATAGATAATCCAAGACCACTTCCACCTGCTGAATTTCTCGACATATCTGCACGATAGGTTCTTCTAAAAATATGTGGAAGATCTTCTTTGGAAATTCCGATTCCATTGTCCTTGATCGCTACCTGTACCTTTCGGTCATATTCTGTTAACGTAATTCCTACTTTTCCTTTTGCTTTGTTATTGTATTTGCATGCATTATTGATAATATTGTTTATCACTCTCTTAAGCTGTTCCGGATCTGCTGTTACCATGACATTGGCTGCACAGTAATTGCGATAAGAGAACATCATGCCTCTTTGCTCAAGGTCTGCTCCGATCTCATCGACACAGTCTTTAAAATACGAATTGATGTTGATCTTCTCAAAATTATACGGAATGATATTCGAATCAATCTTAGAGTATAATGATAATTCATTGATCAATACATTCATATCATTTGCCTTGTTATAGACCGTCTTAATGTAACGATCCATCTTCTCAGGTGTATCGGCTACACCATCCATGATCCCTTCTACATATCCTTTGATCGCTGTGATCGGCGTCTTCAAATCATGGGAAATATTACTGATCAAATCTCTGTTTTGCTTCTCATAAACAATTCTTGCATCGATCGAGTCTTTCAATTCTGCCCTCATCTCATTAAATGCATTGCACAATTCCCTGATCTCTTCTCCACCACTGTTGATCACTACATCGTTGTCAAGATTTCCTTCCTTGATACGTTCTGCACCTGCTTTTAATTCACGGATCGGGCCGACGAATTCACGATACATAAACCATGATAAAAAGGTACTTGTTAAGATCAGTACCCCTATCACAGCGCAGGATACCTGAATAATAATATTGCGGTAATGTGGAAGTACTGTTCCAAGATCTGTCATGATAAAAACAGATCCTTGTCCGCCATCATTGTATTTAAAGTCCTGCTGTTTTACAAGATAGTTTCCTGGTCTGCTGACAAAAAAGCCACGGTCTGCATCACTGTCTTTATTCCCATAGGATGGAAGTTTATGAATTAATTTATCAGATACTTTTTTCTTCCCTATATATTGGATCTGACCATTTTTACGGACGATCAGATAGGAATCCTTCGCTTTTAAACGTTCATTGAGATCATTTAAATACTGTTCATTGTCAAAGATTTGTGGATCTTTCTTTACGTGATCTTCTAATTCAAAGAAATTTCCCTGTGTCTCGGTATTCATCGTCTTTAATGGATTCACAAATCGTTCAAAAGACCCTACTGAGAGGTCTGCCTTGTTGATTCTTGAATACCCTATACTCAAACCAGCGATCGATACTATCATCACAAAGATTGGTAGCACGATCGCTGGTAAATAGATCAACCGAACTTTATTTACTGCTTTCATCCCATTAACTCTCCTTTGGTATTAATATCTATTATTATACCATAGTCATACGAAGAAACCAGAATTTGATCGATTATTTTATTTAATTTTTAGAAACGATAAAATCGAGAAGTGCATCTGCAACTTCTTCTTTTGTCATCTTTGGAAGCTGCTTTTCTTCATCCTTTGTGATCAGTGTGATCACGTTTGTATCTGTGTTGAATCCAGCTCCCTGTTCCTTTAAGTTATTGGCTGCGATCATGTCGATCTTTTTCTTCTCTAGTTTAGCTCTAGAGTTTTCTAACATGTTCTGTGTTTCCATGGAAAAACCACATAAGAACTGACCTTCTTTTTTATTCTCTCCAAGTGTCTTTAAAATATCTTTTGTCCTTACCAGTTCAATCGCCATATCTCCGTCTTTTTTCTTGACTTTCTGATCGCTGACATTCGCTGGTGTATAATCTGCAACAGCTGCAGATTTGATGATGATATCTTGTTCATCGCTTCTGCTTATCACTGCATCGTACATATCCTGTGCACTCACGATCGGAACAACATCTACAAACATCGGGGGTTCGATCGCTGTCTTTCCTGTGACTAACGTAACATCCGCTCCACGAAGCATCGCCATCTTAGCGATCGCATATCCCATCTTCCCTGAGGAATGATTAGAAATATAACGTACTGGATCGATTGCTTCGATCGTTGGCCCTGCTGTCACAAGGACTTTCTTGCCTTTTAAGTCTTTTTCTTTGGCGATCACTCTCTCAAGATGTGCAACCAGCACTTCTTCTGAAGGCATCTTTCCTGCACCACTTGTTCCACATGCCAGATGTCCATTCGCAGGTTCTACGATCTCATATCCAAATCTTCTTAGTTTATCAAGATTATCCTGCAAGATCGGATTATTATACATCTTTGTATTCATCGCTGGTGAGATGATCACTGGTTTGTTACATGCCATTACGGTTGTTGATAACATATCATCTGCGATTCCATTTGCGATCTTACCAATGATATTCGCTGAAGCTGGTGCGATCAGCATCGCATCTGCTTTGTCTGTCAGTGATACATGTGCTACATGAAACTGAAAATTACGGTCAAATGTTTCTACAAGACATTTTGTATTGGTCAAACTTTCAAATGCGATCGGGTTGATGAAATTTGTTGCATTCTTCGTCATGACTACGTGAACTTCGCATCCACTTTTCACTAACATACTCGCTACATTTGCCATCTTATAAGCTGCAATACTTCCTGTCACACCCAATACTATCGTTTTTCCTTTTAACATGATCTTTCTCCTACATATCTTCTAAACGTCCATGTCTTTCATAGTTTGTGCAACGTGAAATCTGATTCTCATCATCTACAAATACAACTTTTGGTTCAAATGTTTTTGCTTCTTCTGGTGTCATATCTGCATATGCGATAATGATGATCTTATCTCCTGTTGCCACGCAACGTGCTGCAGGTCCGTTTAAGCAGATCATCCCACTTCCTGGCTCTCCTGGAATTGTATATGTCTCGAAACGGCTTCCGTTGTTCACATCTACGATATGTACGTGTTCATATTCTAAGATTCCTGCTGCTTCTAATAATACAGGATCGACTGTGATACTTCCTACATAATCTAATTCTGCCTGTTTTACTGTTGCTCTATGAATTTTTCCTTTTAACATGCTGATGTTCATTTTTCTTTCTCCTTAAGTCTATTCGTTAATCAGTGTATTGTCAATGAGTCTTGTCTTTCCAATGTAAACTGCCATAGCTAACATACATGTTCCTTCCAGTTTCTCAACTGGTGCCATAGATAAAGCATCAACTGCTTCTACATAATCAATCTTGGCAAGTGGTTCTGTCTCAATGTTTTTCTTCATTGCTTCTACGACTTTGTTTGCATCTTTTTCTGTCTTGGCAAGTTCTTTTCCTAATGCTACCGTCTTAGAAAGGATCAGTGCTGCTTTTCTTTCTTCAGGAGAAAGATATGTATTTCTTGAACTCTTTGCAAGTCCGTCTTCTTCACGAACGATCGGACATCCAACGATTTCGATATCCATATTTAAGTCACGTACCATACGTTTGATCACTGCTAACTGCTGTCCGTCTTTCTGTCCAAAATATGCGTGGTCTGGTGTTACGATATTAAATAATTTATTTACAACCGTACATACGCCTCTGAAATGAATTGGACGAGTTTTTCCACAAAGTCCTTCTGTAAGTCCTGTCATGTCCACAAAAGAACAGAAATCTTTTTCATACATTTCTTCTGCTTCTGGATGGAAGATCAGGTCTACTCCTACACTTTCACACAATGCTGCATCATGGTCTAAATCTCTTGGATATGTTGCAAGGTCCTCTGTTGGTCCAAACTGCATTGGATTTACGAAAATACTTACAACAACCTTGTCATTGTCTTTTCTTGCTGCTTCCATAAGGCTCTTATGTCCTTCATGAAGATATCCCATTGTTGGTACCAAACCTACGCTTAATCCTTGTTTCTTCCACTCTTTTACCTGTTCTCTGACTTCTTTGACTGTTCCTACGATTTTCATTACTAAAACTCCTTCTTCCCATTATACGTGGGAATCTATTTATATAAATTATGTCCTTTTTATTGTCTGTTTTTGATCTTAATATAATTTTTCAATGACATCATCACTGATCGCATATGTATTTTCTAGTCCAGGGAAAGTTCCTTCTTTGACTGCATTGATATAGTCTTTGACTGCTCCCTGCATCACTTCTCCAACTTGTGCAAACTGTTTTACAAATTTTGGTACGAAGTTTCCATACATTGCTAACATGTCCTGATAAACTAATACCTGTCCATCACATTCAGCACTTGCTCCGATTCCGATTGTTGGAATATGTACTTTCTTTGTGATGATCGCTGCTAATTTCTCAGGAATTCCTTCTAAAACAAGCATAAATGCTCCCGCTTTCTCAACTGCCTGTGCAGCTTCGATCAGTTCTTTTGCTGCCTCTTCGCTTTTTCCCTGCACTCTGAATCCACCAAACATATTAGATGACTGTGGTGTCAGTCCAATATGGGCACATACTGGAATCTGTGCATTCACGATTGCTTCGATCTGTGGACATACATTTTTTCCACCTTCTAATTTTACTGCTGTACAACCTGTTTCTTTCATGATTCGTCCAGCATTTGCTACTGCATCATATACAGATGTGTGATAAGATAAAAATGGCATATCGACAACGATCATAGCGTTTTTTGCCCCTCTTACAACGGCTGCTCCATGATGGATCATATCATCAACAGTTACAGGAATCGTTGAATCATATCCAAGCATAACCATTCCAAGAGAATCTCCAACTAACATCGTGTCAATTCCAGCTTCGTCAAATAATTTTGCAGTGGAATAATCATATGCTGTCAGCATTGTGATCTTCTCTCCATTATCCTTCATCTTCTGTACTGTGCTTACTGTTGTTTTCATTTTTCTTCCTCCAATACATGTTTCATGTCTGCATAAGAAATATCAGGATGTCGCATCTGCGCAAGTTTTATGATCTCTTTTGTCAGAGCACTATAAGTTTCCTTTGTCTCCTGATCCAAGGCATTCAGATGTTTCTGCACTGTTTTGATATCATGGCGTTCCACTGGGCCTGTCAGTGCATCACATGTTCCAACATCAAATATATTGTTCATGTTCGTAACTGTCAGCGGTTTCAATGCCTTCAGTGCTGCATCTTCATCAAATCCACACTCCATAAGCAGTCTTTTGGCCTGATTGATCAGTCCGACCGCAAGATTCGATGCAAACACAGCTGCTGCATGATATTTTGGTTTATCTTCGCTTTTTAATCTCACGATGTGATTTGGACACGCAGATAACAGATCCATGATCTCTTCTATGTGTTCTTCATTTCCTTCCACACTAAATAGAGCCTGTGATAAATCTTCGTATGCAGTTTTTTTACTCTTAAATGGAAACATTGGATGAATAGAGTAACCGTACGCTCCGGTTTCTTCAATTCCAGAAAGAACAGCTGATCCTAATGATCCGCTGCAATGACAAATAAACTTTCCTTGTATCGGATAAGTTTTGACTAGTTCCCAGACTGCGGCTATTGCATCGTCTGGTACTGTTATAAATAGAACATCACTCTTTGTTAATATTTTATCAATTGAGGTTGTAAATATTTTCTGAGTTTGTTTCTCCGTTTCACTTACCTTTGCTTGTGTACGGGTGTAACACCCTGTGACGGGTATATTGTTGTGTACAAAGTAATCATAAAGAGAGCAGCCTACTTTCCCCGCTCCGATAAATCCTACTTTCATACATGTATCACCTGCTTTCCTGCGGGTGATGTTCTAAGTTAAATTGATTTGCCGGTATGATTTCTTTCAAGAATACCATCCAGATGTTAACTATAACACCCGTGTGGGGAAATAGCAAGTATAATTTTGATTGTAATGGTGTTGCATGTATGAGTCAGAAAGAACAAGAGAAGAAATATTTATAAGAATAAAGGGTGACACTCCGCATTTTTGAAAGCGTTTTTTACAAATCGCTGATCCGCGCCTGTTCCTTTGATAACTTCCTGGCTGCGAGCCAAAATGCCCGCAGCTACGGTCAGACAATCAACCACAGGGCGCTGCGAATTTGTAAAAAACGCATTCAAAAAGTGCTCATGTTGTCACCCTTTATTCTTATAAATATTTCTTCTCTTGTTCTTTCTGACTCATACAACGAAACGCTATTCAAATCACTACACAGTGTGTATGTTAAACGGTATTGGTTGATGATTTTTGTATTCATTGAGGGAAGATGAAAAAAACTTACGAACACCGATTTGTTGGGATGTTTAGGAGTATAATAAACACTTATCTTCTGTCTTGAAAAAACTAATTTACATCCAAGATCATTCTCCATACACATTTGGTAGTGGTTTCGATTACGTAAATTATTTGAATATTATAAAAAGGGTTATCTGTCTGAGACCGTAGGAACACGCCTGCACTTAGTGAGTGGATGGTCGTTAGACCATTCAGGAGCTTAGTACAGCTGCGTGTGAGTCGAGCGAGAGCGCGTCGCAGACAGATAACCCTTTTTATAATATTCCACCAATAATTTCCGTCATCAAACCAGAAAATTAAAATTTACAGTAAATTATCAGCTAATTCTTCCATAGTCTTAATATTCTCATCATTCATCGTAGATTTGATCGTTACAACTGGATCTACCATCTCGATATTCTTAAATCCTTCTACGATACCTTTCATGATTTTTGCTGCCATTGGTGCCCATGATCCATTTTCCATAAATGCAACTTTACGTTTCTGATAGTTCTTAGCTTTTAAGTGATGTAAAAAGTCTTCCATGCATGGGAAGATTCCTGCATCGTATGTTGCTGCTGCCAGTACCAGTCTATCATAGCGGAATGCATCTTCGATCACTTCTGCCATATCATCTCTGGAAAGGTCTGCTACTACAACTTTTGGAGCTCCTTTTGCTTCTAAGATTTCTGCTAATTTCTTTGCTGCAGCTGCTGTATTTCCATGGATAGATGCGTATGCGATCAGGATTCCTTCGTTCTCTGGCTCATATTTGCTCCATGTGTCGTATAATCCAATATAATATCCAAGGTTTTCTTTTAAAATTGGTCCGTGTAATGGACAGATGATCTCAATATCTAATCCTGCGGCTTTCTTTAAGAGATTCTGTACCTGTACTCCGTATTTACCACAGATATTGAAATAATAACGTCTTGCTTCACATGCCCAATCTTCATCTGCATCTAAAGCTCCAAATTTACCAAATCCATCTGCTGAGAATAAGATTTTCTCTGATGTTTCATATGCTACCATAACTTCTGGCCAGTGAACCATTGGTGCCATAACAAACTGTAATGTATGAGATCCAAGAGATAATGTATCTCCTTCTTTTACTACGACTTTACGTCCTTCTAGATCAAATGTAAAGAACTGAGGGATCATGTTAAATGTCTTTACATTTCCCACAACCTGAGCTTCTGGATATTTTTCTGCTAATACCTGTAAGCTTGCAGCATGGTCTGGTTCCATATGAGATACTACAATGTAATCTACGCTTCTTCCATCTAATGCTTCTTCTAAGTTTGCAAGCCATTCATCTGTCTTGCGTGCATCCACAGTATCCATAACGGCTACTTTCTCATCTAAGATCACATAAGAGTTATAAGAAACACCATTTGGTACTACATACTGGCTCTCAAATAAGTCAATGTCATGATCGTCTACACCAATATATTTTACTGAATCTGTAACTTTAATATCCTTCATTGTCTTACCTCCAAAATTAAATTCATTTTGCTTTTTCAACTTTTCTTACTATAACATAGTTTTGCCAAAATATCTACTAGTAATAGTTACTATTTCTAATACAATTTCTTTTCAGATACAAAGATCCCCAAAACAAAACTTCAATCTTGCTCCAGGGATTCTTTATCATCTCTTTGGATGCTTCATGCAACTCTGATTATCTATGCATTGAGAAGCTATCCATATCATAACGTTTTAAGTTGTCTGTGATCTTGCGATCATCTGCGGATTTGATCATTGTTTCTCTGACTTTACGAGCTTTGATGATCTCTTCGTTACGGCTTGGTCCACCAACGCATCCGCCTTCGCATGCCATACCTTCGATGAAGTCTTCTGGTAATCTTCCTCTCTGTAAGAACATTAAAGCTTTCTTACATTCTGCTGCACCGTTAGCTTTGCATACTTTGATATCTTCGTTCTGTTCTGTCTCTTTCATGTACTCTAATACAGAATCTGTTACTCCACCAGAGTTTCCATAGAATTTACCAAAGATCGTAGAATCCTGATATGTATTCTCTGCTGGTTCTAATTCTACGTCTTTTGCTTTCATAATTGCTAAGATCTCGTTGTAGTTTAATGCATAATCTGCATTTCCTTCGATCTTCTGGTCTGCCACTTCTGATTTCTTGGCTACACATGGTCCAACAAATACTGTAACTGCATCTGGATCTTTTGCTTTGATCATTCTTGATACTGCACACATTGGAGATACTGTTGTAGAAATCATATCTGCAAGATCTGGATAATGTTTGCGAATCATGTTTACGAATCCTGGACAGCATGAAGTTGTTTTCTTCTCACCGTTTCTGTAAGCTTCTAACCATTCTTCTGCTTCGCTGCATGTTGTCATATCTCCACCTAAACCTGCTTCGATCAGATCTTCAAATCCAACTTTCTTTACTGCCTGTCTCCAGCTTTCCATTGTAATATCTTTACCAAACTGTCCTTCTGTTGCTGGGGCAAGGATCGCATAGACTTTCTTACCTGCTTTCAAGTCTGCGATAACGTTTGTGATCCATGTCTTTGTTCCAATCGCACCGAATGGACATTTTGCTGCACACTGTCCACAACGGATACATTTTTCTTCATCGATCACTGATACTCCATACTCATCATAAGAAATTGCATCTACTGGACAGCTGTCTTTACATGGTCTTGATACATGAGCGATCGCATTGTATGGACAGGCTTTTGCGCACATACCACATTCCTTACATTTCTGAGGGTCGATTCTTGATCTTGTATGTCCTGGTTCGATTGCTCCGAAACGACATGCTTTGATACAGTCTTTTCCAAGACAATTCTGACAGTTATTTGTTACAACATAGCTTGAGATCGGACAGTCAGCACATGCTGATTTAATTACCTGCACGATATTTCCATCGTCTTCTGCTCCTGGAGCTTTACCTTCTGCTAAACGAATTCTCTGTCTTACGATTTCTCTTTCTTTGTAGATGCAGCAACGGAATGTTGGTTCTGGTCCTTCAATCATCTTCTCTGGGATCAGATCTCTTTCTTCTTCTAAAGTCCCTTCAAACGATGCCTTTGCTACGAAATACAGTACATCTTTTTTCAGATTCTGAATGCTTGTTACATCATACATAATAGTTTACCCTTCCTTAAAAAACACTTAACTAAAACACCCTAGATATTGTTATTTTTTTATCTATGTGCATTATAACAAATATTTTCTTTTTTCTCTACAATGCTTAAAGAAAAGTACAAAAAATATGCAAATTTTTTAAAATTGTACAATTAACATTTTCTTAACGATAACCCTGTCCGTATATTGCATACAATCATTGTTAAAAGAAAGACATAATTGTCTGAAAATTTTTATCATTATAACTTAAAGTTATGGCAAACTGTTATTTTTATGTATTTCACAAGCTTTATTCTATCTGTTATTGTATAGTTTATCGATAGAAAATTATTAGATTTATATAAATGGAAAGGATAGATTTATGAGACCATACAGATATGATATTGTTGGTAGTTTTTTAAGACCAGATTATTTAAAAGATGCACGTGCTGAATATGCAGAAGGAACTTTATCTGCAGACCAGTTGCGTGAAGTAGAAGATAAAGCGATCAAAGAGTTAGTTGAAAAAGAGAAAGCTGTTGGATTAAAAGCAGTTACTGACGGAGAGTTAAGACGTCGCTATTGGCATCTCGATTTCCTTGCTTCTTTAGTCGGAGTTGAGGAGATCAAAGCTGATCACTGGTCTGTTGCTTTTAAAGGACATCAGCCAAAAGCCGCAACTCTTGAGATTGTTGACAAAATTGATTTTGATGAAAACAGTGAATTCTTAGATCATTTCTCTTACTTGAAAGAAATTGCTGGGGATGTTGACTGCAAGATGACAATTCCTTCTCCTGCAATGCTTCATCTGATCTGTTGTGTTCGTGGAAGCGAAACTTACAAAGCGATCGATCGTTATAAAAATGAAGATGATCTGTATCATGAGATTGCTCTTGCTTATCAGAAAGCGATCAAAGCATTCTACGCTCGTGGATGCCGTTACTTACAGTTTGATGATACATCTTGGGGTGAATTCTGTGATCAGAATAAACGCGACGATTACGCAAGCCGTGGTCTTGACCTTGACCAGATTGCTAAGAATTATGTGAAAATGATCAATGAAGCTTTAGAAGCTAAACCTGAGGATATGACAATTACAATGCATATCTGCCGTGGTAACTTCCGTTCTACATGGTTCTCTTCTGGTGGTTATGAGCCAGTTGCTGAGACTTTATTCGGTGGATGTAAAATCGATGGTTTCTTCTTAGAGTATGATAGTGACCGTTCCGGTGATTTCAAACCATTACGTTTTATCAAAGATCAGAAGGTTGTGTTAGGTCTTGTTACTTCTAAAGATCCAGAACTTGAAGATAAAACTGAGATTAAAGAACGTATTAAAGAGGCGGCTCAGTATGTTGCACTTGACCAGCTTTGCTTAAGTCCTCAGTGTGGTTTCTCTTCTACAGAAGAAGGAAATATCTTAACTGATGAAGATCAGTGGAAGAAGATGACTCTTATTAAGGAGATTGCTGAGGAAGTTTGGGGATAGGATATCCTTGATACATATTTCATAATAATATAGCAAATAAAAGAATCCGGCATTACATTTTGTGTTTGCCGGATTTTTTTATATCCAATTTTCATCTATTTCTTTTTTCAACTGGCAAAACATATCATAAAATTTTTCTTTTGCCTGTGAAATAATTGATAATGCGATATTCTGATTATAAGAATGTGTTACATTTCTATCCAAATAAGTGCTTTCTATTATAACATACTCTCTTATATTTTTTTGTAAAAAATCAAAGAAAAAAGCCTCTGGAGACTAAATCCAGAGACTTAAAAGGGCTATTATTTACGTTTTTTATAATTGTGTTCTTCTTATTTTACGTTGAAGGCTTTGATTCCAGGATATACGGCACTGTCTCCTAAAGCTTCTTCGATTCTTAATAACTGGTTGTATTTCGCAACACGTTCTGATCTTGAAGGTGCTCCTGTCTTGATCTGGCATGTATTTAATGCGACGGCTAAGTCTGCGATCGTTGTATCTGCTGTTTCTCCAGAGCGATGAGATGTTACAGCTGTGTATCCTGCTTTGTGTGCCATCTTGATCGCTTCTAATGTTTCAGAGATAGATCCAATCTGGTTTAATTTAATCAGGATAGAGTTTCCTGCTCCCATTTCGATACCTTTAGAAAGTCTTTCTGTATTTGTTACAAATAAGTCATCTCCTACTAACTGTACTTTATCTCCAAGTCTTTCTGTCAGTTTCTTCCATCCTTCCCAGTCTTCTTCATCTAATCCATCTTCGATCGAGATGATTGGATATTTCTCACATAATGCAGCCCAGTGCTCGATCAGTTCTTCTGCTGTATATTCTGTTCCTGCTTTTGGCAGTTTGTAATATCCTTTACCTTTTTCACTCTTCCATTCTGAAGATGCAGCGTCCATAGCGATCTTGAAGTCTTTTCCTGGTTCGTATCCTGCTTTTTTCACTGCTTCTAAGATTGTTTCGATGGCTTCTTCATCTGATTTTAATGCTGGCGCAAATCCACCTTCATCACCTACGGATGTAGCAAGTCCTCTTTCTTTTAAGATTGCTGCTAATGCATGGAATACTTCAGCACACCATCTTAAACATTCTTTGAATGATGGAGCTCCAACTGGCATGATCATGAATTCCTGTACATCAAGTCCTGATGATAATGCATGACATCCACCATTTACGATATTCATCATTGGTACTGGAAGTCTGTTTCCTGATACTCCACCTAAGAATCTGTATAGAGGTACTTCAAGAGATGTAGCTGCTGCTCTTGCTGCTGCGATCGATACAGCTAAGATTGCATTTGCTCCAAAGTTTGATTTATCAGCTGTTCCGTCTGCATCGATCATTGCTTTGTCTACTGCATATGTATCAGAAGCATCTAATCCTATGATTGCTTCACTGATCTTTGTATTGATATTTTCTACGGCTTTTGTAACACCTTTTCCTAAATATCTTTCTTTATCTCCGTCTCTTAATTCCAGTGCTTCAAATTCTCCTGTAGATGCACCACTTGGAGCTGTTCCTCTTGCAACTGTTCCATCAACTAATGTAATCTCAGCTTCTACGGTTGGATTTCCTCTGGAATCTAGGATTTCTCTTCCGACTACTTTTTCAATTTCTAAATAATTCATTTTCGATTGTGACTCCTTTCCCTATACATAGCAGTACTCCTCGCTGGAAGAAGGGTAAGCTTCCAGTTTGAGATCGTTTTGTTGCAGGTGTTGATCTCAATCGAGGAGTCCACATGATTCATTCACGTTTTTAGTTAGTGTTGTCTAACTGTTATTTATGATACTAGATTTGGATGGAAAAATCAATGGGGATATATGATAATAATTATCATATATCCCCTAGTTGATTATTTTCTTAATTTTTTGATCAACTCTTTTTTCGTTGTATTATTATATGCCCATACACGTACATCATTTTTCGTTGCACTTCTATATTGTTTTTCTGAAATATATGTCAACTTTCCTTTTTCCTTTTTGCAATATATTTCTTTATCAATGACTCTATGTACTGTTTTTTCTGATTTTTCTAAATTTGTTGTAACTTTATTTCCATCCTCATCTTCGAAATGTCCTTCACGTTCAAAGAAATATGATGCTTTTTTTACAATTTTCTTTCCATTATACTTATAAATATAATATTTTTCCCTTTCAGAACCATTTTCACTTAATACTGAATACTGTAAGCC
>OODB01000529.1_pt1 | contig 36843 bp, 25 predicted proteins | sample 1671721 | NCBI WGS metagenome assembly OODB01 (sample SAMN06348185, study PRJEB24527) | human gut metagenome | biome: human gut; feature: ankylosing spondylitis patient; material: feces | host: Homo sapiens | place: China | collected 2015-10
CGGCTGCTTACGCAGGCAGTCGATGTGCGGGCCGTAGACGTTGGCAAAGCGCAGGCAGGTCACGGTCATACCATAAGTGTCGGCAAAGCTTTGGGCAAAGCGCTCGGCACAGTATTTGGTGTTGGGGTAGATCAGGGTGGGCGGGTTGAACTTGCTTTCCACGGTCGGGAACTCGGTCTCGTTCTCGTACATGGCGTTGGTGGAGGCCTGCACCACCTGTTTTACGCCGGTGCGGCGGGCACATTCCAGCACGTGTACCAGGCCCATGGTGTTGACCTCAACGGCCTGCACGGGGTCGCTCTGGCAGTCCGGCAGGGGCGCGATGCCCGCAATGTTATACACAACATCGAACTTTTCTTCTTCAAACAGCTTAGGCAGGGCTTCGCGGTCGCGGATGTCCATGCGGCGGACTTCGGGGCCGAAATCGTGGTCGTCAAACTTTAAGTTGTCGAGGTTGCCGTAGGAGAAGTTGTCGATGCCGACGACCTCGTCCCCGCGCTGCCACAGGGTGTGCCACAGCTGGCCGCCGATGAATCCGGCGGCGCCCGTTACCAGAACTTTCATAAGAGAGCCTCCTTATAAATTGGACGCAATAACGCTGCTTGTATAATTTTCAATGGGCTTTTCGCGCCATTCGCGGGTGACGAATTTCTGCTTGCCGGCCAGGTACCGCCCGCAGAGTTTGAGCAGGCTGATGCCGAAGCTGGTGAGCTTGTTGTTGCTGACCTGGTCCTCCTCCCGCCAGGAGATGGGGAAAAACAGCACACGCTGTTTGAGCTGACAGAGGGCGAGGATCATGCAATCGTTAAAGTACAGTGTATCGGGGAATTTTTTGTAGTACTCAGTTTTCAGCGGTTCGACCGCGTAGAGGTTCAGCCCGCTGCCCAGGTCGGTGATGTGCTTGCCCGCCACCAGGCTGAACAGAGCGTTGAAGCCGTAGTTGCCTACCACGCGCAAGGCACTGTACCCCTTGATGCGGCTGCCCTTCATGAAGCGGGAGCCAAGGCAGCAATCATAGTTTTTGTACGTTCCATCGTTTAAGATAGGCAACAGGTCAGCGACAGCGCCCTGGTCGTCGCCATGCAGCACCACCAGATGCTGGTAGCCGTGGGCGGCTGCGTAACCGAAGGCCACCTTGTGGCTGCCGCCGAGGCCGTAGTTTTCATCGTTGCGCAAAAGGCGCACAGGGGCCGCCGGGTGGCGGGCCATCCAATCCTGCACGGCGGCCTCGGTGCCATCGGTGGAGCGGTTGTTGACGACGATGCACTCCCCCACCCAGGGCAAAACGTGCGGGTCCAGCAGCTGCGACAGCACGCGCGGGACCTGTTTTTCACAGTTGTAAGCGGGGATGAAAATAAGTAGTTTTTCCATGTGTTTGCTCCTGTTTATGTGGGGTTTGGCGGACCGATGCGAGCATCGGCCCCTATAGGGAGGGCATCAGCCGACCAGAAGGACCTGCAAGCTGGCGCTGCCATGCGTCACCGTGTACCGGTCCACAATGTTAAAATCAGCTTCAATCCAGGCATGAAACTCCGCCATATCGCGGACCTCGGCGTCATCGTACAGGATCACGCGGGGCGTTTTGCCGGGGACGTCGGTGTAATACTGCTCAAACCGGGGGTCGCTGTCGGTGCCGGAGATGACCGACGCCTGGGCAACATCCAACGTACCATCGGCCATTAAAAAGCCCAGGCCGTGCTGCTCGCCGATGGCCTGCAAAATCGGCTGGCCCGCGTAGGGCGCCAGCGCTTCATACAGACACTCCTGCATGTCGGCGGCTTTGGCGTCGGCATAGATGCCCTTGGCCGGGCCGGTGGTGATGCGCACCAGCGGCGTGTCGGTGATGTCAGCCGATTTCCAGCCGGTTGTCTGCACGCACCAGACGCGACAGACGAGCAAAAACGCCAGCATCGCGGCCAGGCAAAGCACACCCTCGGCGCGGCGGGATTTTGCGGCATTGTCCCCGCCATCCGCATGGTTCACCAGCGCCAGCATACCGCAGACGGCGGGCCATGTCAAGTACATAAAAGTCGGGGCCAATCCAAGCAGCGTCGACCGCAGGATCATGGCGTAGGCCGCCAGCCCCGGCAGATAACCCAGCCAGAACAGCTCGGCGTTGCCGGGCCTGCCGCGGCCGCGCCAGAACGCCCACGTCCCGGCCAGCACCACCACCGGCACAAACTGGCGCTCGTCCAGGCTGCCGTCCTTAACGGCACGCAGCAGGCACTGCACCGTGGCAAAGGCCGCCCACAGGTTGAGCAGCCGCCCCACCGTAACAGGCTGCTTTTTAATAAGGTAGAGCACCGCGCAGACGGCGGCGGAGGCCAGCAGCGGCCAGAGCAGCGACCGTGCTACGGTCAATGCCTGGCCAGCCAGCAGGGCCATGCGCTGGGCGGTGGTGAAATTGTACTGCGGATCGTGCAAAATCAGCGTCAAGCGGCTCAGCAGCAGCGAGATGCTGAACTCCACGCCGGAGAGCGCATACACCAGAAACACCACACCGCAGACGGCGCAGCTGCCCAGCAGCACCCAGGCGCCGCGGTGTTTCGGCTCGCCATAGCGCTTGCCCAAAATCAGCATGCCGATCCACAGCACGGCAAAGGCCGCCGCGCTTTGGGGGAAAGCCAAATACCCGAAGCAGGCGCACACCGCGCCCAGCGGCACCAGCCACAGCTGCTTGCAGCCGCGGGTGACATAGTGGTGCAGGCAGAGGAACGCCGCCAGCGTCCAGTGGAACTGCTGGCCGGTGTAGTCCGGGCCAAGGAACCACTTGGGCACGAAGGCGAACAGCACCAGCGCCGCCAGCAGCGCGGCGGGCTTGCCCAGGTCGCGGCGGAACTCCCGGTAAAAGACGCAGCTCATGCCCGCCTTGCAGGCCAGCACCACGAGCCGGAAGAACACCAGCACGCCGGTAGTGCCGCCCGTGATGCCGATGAACACCGCCAACAGTGCGGCGGCGGGCAGGCTGGACAATTGATGCGGCTCCCACATATCATAAAAGAGCCGGTCGCCGCTGACCAGGCGGTAGCCGAGGGACAAAGCGTACTCCTCGTCGATCTCCAGCCCCGTAAAGGCGCTTCGCAGCATAACGGCAGCGCAGACAAGTACCAGAATCAGCGGCAGTATGCGGTTTTTACGGGTCTGCGCCATCAGGCGCCGCCCCCTTTCAAGGTTTTATGCAGCAGGGTGTCCCGCAGGCAGTACCAGTAGGGCAGGTAGTTCTCGCAGAACGCCCCCCACTTGCGCTGCAGCCGGCTTTGCGGCTTGGCCTGTTTGTTTTTAACCGATGCTACGTCGAAGTAGCGGGACTTATCCCGCACGGTGATCTTCTGCTCAAAGGGCATCTGCCAGCCCTCCGGGTACCAGTAAGCCGGGGTCAGCAGGCGGTAGTCGCTGCGCTCGGCCGCATAGCGGTTCAGCTGGCTTTCATCATGCCAAAGTGCGATGACATTTTGTTGCAGGTCGGCCTCGGTGCGGCGCTCCAGCTCATGGCAGAGCGCCAAAAACGCCGGGGCCGTGCCGCCGTTGAGGCCGCCCGAAACGTAATATTTTCCGCAATTATACGGAATGTACGCTGTGCTTTTTGGGTTGCGGTCGTAGCTGAAAAAGGGCGGCTTTTTATCCCAGAAGCCCGGCTGCTGGACCAGCAGCAGGTTTTCGCCCCGGGCCGGGCGGGGCAGAAATTCTTCCTCGGTGATGATCTGGGTGCAGGTGAGGTTGGCGTTGAAGAAAAAGAGGTAGTCCATTTTGGACAGCACAGTCTCCTGTGTCAAAAAGATGGAGAACCGCTTGAGGGTGCTGTAAGGCCAGGGGTAGGGTTCCTGATAGATGCGATGGACGCCGGGGGCGTCTTCGTACTCAATAGCGGGGGCGTCGGTGAATACGAAGTACTCTTTCTCGCAGTTGGGGAGGAATTTTTCGTTGAACGTGCGGTAAAATTCCGGCCAGAACACCGTGTACTTGCCGGTGCAGATGTACAGCATGCCGACTTTCGTCATTCCGCTTTCCCCTTTCGTTTGAGTTTGGCTGCCAGTTTTCCTGCGTAGCTGCGCAGATAAGCGGCATCCCTGCCCCAGCCGTAAACGGCCAGGTTAAGCACGTTGGGCACCACCAGCACCACCAGCACACGGGGCACCAGCCCCAGCCAGCCGCCGGGCATGCGGGCGCAAATTGCGTAGCTGCCACCCATGCACACCGCCAGCGTGACCAGATGCAGCGCCTGCACGGCCAGATAGTGGGCCAGTCCGCCCGCCATGTACCGGCGGAACACCACCACCACGCGCCCTGCCCACATGATGCAGTGGGCCACGACGGTAGCGATGAGCGCGCCGGTGATGTCGAACATCGGGAACAGGATGAAGCTGAGGATGAGGTTGACCGCCGCCGAGCTGACCATGAACCACTGGTCCTGCTCAAAGTGGCCCAGCACCGCGCGGTAGGAGCCGAGCATGCGGTGGTTCCAGCCGACGTACTCGTTTAAGCAGAACACCAGCACGAAGCCGAGGGGCAGCAGCCAGCGCTCGCCCATCCAGGCCCCCATGAAGGGCTGGAACAGGCAAAAGTACGCAGTAGCGACGAAGCTTGCAAACAGGTAGCTGAACAGGTCCATGCCCCAGAACACCTGCTTGTCGTGGTCGTTGGCGGCGGCGGACTTATCGTAGACGATGTTGCCGATGGCCGCGGCGAAGCTGTCCATGACCTTGTTGCCCAGGTCGGTGGCGCTGGTGGAGATGGTGGAGTAGTTGCCAAGGTAGGTCGTCTGCACCGAGCCGCCCAAGCGGGAGGTGACGATGGTATCCGACGAGCCGTAGATGGTATTGGACAGGCGGTGGACCAAATAGTACCGCAGATCATGGAAAATGCCCAAGTTCTTAAAGTCCGCCAGCGTGACCTTTACGTCCTTGACGTAGGGGAAGTCCTTTTTGAACCGCCACGCAATAAGCAGGTTGGCGCAGACGTTGAAGAAGATGGACACGCTGAAATACAGCACATAGTTGGGCCACCACATCGACACGGCGATCTTGGCCAGCGAGGTGAGGACGTTGCAGCAGAAGTCGATCTGGGTGCAGCGGTAACCCTGCTGGGTGCAGGTGTACATCAGCCGCCGGGTAACCAAAAAGTAACTGCACAGCGTGGAAACCACATTTAAACCGTAGACCGTGTAGCCGGTGGCCAGGGGCACGTCCGGCATGATCCACGGCAGGGCGGCCGCACCGCACAGCGCCAGCAGCGCAATGACGCTGCCCACGGCGCGGTAGGCCCACTTGTACATGGACATGTATTTGCTGATCTTTTCCTCGTTTTTGGCAGCGATCTGCTCATACAGGCGGTAGCTGATGACGCTGCCGACGCCGAACTCGGCAATCGAGAAAAAGTTGAACAGCTGGCTGACGACCTGGGACGCGGTGGTGACCTGCGTGCCGAAGTTATCGACCAGCAGCCGCCTCGTGACCAGCCCCAGCAAAAGCAGCAGCAGGCTGGAGCCCAGGGCGTAGGCCATATTTAATAATGTACGTTTGGTGCGCAAATGGGTGTACCTCGTTTGTGTAGTGGTTTGTAGGGGGCGATGCTGTGCATCGCCCCTACGGCCACCGATTCAGCGTCTGCTTGCCATCCATAAGGTCAGGCGGGGGCCGATGGTTTTCATCATGGCTTGGAACAGTTTCCAATCCTTGCGGGTCTGCACCTCGGTGCCGTGGGGGTAGAGGGGGCGCAGGCGGCGCAGGCCGGGCAGGCAGGTTTTGCGCAGGGCCGCGTCTTTTACGGCGGCAGTGCGGGCCTGGGGCCAAAACACATCGGCGGCGGCATCCAGCATCACAGCGTAGACCTCCGGGCGTATTTTGCCCAGGGCGGCCTGGGCGGCCAAGTGGCGCTGGGCGGCGGCAAGGGCGTCAAACCGCTTGGGCAGGTTCTTGGCGTCGGTCAGCAAGCTGCCCTGCCGGCCCACCCGGTAGTGGGTGAACACCGTGTCCAAAAAATACAGCCGTGTGCAGTGGTTGAGCAGCATCAGGTCAAAGGGCCAATCCTCGGCCCAGCGCACGTCGTCCCAAAAGCGGACGCCGGTGTCGGCCAGCCAGGCGCGGCGGATGCAGTATTTCCACACCGACCAGTGCCCGGCCCGGTACAGGCTTTTCAGGCGGGCAGCGTAGTCATCGCTGTCAAAGGGGCCGGGCAGCAGGCGCAGGCCGGTGTGTTCGGTCAGGGTGCCGTCGGGCTGCCACTCCAGATGCTTGCCGATGAACCAATCGAAATCCGGATGAGCGGCCAGTTCGCGGCGCAACGTCTCCAGCAGGCCGGGGGCCATGGCATCGTCGCTGTCCAGGAACAGCACCCACTCGCCTTTTGCGGCGGCCAGCCCAGTGTTGCGGGCGTTAGCCAGGCCGCCGTTTTGCTGGTGGAGCACCCGCAGGCCGGGGATCTCCGCCGCCAGCACGTCGCAGATCTGGCCGCTGGTATCGGTAGAGCCGTCATCCACGAGGATGCACTCCCAATCCCTGGGACCGGGCTGCTCCGCTACGCTTTTGACGCACGCCGCCAGGTAGTTTTGCACATTATAAACAGGCACGATGATGGAAAACTGGGGCATGGTTTCTCCTTTTCAATCGGTCTCTATCAGCTGCCAATCCGGCAGATACAGCGCGCTTTTTTTGGTGTGGGCGTACCATTTTTCGGGGGCCAGCACCAGTTTGTCCGTTGCCTTGGCCAGATACTGTGCCCACCAGCTGTAGGTGGAGTTGCTGAGCACAAAGCCCCGGCACTGCTCCATCAGGGCCATGTCCCCCACCGCGCTGCCCCGGGGGGCAAAAACGGCGGGCAAGTCGGCGGTATTCAGGTTTTGCTTTGCCCAATCCACATCGTCCGAAAACACGAATAACGTTGCATCGGGGTGGGCAGCTTTTACGGCAGCTGCGGCGCGGGCGTAGTAGGCTGGGGGGCATACCTGCAAAATCTCGTTCTCGGGGCGGCAGTAGTCGCCCCGGCGCAGGTGGACGGCTGCCGGGTAAGCGGCGGCCGCGATGGCGGCGGCCAGCTCCCCGGCGGGGGCGGCTTTGGGGCGAAGCTCCGCTTTGATTTCATCTGCAAAATCATCGAAGTACCGCGTACTTTGGAAGTATCCCCACGCCAGAAAGTCCCTGGCACGGCCGCGGTGTACGGGGGTATAGCCGTCGGTGGCAAAGTGCAGGCCCAGGGCGTTCAATGCCGGGGCACAGCGGTTTTCAAAGGGCTGCCAATCCCGGGCCATCAGGCCGCGGCGCTGCTCGTACTTGATCATCAGCGCTTTGGCGGTGTTCTGCCGGGGCAGGTGGGCCTTGGCGAAGCCGGGGTCAGCGAGGATCTGCACATCCGGGCTGATGGACAAATCGTTCAGTGCGCAGACAGTGTGGGCGGGGGCGCCGTCCTTCCAATCCTGGCGGTCCAGCAGGGTGACGGGTTCGTTGCAGCGCAGGCCCAGGGCACGGGCGAAGGCGTAGATGAACATCTGGTTGCCCAGGCCCCCGGCAAGTTCGGCGTAGATCATGCGTGCGCCCCCAGTCTGTCGTACAGTTCCTCCATGCGGCGGGCGGCGGTCTTCAGCTCGTAGCCTGCGGCGGCAAGGGTGGGCCAGTAGTCGGTGTGGTCGCCGTGGGCGGCGATCTCGTTGGCCTTGGCGGCCCACTTGGTAAGGGGCGCGGTCAGCGGCAAGAAATGCACAAGGTCTGTCACCGAGCCGTCATTGGGCACATTGGTGGAAGCAAGGCAGGGCACGCCGCAGCCCTGGGCCTCCACCAAAGTGACGGGGCTGCCCTCGAAATTGGAGGGCAGCAGGAACAGATCGAAGGCATTCATAAACGCAGGTACGTCCTTTTGTACCCCTGCAAACAGGATGCGATCGGTCAGGCCGTGCTTGGCCGCAGCCTCGCGCATGGGCTGCTCCATCTCGCCTGCGCCGACGAGAAGCAGCTTCCAGGCAGGATCGGTCTGGGCCATGGCGGCGAAGACTTCGACGAGGAACAGCGGGTTTTTCTGGTGGTTGAGCCGGCCAACGAAACCTGCCAGCTTGTCGGAATCCGCCACACCCCAGGCAGCGCGGGCGGCGGCGCGGGCGGCAGCATCCGGGTGGAAGCGCCCTTGGTCGACGGCGTTGCAGGCCACCGCAAAGTTGGGCTTGCGGTCGATGTGGTCGCCAAAAACGAACCGCCCGGCGGCGACGCCGCAGCCCAGAAAGTAATCGGCAAACAGCTGGTAGACCCCGTGGGCAGCACGCCAGGTCAGCGTTATGGGCGGGTAGACGATGTGGCTGTGGACGATGATCTTGGCGCGGGGGCAGAGGGCGCGCATCATGGCGCAGACGGGTGCGCCGATCTTGCTGGCGGTGTGGTAGTGGATGATGTCATAATTTTTATGATTTTTCAGGTGCCGGTACAGGGCCCGGATGCGGTCCTTTTTATGGTCCGGCACACCGATGATGTTGACCCCATGGGCGATGAGGGCAGGGGCGGTGCTTGCCTGGTCAGCCGGGCAGAGGCCCACAAAGAGGTCAACTTTATATTTAGTTGTATCCAGATTCAGCAGCAGGTTTTGCACATAACGCTGCACGCCGCTTTGTACACCTAAGTGGTTGCTGATCATGAGAATACGCATAGATACATCCTTTTATTGTTTTCCGGGCGTCGGACACTTTACCAGTAACTGCCGCCCTCCACTTTTTCTTTATGAGCCAAAGTTTCCTCGGGCCGCACCCAGGCATCGTTATAGAGTTTGCTGATGATCGGGTGGTCATCCCAGCGTTTGCCGCGGATGCCAAAAAGGAGCTGCAGGGCGCCGCTCATTTGGATGGCGGCGTGGCCGGTGTCGCGGGCGTGGGCGGCCAGAGGCAGGCCGTAGGCACCGGCACCGATGATGGCCACATCATACGGTGCAGCGTCCATTTGCTGTTCCATGGCGGCCAAGGCATCAAACCAGCTGGCGTAGCCTGTGTCGGCCCCGGCCAGGCCCTGCACGGCCTGCACGATGCGCAGGTCGGCAAACTGCGGTAAAATATCGGTGCCGGGGAACAGCTCGGCACGGCGTGCATATTGGCGCTCTATCGTTGTTTTAAAGGGATGAACCACCAGCACCCGCTTGCCGGCCAGCGTCGCACTCCAGGGGTGGGGGTGGTAGTAAGGCTCCAGCGCCCGCAGCCTGGTGTAGCGGGTGGCGGGGCCGCAGCCGCGCACAACTTCCCGCTCGGCCCCCACGTTCCACAGGGCCAGCAGGTCAGCGGTATGGGCGCAGTCGATGTAGGTACGGCAGAATTTTTCCAGCGTGGCATCGTCCGTGGGGAACACTCCGGACAGGTTGCGGATGTCTTCGCGAGTCTTTTCGGCAAAGCCGACCCCGCCGTTTTGCAGGTAGTCGGCCGCGGTGCGCATCTCGGTAGCGCCGCAGCGGGCGGCCATGTAGGGGGCGCCGGCGGCGATGGCCGCGGCGATGGCATCGTTGCCAGCCTCGGCTGAAAGGATCGTCAGGCCGCGATATTTCATGCTGAAGCGCAGGCTGCGGTAAAGGTCGGCGGCTTTTTGCACCAGTTTGTTGTCGTTATCCATGGCGGTTTCCTTTGGCGGGCAGCAGGGTCAGCGCCAGCTCGGCACTGTTCTGCCACAGAAAATGCTCGTTGATACGTCGTTGTGCGGCAGCGCCCATCTCGGGCGTGATGCGGCCCAGAGCCTCGGCCAGCTGGGGCACCGTGCTGCACAGCCAACCACTGAGGCCGTCCTCGATGATGAGGTCCGGCCCCGGCGCGTGGCGAGCCACTGGCGGGCAGCCTGCAAACATGGCCTCCAGCAGGCTCATGCCGAAGATCTCCTGATCGTTCAGATTCACAAAAGCATCGCAGGCATGATAATAAACGTGTACAGACTCGTTGGGCAGCTGGGGGATCATCCGGCAGCGGGCGGCCAACCCCCGGGCGGCCAGCAGGCGGGCCAGCTCCGCTCCCTGGGTGCCCTGGCCGATGATGACGGCCTGCCAATCGGGCGCGGCCTCCAGCAGGGGCACCAGGTCCAGCGGTTTTTTGTAGGCATCCAGCCGCCCTACAAAGACGAAGATCTTCGCGTCAACGTCCAATTTCAGGGCGCGGCGCAGGTCGGCCCTGGTGCCGGGCACGTCGGGGATGATGGCAGTGTCCAGCCCCACGGGCATCAGCCCGGCGCAGGGCACGCCCAGGCTTTGCAGCTCGGCGGCGACGGCGGGCGTTTTGGCGAAGGTAGGTGTTTTTTTGTAAACGGCCAGGTTGCGGCGCAGCAGCAGGTCCATCACAGCGCGGACAGCGGCGAGGCCGGAGGTGCTTTTCAGCGCGCCCAGCTGGCTGTAAAACAGGATGCCGTGTTTGCGGCAGAAGCGGTAGAGCGACGGCACGCCGGGGGAGTTATCGCCCATGACGTGGACCGCATCAACCTGCTCGTCCAGCAGCACCTGCCAGCTGGAAAAGAACGCCTGCGCGCCTAATTTTTGTACCGGGAGGTAATAAATCTTTACGTTCGGCTCCGGGTTTTCCACCGTGGGGGCCGCAGCGCCCGGCGCAGGGTACAGCACCACGGCGCGGCAGCCCAGGGCCGCAAAGGCGCGGGCCAGGCCGACTTCCTGCCGGTTATACAGGCCCTTCTGGCCTGAGGGGCCGCAGTAAAACTGCGGTATAGCGATCGTTTTCATTCCTTGTTCGGTTCCTTATTTTCCGGCGGCGTCAGCTTGGGCAGGCGGGTCAGGTAGCGGGCGTCGATGACTTCCAGCCGCTCGTCCCGGCTGTAGGTGTGGATGCCGACGATGTCCTCGGTGCGCAGGCCGGTGATGGTCACGTTGTGGGGCATGGCGGCGCAAAGGGGCACCTCGCTGCTGCCGCGGCGGGCAAAAAATTGCAGGTAAACGCCATAATCCACCTTGGTGCTGACCTGGGTGGCGTGGATGACCTGCCCGCCCAGCACAAACAGCGGCCCGGCGTTGCGGCTGGTCAGGTCGTTTTCCCGGTGCTGCAGGTTGTAGGCTTCGTCCGGCAGCAGGGCAAAGGGACCTGCCGGGGCGGAGGCGGCGTCCGCCTGGGCGCCGGGCACGGTGTCGACAGGGGCCTCGGCGCGGCGCAGAGTGCAGCGGCGGTAACGCACCCAGAGCTGGTTTTCAGGCAGGGTCTCGCTGCAAAGCAGGGTCAGCTCGTTGGGGGTGCGGTTGACCAAAATCGTATCGCAGAGTTCGGCGTCCACGGCAAAGCGCTGCACCAGCTCCCACTCGGCCGGGAAATTTTTGCAGCGGTAGATGCGCAAGCTGTGGTCGCTGCCGGTCTCGGGGATCATCCAGGTCTCGCCGTTCCAGTCAAACACTGTGGGGAAGGAGAGGTGGAAGTCCTCCTGCAGGGCGACCTGCCACTCCCCTGCCGCGCCGTCGTCGTGCAGCTCGCAGACCTCGATGCGGCCGAGACCTGTGGCCAGGTCCATGGCCTCGGCGTAGAGCCAGCGGCGGCCGTCCCGGTGGTAGAGCAGCGGGTCGGCGTACCAGAAGCCGGGGCGGGCGGGCAGCATGGTGTAGGGGGTGCCGCCCAGGGCGGGCAGCGGGTCGGTGCCCTCGGCCTTAGGTACGGGGCGCACGGCGATGGTGTAGATCTCTTTTTCGCCCGAAAGCTTGCGCAGCAGCCGTTTAGGCGGGATATGCAAAGCGCGGTAAAGCTGGTTCATTGAATCGTTCCTTTTGTATAAAAGCGCATCAGTGCGTTATAATTTTCATCTTCGCTGTAGGTGCGGCGGGCGCGGGCAGCGATGGCATTGCAGTCAAAGCTCATTTGCCCAAAGGCGCGCACGGCACCGGCCAGAGCGTTGGCGTCGCCGGGGGCGAAACAGAGGCCGTCAAAGCCCGGCTGCACCGACGCCCCCACATTGCCCAAACCGCTGGCCAGCACCGGGGTGCCCAAAGCGTGGGCCTCGGCGGGGACAAGGGCGAAGCTCTCGTAGCAAAGGCTGGCGGCGACAACGGCGCGGCTTTCGGCCATGCGGGCGTGGAGTTCCGCGCGGGGGAGCTGGCCCAAAAACTGCACGTTGGGTAAGTTTTGGGCGCGGGCCCAGTCACCGAGGGGGCCATCCCCTGCCACCAGCAGCGCGGGGGCGGCATCGCCCAGCAGCCGCCAAGCTTCCAGCACGGTGCGCAGACCCTTGAGTTCCTCCAGCCGGCCGGCGAAGAGCATTTGATTTTTGCGGTCTCCCCACGGGTTGACGGGGCCGGACGGCACGCAGACCGGGTTGGGCTTGACCACCAGGCGGTCAGCGTCGAACATCGGGTACTGGCGGTTGAATTCCAGCAGTTTTTGGCGGTCGAATTCGGTCAGGGCCACCATGGTAACACCGCGCCAGGTGCCCAAGCGCCGGTGCAGACCGTAGGCGGCAGCGACTACCAGCGTTTGGGCCAGGCTGCCGCGGTAGCAGCGGTGGCGGATGGCGCAGGACAGGCCGTGGCGGGGGCAGTCCTCACAGACCCGGCCGTCCCGCAATAAAATGCCGTTGGGGCAGAACAGGCGGAAGTTGTGCAGCGTTTGCACCACGGGCACGCCGGTGCTTTTGGCGGCGCGGACCACCGCGGGGCTGAGCAGCAGCAGCGTATTGTGAATGTGCACAGCATCGATGTTTTGTGTTTTTATAATGTGTTTTATATCCCGGGCAGCGGCGTGGTTCCACACGGCATGCAGGGGCAGCAGGGCCTTGGGCAGACCGTGGGCGGCTTCCTCGTTGCTGCGCTCATACACGATGACCTGATGGCCGCGGCGTTCCAGCAAGGCGCGCTCGGCCGCAAAGACGGCATCCTCACCGCCCGGCATCCGATAATGGCAGTGCACCAGCAGAATTTTCACCGCAGAAGGCCCCCTTTTGTACACATTTTTCGCCCGAATGGGTAGAGATGGGCTATTATGTTATTATAACCTTTTTTGGGGCATAACGCAAGATTGAGGGTGGGGGATTTGGCCTGCGGCAAAGGGGCTTTTTAAAGCGTGCGGCTTTCGGTGTTCCTTTTGGATCACAAAAAGGAAGGCCTAATGGAAGGATGCCATAAAAAAAAGGGCGTCACCGCATGGTGGTGACGCCCGCAAGGCTGCACTTAATTATCAGAATCAGAAGAAGAATCCAGCTCCGCATCGCGGATGGCTTTGATCTGGCGTTCCAGGTCGAAGGCTTTGTTCAGGACGGGGTAGATGGCCTGCATGGTCAGGACCGCGGGCAGCCACAGGCCCGTGAGGACCATGGCAAAGCCGCTGATGGGCCACAGCAGCAGGATGATGATCCAGTAGACAAACTGCCACACTACGCCCAGCGCGGCGCGGGGCAGGTAGCCCAAAAACAGGAACAGCGAGTTTTTGACCAGCCCCGCAAACGGCAGGTCCAGCAGCACGACCTGGGCAAACAGGAACTCGCCCAGACCCAGCAGCAAAAACAGGCCTACGGCCAGCAGCGCCCCCGGCACTACACCGGCCGAAACGTCATAATGGAACACCGTAAAGATCTGCATGGCCAGCAGCAGACCGCAGATGGCACCCGGCAAAAGCGACGCCCTGACGTTACGTTTCCAGGCGCGACGGTAGGTAGCCCACCAAAAGCCCGGCTCGTCGCGCAGGCTGCGCAGGATGGTATCCAGCAGGCCGCACAGCTGGGGCGCGGCGATCATGCCGCCCAGCACGCCTGCCAGCAGCAGCGGCACCAGAGAGTGGGTATCGACGGCGAACCACACACCAAACACGAACGGCAGTGCGCTGACCAGCGCCAGCAGACCCGCCAGGTAAAAGGACGTGAGGTCACGGCCCAAAATCTCGAAAAAGCGGGCGGGGCCTTTTTTGCGGGGAGCGTCCGGCGAGACACCGGGGCCGGGGCGGTCGAAATGGAAATTGAACAAAGCCATGGGGGATTCTCCTTTGCTCCGGGGCAAATTGTCACGGATTTAACATTATTGTACCTATTGTAGCACGATGGGGCGTGCGTTGCAATGATTTAACAAAAAAGACACGCTTTGGCGGAGCGTGTCTTGAAGTGGCATAGGATTAAAAAGGCAAGGATGCAATGATTTTAATGTCTCCCCCACCCGCTTACGCGGTATTTCCTAAAATTATCTTCTCCGGGCGTCGGCGGAGAGGGCGTGGAGCTCGGGGGCGTACATGTGGTAGTTGAGCAGGTAACGGCCATGGGCGGGCACGCGGTAGAAAGCCGCCTTGATGCGCTCCAGCGGGGTGCTGCCGTTCTCGGCGCTGCTGTTGCCGCTGATAAGCAGCACATACTGGTTCTCGCTGTAACGGGCCATGGCGTCGCACTGGCGCAGGCTCTTGTGGATCAGCTCGCCCAGCTGCTCCATCATGGAGCCGGTCTCGGCGGGGTCAGCGTTCTGGGCGGGCGACATGGTGAGCAGCGCCAGGTAGACCGGCACGCCGAAGCGGCTTTGCACGCCGCGCTGCAGGTGATAGATCTGGCGGAAATTCTCGAAGCTGCAATACGCAGCGCCGGGGGTGTCGTCGGCGGACAGTTCCTCGGCCAGGCGGGAGATGTCATTTTCCAGGTTGCGGTCAGCCTGGCGGGCCTGGCGGGAGACCACACCCACACGCTCCGGCTCGACGGCATGGTGCAGGCAGCCCATCGCGTTGCCGCGGCGGGTCATCTCCAGCGCTTGCTCATGGCGGCCCAGGGCCTCCAAAGCCTGGATCATCTCCAGATACAGGCGCTCCTCGTAGGGGTCCAGCTCGATGGCGCGGCGGCACAGCTTAACGATGCGCTCATTCTCACCCTTGCGCTTGCAGGCTTCCAGCACCTGGAACAGCGCGATGCGGTACTGCACGTGCAGGGTCAGGCTGCGGGTCTCGACCCAAGGCTCGTTGCAGAACATCGGCAGCAGACGGCCAGCATACAGCTCCAGCACGCGCTCGTAGCGGGCTACGGCGGCGGCGGGGTTCAGCTGGCGGCGGGCTTCCTCCATCAGGGCTTCCATCTCAAACACGTCCACACGGCACTCCATGGTGGGGTTCCACTGGTAGTAGCCGCGGCTGGTGATGATGCAGGTCTCCAGCTCCTTCAGGCCCTCGGCATCGATCATGTTGCGGAAGCGGTGCATGATGGCGCGCAGAGCCATATCCGGATTGGTGGACCGTTCGCCGTTCCACAGGGTATCCGTCAGGTCTTTGTGGGTCACCTTTTCGCCCTTTTGCAGGACGAGGTACTGGATCAGCATCGTAGCCTTGCGGGACTGTTTCAGTGCGGATAAGACCGGCTTGCCGTCCATAAGGATCTCAAATTTTCCGAGCATCCTGATCTCAATGTCTGCCATGGTAAGTCTCTCCTGTGCGTTCGTTTCACGATTGACACACCTTGCGGTGTTATTTTTAATTAGTATACTGTTTTTTCACCCGATTGTCCAGTGCCCACACAACAATTTATTCGCCAAATCATTTGTTATTTTTTATTGGAACTCCGGTGCGCCGGGCAGCGGAATGACCGCGGTCTGGGTGTAGACGGGGGTGCCATCGGGCTTAGCGACGGTCAGCTGCATAGACAGCGAGGTCAGGCAGATCTTCCCGGTTTCCTTCTCCTCTTTCCATCCGCGGGCATAGAACGCAAGATCCGAAACGACAAGCCCCATATAATCTTTGTTAGGATAGGCCGTTGTATAAGCGTAGGTCGTGTACTCTTTTTTCTTTCCGTCCTTGCCCTCCGTTTGCTTGTAAAAACGCATGTGCAGGTAGCGGTTCAGCTCGGCAAAGGTGTCGTCGGCGGGGTCGTAGAGGACCTTGGTGCTGGTGGTGTTGTCGGCGTTCAGGGTGGTGGCAGTCAGCTTGGGCACATAACCGGCATCAAGTATCTCGGTATAGCTGCTTTCCACTGTAAAGCGCAGAGCAGTGCCTTCCGTCAAGCGGGCATCTTCTATAAAAATATTATTTGCCGAATCCGCGTCGCTCTCTGTTGCGGCGTTTACGATAGAGATCGTGCCGTCGGCATCGGCCAGCTCGCCCCGGATGGTCTCGGTGAGGGCATCGGCCAGGTTCTGGGCGCGGGTCAGCTGCTGCACCTCGATGTAGGCTTCGGCGCAGGGCTTGACCAGCGTGACCGCCGCCGTGCCAAACAGTGCCAGCAGCACCAGGCAGACCATCAGCTCCACGAGGGTAGTACCTTTTTTGTTGTTCAGCGGGGTGGTCATGGGGTCGTGTCCTCTTTTGTGTCGTCTTTATCTTCGTCCACTTTTTTGTAGTAACGGGTGAAGGTATGCGTGGCAGCAGCCTCATCGTTATCGTCTTTGACCTTAGCCTGTATGGTCTGTATTTCCACATCCTTGACGGCAAAGACCGTGCGGTCACCGCGGCTGAAGCTCATCCTGGTCGTGGTGCCGGATTCGTTTTTCCACTCGGCCGCATCGTCGTTGACCGGGTAAAGTGCTTCGGTAAGCAGGTAGGCGTTATCGCGGGTGGTCTGTGCCTGGGCCGAGGCCCGCCGGGCAAACCGCAGCGACGCAGTAAACAGCGCCAGAAACAGCATAAGCAGCACGAAGGCCACCAGCACTTCCACGATGGTTTCGCCGCGGCGGTCACGGAGGGCGTTTTTCAATCTTTGCATAGTGCCACTTCCTTACTCATCATTACCGTTGATGCGTGTAAAAATGCACGCACTATCCGTATCCATGCTGTAGCGCAGGTATAGTGTAGAAGCATCATTTTTTGTGATGGTACGTTCCTCACTGGTTGCCATGTTGGTCAATCTCAAAGCTGTATCGCCCTCGGCACCACTGAAGCTGTAACGAGTGTTTTCATTATCCAGCGTGTAATAGTAGCTGTAAATGCCGGTATGCTTGTACTTTCTGGTGTAGCTGTAGCTCTGGTCTCCCTTGACCACTTTGACGGTCACACGAATGACATAATCATCCACATTCATCGTGGACCCGTTCTCCCTCTGATTTCTCAGTTTGATGAGAAGGTTGCTCAGATTCTCTGTGATGGGTTCGTTATCGATCACGTTGCCGCCTTCGTCCACATCGTCGCTGGGGTGCTTGTTCAGGGTGACGGTCATCTCGTCGATGCCCTCGGGCGCCTGCAGGGTAAACGTATGGTCGGTGTCGTCGCCGTAGGGGTTATCGATAGAGCCTTTTTTAACGTAGATATGGTTGATAAAGTAGCCGATGCTCTGGTCGTTCTCCTCGGCCATCGCGCCGTCTTTTTCTTTAGCGCCGGTGTAATGCAGCAGTTCCTGCTCCAGCACGTCGGAGAAGCTGACGGCCAGCTCGTAGACGTCCTGCTCCGGCAGCTGGCGGTCGGCGTTGGCCATCATCAGCGAGGCCGCATACACAAGGGCGGCAGCCAGCGCCACAAACAGCGCGCCCAGGCACAGCACTAAGATCATGGCAAGGCCCTGCTGGTCCCGCAGCGGGCGGTTGCGTTTTGGGGGCATGGTGCGCCCTCCTTTCTGCTTTACATCACGGCGTTTTCGGGGGTAACGGGGGTATCCGCTGCCCCGGGTTCGTTGGCCGGGGGCGTGGGGTTCGTCTCCCCTGCCCGGCCCGTGCTTTGTGCGGGCCGGGGGTCGGCTTCCGCCATGGCGAACACCGGGCGGGCGGCATCCTCGGTCATGGCCTGGCCCTCTGTGCGCAGGGAGACTTCCAGCCGGTCGGAATCGACGGTCTTTTCGCCGTTGCCCACAGCCCAGATGGTGACCTTTTCGGTGTACTTCTCCAGTGCTCTGGTTTCGTCGTTGTCGCCGTCGGCGCGCTGGGTCATATCAGGCAGGGTAAGGCGGTAGCCCAGGGAATAATCGGTCATCTCGGCCTGGCGCAGGGCAGGCACGGTCTTGATGCGGTAGCTGGGGTTATCGTTGTCGATAGCGTGGTGGCCGGTCAGAGTGATGGGCTGGCTGACCAGCTCCGTCACTTCGGACGTCGTACCGTCATCATTCGTCACTGTGCGGGTCACCTGCACAATGCTCAGATCGTACCAGACATACTCATCCTCGGTGCCCTCGTTTGCAATGTTGCGGGCGGCCTCGGTGATGTCCAGCCAGTTGGCCGGGTCGTTTTCGTCCGAGCCAGACGGCAGTTTTTCCACCTTCAAAATATCGCCGCGGTGGGTCGTTATGGTTTGCGTACCATCGTCATTTTCCGTTACCACATCCGCCGGGGCCACGGTAAAGCGGATGTCGTAGCCTTCCTTGTTCGGGTCGTCAGCGGGCATATCCGCGGCAGGCGTCACGTGGAAGCGGTACTTCTCGGCAAAGTTGCGGGTGGTGCCGTCGGTATCGGTGTACTCGTTGACGGCAGGCCACTGCACAGCGTACTGGTGGATGGTGATCTCTGCGCTGTCAGGTTTCCAGGCTTCGCCCTCGGTGCCGTACAGCTTGCCCTCCACCGTGGATTCCACCGAGGTCACGCTGAGAACGCCGTCTTTTTCCGGCTTGTCCAGCTGGATCTTGGGCAGGTGCAAAGCGCCTGCGGCCTCGGCATAATCGTCCGGCACGTAGAACTTCCAGGAGGAGGAGGTAGCTGCCGACTCGCTGTTGGCCACCATGGCGCGCAGGGCGGGCAGCAGGTAGCGGTTGGCGTCGGCGGGCTGCATGGTAAAAGCGTTGGCGTTGGGCGTGACCGTGTAGGACACGGTGGTGCCATCGCCGCTGACCTGGGTCTCGCTGCCCACGGTCTTGGAGGCTTCGGGGATCATCAGCGTTGCCTTATCCTCACGCAGGGCGGTATTCAGGGCGTCCAGGTTTTCCTTGGTGGGGTCGTTCATCCAGATCTTGGCCTTGGCGCAGGCGTCGATGTAGCCAGCCTCATCATCAAACAAATAGCCGGTAAAGAAGTAGCTGGCGGCGTCGGCCTTGTCCACCGTCATCCGTATGGTCAGGTCATTGCAGAAAGCGTTCATCAGCGGCAGGGCATCATTGACGACCTTGCCCGTCCAGGTAAAGTCCACCTTGCTGATGGCCGGGGCCTCGGTGCGTTGGATGATGGTCTGCGGGTCGCTGACCTCGCCGTTGGGGCTGCGCAGCACGGTGGTGTCGCCGTCTGCCGGGCAGGCCACCACGTAGAACACCAGCGTTTCGCCCTGGTAAGCTTCCAGGTCCACGATGGTCTGGGTGTCTTTGATGAGCGTGGTGCTGTCGCCATCCGCCGGGTGCAGCTTAAAGGCTTCGCCCAGGGTGGTGCCGGCGGCGTTGGTGGTCTGCACCTGTGCCCACAGCTCATAGTGGTCCACGCGTTCATCCGAGACGGCAGGCCAGCTGATCTGATAGCGGGTCTGTTCGGCATTGCTGGTATCCACGGGGAACACCTGGCCGGGCTCGCCCACCTGCTGCAGGCGGCGCAGCACGGTATAGACGGCGGTGTCGGCTGCGCCGATGCCCTGGGTGGTGCCGGTGGTATCGCGGGTGACGCGCAGGCGCACTTTATCAAAGCGCCAGCTGTTGCTGCCGCCCGCAAGGTCGGTATCGATAGGGAGGGTGTAGCTGTAGGTGCCGTCCTTGTACTGAACTTTGCTGTTGGCATCATCCGGCAGGGTGATGGTCTCCTCCGCCGTAGAAATCACATTGCCGTTTTCATCCCTGGTTTCGGTCACACCGTACAGCGTCAGCTTATACTTGGTGCTGCCGCCGCTGGCAGCCGCCTCGCCGGGTTGAGTCCAGGTAAAGGTGTAGGCCAGCTGGTTGTCGTTGGCCAGCTTGTCGGCGTCGTAATTCAGGTACAGGTCGCCATCGGCAGGCACGCCCGTCAACTTCGGGGCCTGGGCAACGGTGATGTTGTTTTGTTCAAAAATGACCTGGTTCGTGGCATAGCCAGCCCAGTTGCTGTAGTCTGTCAGATTCTGGCTTACAAAATACAGCGGGGTCAGGTTGGCAAAGCTGTAGCCGTTGCTTTCCCGCACGATTTCCAGGCCGCCATACCAGGCCGCCGGGCGGTCGGGAGAGGAAGCCTGCAGCTTGGCCAGAGCTTCGGCATCGGCAGCATCCCAACGGGTGACCACATCCCCCAAACCGCTGGTGACCGGCACAGCCACGACCGTCCAGTTATCATAGTTGGTCAGGGTGTCGTCCGGCAGGTTATTGAAGGTAAAAGTAGTGTTGCTGTTGGGCACAACGTTCTGGCGTGCAGCCAGCGTAATGTACTGGCCTTTGAGATAGACATTTTCGCCGTTCAGCGTGACGGCCTCATCGCCCAGGTAGCGGCCCATGAGCATGACGCGGTAGGTTGGCTGTGTGCCGCTGACGCTGGCAGTAAAGTTCAGCGTAACCGTTACGGTCAGGTCGTCGATGGTAGCGCCGGTAATTTCGACATTTTTGGCAGCAAGTCTGCCCTCGGCCAGGCCGGAGTTGCTGTTGCCCCATGTGTTGTCGCCGGGAACCACGACCCAGGAGACCGGCATATACACCGTCTCGTCATACTGGCCGGAACGCATCCAGCGCTGGTCGCTGCTGGTGGCTTCCGCCGTCATACGCTGGCTGCTGCCAAGTCTCTCCGAAATGCGTTTGGGCGTGGTATTCCCGTTGCTGAATTGGTAGGTGTCGCCGTTATCGCCGCCGACCTTGACTGTGACGCTCCAATCGGCCAGGCCGCTGTTCTGCATCAACTTATCGTATTCATCGGCATTGGTCAGCACCAGCTTTTGGCTGAACTGAACATGGCCGCCCTCCTCCGGCGTGGGCATCAGGCGAACCTCCAGCTCCGGCGTGGGCAGGGCGCGGACAAACTGCTGCCGGCCCGAAGCAGCTGCCGTGCCGGTACCCTTGCTGTTGACGCCGGCCACGCTGACCTTGAAATAGCGGCCCTTCCACTCGGCCTTACTTTCAAAGGTAAAGCGGGTATCGTAGGCATCGGCCTCCAGCAGGGAGGTATTGCTGATACGGTCGCCGTTTTCATCGGTCTCGTAAACGGTGATATGGTAGTAGATGGCCGGGCTGCCGGTGGTGGGGGCATCCCAGGTCACGTTATAACGGCCGTAAATACTCTCGTTACCGGAACCGGTAGCATCACTGCGTTCGATTTTCAGCCCTGTGGGGGCATCCGGGGTGCTGTTGTCCAGGATATTGCTGTAGTAGCGTTGGAGCACCTCATCGGTAATATCTTCCTTGCTGGTCTTGTTGTTACCGTCGACGTCGTCGAAGAGGAGCAGGATCTTGCCGACATAGCCGACATTCCATTTCTCCGGCACAGGATACTGGGTCAGATCCTTGGCATCCGCTGCAAAGATATAACGCACAGACGAAGTTTCCGAGAAGTTTTGGCCCGGCAAGGTGGTAATATACGAGCTGCTCTTTTTTACAGCCTGCATCGAGACGACCGGTCTGCCATCGTTTGAAATCTTTGGCAGCATCGCAAAGAAGTGATAGAAGTTGTCGCCATCCTGGGCGGCGTTGGCACCGCTGTCCACACCGGCATACAGGCGATGCGCTTTTACGGCGGTAGTCGCACCACCGCCTTCTTCGCTTTCATTGGTACCCTGGCTCCATCCCCCCGTAACCTTGTTGCGGCCCAGGCCCTCTTGCAGCCCAGCAATGCCGGAATAACCATCGAAGCTCTTATCCAGCTGCATGTAGTAGTTGTCGGAACCGGTCAGTTGTTCATTGGCTGTATGGCGATAGGCAATCGGGTACCAGATGCTGCCCGTATTGTTCTTGCTTTTATACAAGGCAAAACAATTGGTGATGGTCGTTTTCTTGTTAGAGGTGCTGCCTTTGCCGCGGTTGCCCCAGATGCCAGCTGAACGGACGGGGCCCCACATTTCGGTGCAATAGTTACGGCAGCGGTCAATGTTGACCTCAACGTTGGGGATAGCCGCCCACGGACCAATATAGCAGAAGATGCCGACAGACATCGACTGTGCCTGTAGTTCGACATTGGAGCCGTTGACGCACTCGATCACGTTGATGGTCATGGCATCGTTGTTATGGTCATTCGCCAGCTGTACCTTACCAAAAACGCCGCCTACGTCGTTTGCACCATTGGTCATCTTTTTTACGCTGCCATAGTTGCTGCAGCGATACAGGTTGGCCGCCGTACCGGCAACAGGATTATTGAAGTAACCTGCCACGCCGCCAACGGTGCCGGAGCTTTCGCCGTTGTTGGAGTTGGTGGTGATCTCGCCAAAGTTATAGCAGTTGGTCAGCGTACCGCCGTAGCTGAGCCAGTAGGCCAGCACACCACCCGCGTTGTTGGAGCGGCTGTTGAACACCGTGCCAATATTGATACATTTTTCCAGCGTCCAGCGGTCGCCGGTGCGGTTTTCCTGCGTACCAATAACGCCGCCTACATAGTTATCTGCTGCATTGTCACCTTTGGTGGTAGCATAGCGGTCATTATTAGCGTTGATATTGTCATCCGCCGTTCCCCGCGTGCCGCGCACAAAGCGGCGCACGGCGGCAAAGTTGACCAGGCCGCTGGTGGAATCCGCATTGGATTCGTTCTGGCCGATGACGCCGCCCGCGGCGCCCCAGCTCTGGTTGATGTTATCGGCGTAGACGAACCACTGGCCGCTGGCACTGTTGGTGATCTGGCCGGTGACATCGTTAAAGCCGGTGATGCCGCCCAGGTAACCGTCGGCCAGGCCGTTGCCATGGCTGGTGCTGCCCCGCAGCGAGACCAGCAGCTGGTTGACGCTGCGGTTGGTATAAACTGTATTATAGTTTTTATCGCCATAGGTCAGGGTATCAAAGCCCTGCATGGCCTTAAAGTCGATCTGCAGTTTTTTCTCTGCATCACCGCTGGCCTTGCCGGTCAGTACGCGGACCATCTGGTTCAGGTTGGCGTTCTGTTTGTCGGTGTCTACCACTTGGGCAGTGACTTTGTTGCCGTTTTCGTCGGTGGTGGTCTCGTCTTTATAGGGCACATCCAGCCAGGCGTTGATCTGTTTTACAAGGGGCTGTGTGTCCAGGCCGCCGCTGGTGGAGATGCTGCCGCTGTTGGAGCCGGCCACGCCGCCCACAAAGCCGCTGCGGGCGGTGATGATACTACCCGTATTGTCTTTGGTGCCGACGGTGCTGCCGGTGATCTCGCCGCGGTTGCGGCCCACGATACCGCCGATATGGGCGGCGCTGTTCATCTTGGTGGCAGCGTCCTGGCTGGCGCCCACGTTGGAGGCGCCCTGCACTTTCAGCTCGATATAGCCGACCTTGCAGTCCTTCACCTTGCCGGTGGCGGCGGCAGTGCCGTCGGTGTTATACACCACGTCGTTGCTGCCCACGATGCCGCCCACGGTGCTGCCCACGGTGGTAAAGCCGTTATCCTTACCGATGGCGCCCGTATAGGTACACTTACTTAAGGTGCCGCTGCTGCTGCCAGCAACGCCGCCCAGGTTGAGATATTTTGCCATGCTGTCCTGCAGGTTGGTGCTTACGGTCACGTTCTCAGCCGTGCCGGTGTTTTCGCCCAGCGCGCCGCCCGCCGTAACAGTGCTGTCGCCGGCCGTCAGGTTGGCAAGGCTGAGAGAATTTGCACGCACATTGCCCTTGCTGAGGGAGCCTGCGTTATAGCCGACCAGGCCGCCCACCCGGGTAGCCGGGCCGTACAGGCGCACGTCGCCGCCGAAACTTGCCATATTGAACAGGTTCGCATCGCTGATCACTGCACCGGCTTCGTTGCAGGCTGTAATGCCGCCGATGGCGTCCGACGTGCCGCGAATATCCGAGCCGTAGACCCGGGATATTGTGATGCTGCCGTAGTTATGGGCGGTCACGCCGCCGGCTTCGCCGTTGGCTGCTGTAACGCTGCCGTTCATGGTAACGATCTCCAGCTTGCCGCCGACCTCGTTGCAGCCAGCGATGCCGCCTGCAAAGCCACCGCCGGTATACAGCACACGGTTGCCGCTGGCTGCGTGCATGCAGCTGTAGATGCGGCCGCTGTTGCTGCCAGCAATGCCGCCCGCATACTGGTTTACCACCTGGATAGAGCCTGCGCGGTTCGTGGCGTTCTGGATCAGGCCCTCGTTGCGGCCTGCTACGCCGCCGCCCTGGGTGGTGGAGGAAACGGTCGTGCCGTTTTGCACGGTGATGGATATGCTGGTCGGGGTCTCCGGGTCCTGGCCAATCGTACCAGATGCCGCATTCAAGCCCGCCACACCGCCGGTCTGGGTGGTGCCGCTGACTTTTACCGTCACGCTCCTGGCGGTGACGGTGCCCAGGTTATAGCCTGCCACACCGCCGGTGGCGGTGATGCCGTAGACATTGCCGCTGGCGTTTTCCAGCGTAATAACGCCGGATTTACTGTTATAACCGGCCACGCCGCCGATGTCCAGCCCGCCGCGGATGCTGCTGCTTTCCGCCGGGGCGGAGTTGGTGATGGTGCCGTTGTTGATGCCCGCGATGCCGCCCAGGTAGCGGTAGCCCTCCTGCTGGCTGCCCATGGAGTTGACCATCCGGCCGTCGGTGATGGTGCCGTTGTTGACGCCGGTCAGGCCGCCTGCGGCTACGGGGTGCTGCACGCCGCCGTAGTTGGTGCAATGATTCAGCGTGGTTTTGGCCGTAGTGCAGCCGATGATGCCGCCCGCAAAGTAGCCGTTGTGGTCGGGGTCCAGCTCGCCCAGCGAGACACCGCCGTCCAGCCTGTACGCCCCGCCGTTGGCCGCGTCAGCCCTGGGGCTGAGGGCCAGGCCGCCGTAGGACTGTGCCTGGCTCTGGTTGCCGTTGCTGGCGTTTTCCAGCGTGAGGGCGGTGTCGGCTGCGTTGTAGCCGATGATGCCGCCCACGTAGGCGTTGGCGTAAATGTTGAACTGGTTGCTCAGGCCCGTCAGGGTGATGGCACTGCCGCTAGGGTTCAGCGCCGGCTCGACGAGGGCGTTGCCGCTGCTGAACTTAGGCAGCAAGGTCTGCAGGTCGGCCGCGATGGTGCCGTTCTTGTTCTGCAGGGCGTTTTTCAGCGTATCTGCGTTGACTACGCGGTTGTAGCCGATCATACCGCCCGCCACGCCGTCGGCCACGATGCGTCCGGTGCCGATGGTGGCGGCGTTGGCCGCCGCGCCGCCGGCGTTGACAAATTTGAATTCGTTCGCGGGCAGGTTGGCGCCGATGACGCCGCCCACAAAGTGAACGCCCTCGATGCGGTTGGCGCTGACCTGCACGGTGGGCAGGCTGGCCGCGCCGTTCAGGCCGATGACGCCGCCCACGCAGTCGCCGGTGGCCACGATGGTGCCGGTGACGCTGAGGATGGTGGCTTGGCTGTTTGTGATGGTGGCGGTGGCGTCGTTGTAGCCCGCCACGCCGCCTACAAAGCTGCCGCCGTACAGCACCGCGCCCAGGACGGCCCCCTTGTCGGACTCGGCCTGCCAGCTGATCTGACCGTGGGTGCCGTTGCAGCCGACCACGCCGCCCACGAAATCGGCATAGCGGGGGGTGCCGTCCCCGGTCTGGCTCAACTGCTGCAGCAGCGCAATTTTGTTTTTATCCGTTACCTCAACAGTAGACATACTGTTGACGCTGTCCACCAGTTTGGCGGTCTCGTTTTTGGCGAGGGCCGCGCTGTCCTGCTTGCCCCAGGCAGCATCGTTGACGCCCGCAATGCCGCCCACGTAGGCCGCATTGGCGCCCAGGCCTGCCACCAGGCCCTTGTTGGTCATGTTTTCGATGGTGCTGTTCAGGCCGTTGACCGAGACGATACCGCCCACGTAACGGTTGCCGAACACATAGCTGTTGTTGGTGCCGCCGCTGGTGTACAGGTTGCTGCCCACAAAACCGCCGACAAAGCCGCCCACGAAGCTGCGGCCCAGCACATACCCGGACTCGGTGTAGCAGTTGGTCATCTGGACGTCGCGGCCAAAGCCCACCAGGCCGCCGACAAAGTCGCCCTTGAGGGGGCTGTTCTCGTTCAACGTACCGTCGGCGTTATAGCCCGCCTGCACAAGGTTGGTCAGGGTCGTCTCACTCAGGCCGCTGCGGGTGGCGCTGTGGCACTCATCCAGTACAAGGCTGCGCGCATAGCCCGCAATGCCGCCGAAGAACTGGCCCAGCACGCGGCTTTGGCCTGCGGTACTGCCCTGGTAGTTGGCCCCGGCCAGCACGGTGCCCTGGTTGGCCAGGCCGGTCAGGGTGTTGGCGTCGCTGTCGTTCTCGGTGGTGGAGTACAGGTTGCCCGTGATGCCGCCCACGAAGGCATTGCCCACCACGGTGGACTTGTTGGTGATGTCCTTGAGGTTTTCGGCGTTCCGGGTGCCGGTCAGGTTGGTGGCGTCCAGTACACCGGCCACGCCGCCCACGCCCACGGCGCGCCAGAGGGTCTGGCTCTCGTTTTCGTTGGCGATGGCGTTATAGCGTGCTTTTTCTGCTGTATCGGCGCTGGTGCCGGTATCCGCACCGCTGTTGTTGGCGGCGTCCTCATCCTGGAAGATGCCCGCCACGGTGACGTTCTGGTCCAGCGTCAGGCCGGTGAGTTTGGCGCCGGTTTTGGGCATGGCAAAGCCGACGAGCCCGCCGATGCCGTGGGGTTCGTCTTTGTACGAGGTGCCGTCCACCCGGTTCACGCCGGTGGTCTTGCTGCTGAAGGTCAGCACAGCGGTGACCTTGGCCTCAGCGCCGCGGCGGCTGCTGCGGTCGACGGTGCAGTTGGTCAGGCTGCCGGTGTCCACGCCCGCCAGCGCGCCCACCGACCAGATCTCGGTGCGGTAGTCGGGGTCGGTATCGGCCAGGGCCTGCAGGTATTGGGTACCGTTGGCATCCATCGCCATGGCGGTGTCGGCGTTTTGCCCGCCTGCGGATCTGACCTCGGCGTTGATCTGCACATCGGGGTCGCGCAGGGTGATATTTTTCAGTGTACCGTTGTTTTCACCCACCAGGCCTACGTAGTGGTCGCGGGCCTTGTAGGCAGCTTCACCGGCATATTTCCGCTCCACGGCAGCGATAGAACTGCCCCGCAATTGCAGGTTGCTGATGACCACTTGCCCGCTGCCGCCGGTGCTGCCGTTGAGGGTGACGTCCTTGCCGATGGCGGGGATGGTGGGCCAGGCCACGATCTCGCCGGTGCGGCTGGGCACCTTGGCCACAGGCTCCGCGTTCTTCTTCTCGGGCGAGCAGTAGACGGTGACGCCGCCGTCGGTCCAATCCAGGGCGGTGTTTTTACCCGTAAAGGCATATTCGCCGCTATTTACCCAGCGCAGGTTGTACAGGTGGCGGAAGTATTTCAACGTGCCGCCGCTTACATTGCTGCCTGCGGCAAACAATGTATTTTCGGTATTGGACTGCTGCGGTTTGCTTTCGGTATAAAGATCCTGAAAGTTCGCGTTAGGACGTGCTTTCATCTTAACGTAAACATCTTTAGGAACATTGTCCGTCAGGCGTGTAATGCTGAACAGGGTGGTCTGGGTGGAGCTCAGGTCGGCACCGTCATTTTCGGCGGCGCGCAGCAGGTTGGCGTCGCACATGGCGTCCAGCGTCAGGATAAAGCGGCCCTTGCTGTAGCTGAGGGGGAAGGTGTAGTCCTGGTACGTTTCGCTCCAGCCGTTTTCCTCAGCGTTGGGCCGGTACACCTTGATCTGGGCGTTGTTGTGGGTGGGGTCGGCAAGGACGCGGCTCCACTCGATCTCCAGCTTAAAGAGGGGCGCATTGGTCGTTGCATCGTAGAATTCAGCGTCATAAATGGTGTCGATGTCGCCGTTTTTGCTGTTGCCGCTCCAGTTTAAGGTCAGGGTCTCGTTGTTGATGAGCTGCGGGTTTTTGACTTTCAGGCGGGTCTGGCTCAGGGCCACCACGTTGACGGTGTCCTCGGCCGAGTAGTAGCCCACCAGCGAATCACCGCGGCGGTGGCCGTAGCTGCGGTCGTCAATAAGCATCGCGCCGTCGGCACCGTCATCCGAGGCAAAGCGCAGCTTATCGGACGCTGTATCGTAAAAAGCGGAGTAGACCTGCCCGGTCAGGCTGTCCACCTCCACCACAATGGACGCGTTGAAAAGCGACTCATCGTAGACGTAGGGGTCCAACAGGCCGCGCACCATCCTGCTGGCGTCGCTGTCGGGGTTCGCCTTATCATAGTACAACGCGTAGATCTGGCTGTTGAAGGCATTGGCTTTTTCCGCGGCTCCGTCACCGAACTGTTCGCTCAATCCATCAGCGCTGAAGTGGTCGCCCAGCGTGCCGACTTCGCGCAGCTCCGTCAAAAATGTATCCATATCGCCGCTGGTATCCTTGCGGGTCAGGGCGATCTGGGCGGTCTGGAACACGGTGCGGGCGCCGGATTCGTTATGCTCGAACCGGGCCAGGCGGACATAGGCGATCAGCCCGGTGCCCGCCAGGGCAGCCAGGATGCCAAGAATGAGCAGCACGACCATCAGCTCCACCATCGTGAAGCCCCGGGCAGTGCGCAGTTTTTGTTTGATTTCCTTTATAATAGGCAGCACAAGTGTACCTCGTATATATCCGGGCGGTCGACGAAAATCGACAGAATTTTCCAATATAAGTAGGTTCATTATAGTATAACAATTTACAAGTTGCAAGAGGAAATATGGTAGTTTGCCTTGGCGGCGGGCACTAATTGTAGGGCTGCCCCTTGCCGCCGGCCAAAAAATCCCGTTCTTATATAACATAAAATTTGTCGAATTGCCTTGCATATTGTCGCAAGGTACAGTATACTTTAGTCTGCATAAAAGTAAAATCCAACGGAAGGGAGGCGGCGGGATGCTGTCTGATCGTATCGGCGCGAAAGTCCGGGGTTCCCAGGATGCTCCGCCGCTCTCGATGGCGGAAAAGCTGCTGCTTGCGTTTTGCGCCGCCGCGCTGGTCTTTGTCTGCCTGGCCGGCTATACCCAGCTGGACCGCCAGGGCAAGGCCCGCGCCGCGCTGACCCAGATCAAGGCCGCCCAGCTGGCCGCCCGCGCCGTGTCGGCCCAATGCTACTCTGCCGGTACGCCTTTTGCCGACCAGTCCACCCACGATGGCTTCGCTGAGGGCATCGCCGGACAAATCGAGACCCTGGGCGCTCTGCCCGGCGCTGTGACTCTGCTGCAGATCAGCGAGGACGGCTACACCGTGGAGCAGCTGCTCTACGCCGAGGGCGACATGCGCGCGCTGTACGACGCCGAGACCGGCTATACTGTCTGGCGGGCCGAGCAGCGCATCCGCTTTGACAGATCGGAGGGCGCGTGATGCTGCTGGTGGAAGGTTTGCTGGGGCTCATCGCGTTTTTGCTGGGGGCCGCGCTGTTCAGCTTTATGAACGTCGTGGCCTGGCGGCTGCCCCGGGGTAAAAATCCGTTGACCGGCCGCAGTTTTTGCCCGCAATGCGGGGCTGCGCTCACCGCCGGGGATCTGGTGCCGGTGTTCAGCTGGCTATTCCTGCGCGGGCGGTGCCGCCACTGCAGGGCGCCCATCCCGGTGCGCTACCTGTTGGTGGAGCTGCTGGGCGGCGTGCTGGCGCTGGGCTGCCGTTGGCGGTTCGGCACGGCCTACACGCTGGGCGAGGGGCTGTTCGGCATGCGGTGGCAGGGGCTTCTGGCCCTGGCGCTCTGCGGCGTGCTGCTCAGCATCGCGCTGATCGATGCCGAGACCCAGCTTATCCCCAACCGGCTCAACGCCGCGGTGGCCGTGCTGGCGGTGCTCAACCTGCTGCTCTCCCCTGCCCGGTGGGCCGGGGCGCTCATCGGTATGGTGTGCATCAGCGTGCCGATGCTGCTGCTCTGCCTGGCGATCCCCGGCGCGTTCGGCGGCGGGGACATCAAGTTAATGGCCGCTGCCGGGCTGTTTTTGGGCTGGCAGCATACCCTGTTGGCGATGTTTTTTGGCATTTTGGGCGGCGGGTTTTACGGCATGTATCTGCTGGCCGCCCGCAAGGCCGACAAAAAAGACCACTTCGCATTTGGACCATTCCTCTGCGTCGGCATTGTGCTGGCGCTGCTTTTCGGCGATCCCGTGCTTGCATGGTACTGCCGGTTCTTATAACGTTTCATCGTAATTTCGGAGGTTTTCCATGCCGCGTTACCGCTACACAGCCACGGCGCTTTCGGGCAAGACACTGCACGGTGTCACCGAGGCCGCCAGCGCCGAAGCGCTGTACATCACCCTGCGGGAGCAAGACCTGTACATGACCGACGCCAAAGAGGTCGGCACCAATGCCAGCGTCTACCGCCCGCTGAAAACGCCGGAGCTGGCGGAGTTTTGCCGCGGCCTGGGCACACTGCTTTCGGCGGGCGTGCCGCTGGTGCGCGCGTTTCGCATCATGGCGGACGAGCGCGGCCTGAACGCCCGCACCAGGCTGCTGTACAACACCTTATTAAAAGAGCTGCGCAAGGGCGTGCCGCTTTCCGACGCGATGCACCAGTGTGCGCCTGCTTTCCCGGAGCTGCTCATCGCCATGACCCGCAGCGCCGAGGGCACCGGCAGCATCGACGCCAGCTTTTTGCGCATGGGCCGCTACTACGACCGCGAGCACAAGGTCAACCAGCAGGTGGGCAACAGTTTGATGTACCCTATCATCCTGTCGGTCATGATCGTGGGTGTTATCGCTATTTTGATGGGCTTTGTGGTGCCCCAGTTCATGCCCATGTTTGAGCAGATGGATTCTCTGCCGCTGCCCACGGTAATTTTGTTTGCTGTATCGGACTTTGTTTCGGCCAACTGGGTGCTTATCATTTTGGTCGCAGCCTTTTTGGTGGTGGGCGGCCGCATCGCGCTGGCCCAGCCCGCCGTGCGCCGCCAGTGGGACCGCATGCAGCTGCACGCGCCCGTCATCGGCAAGCTGAACCAGAAGATCTGCACGGCCCGCTTCGCCCGCACGCTGTCCAACCTGTATTCCAGCGGTGTTCCCATCGTAGCTACGTTGATTTCCAGCCGCGACGCCGTGGGCAACCGCTGGATCATCAGCCAGTTTGATGAGGTGCTGGACAAGGTCCGCGCCGGCAACAGCCTGTCGGAATCGCTGGCACTGGTGGACGGCTTCGAGCAGTCGATGTCCTCCTCCATCGCCGTGGGCGAGGAGACCGGCAAGCTGGACGAGCTGCTGGCCACCATCAGCGAGACGCTGGACTTTGAGGCGGAGGTCGCCACCAAGCGGCTGGTAACGCTGCTGGAGCCCATCATGATCGTCATCATGGGCCTCATCGTGGCGTTCGTGGTGGTCGCCGTCATCCTGCCCATCTACCAGTCCTACGGCACGATCGGGCAGTCGAGTTCGACGTATTGATGTTGTGTTTTCATTGATGTTTAGGATGTGGCTAAAGTAGCCACCCCTCAGTCACCTAACGGTGACACCGCTTACGCGCAGCGGGTGAGGGGTGGCCCCGAAGCCTGCACTTTTCCTCACACAAAATCTTCTAAAAAGGAGATCGCATCTATGCCCGTTTTAACCTCACTTTATCTTTGCAACAGTACCGTGTATGCGGCGGTGGGCTCACCGACGGCGAATGGGGCCAAAATCACGGCGGCCTGCCAGACCGAACTGCCGGAGGGCTGCCTGATCAACGGCATCATCACCAACGAGGCCGAGCTGACCGCTGCGCTGCAAGGCTTTTTTGCCGCCAACGAGCTGCCCACCCAGCGTGTGGCGCTGGCGGTGGGCGGCAGCCAGTTCAACCACCGGGTGCTGACCCTGCCCCGCATGAGTGAAAAGAAGCGCGCGGCCGTGCTGACGCGGGAGTTTTCCACCGGCGGCGCCGACGTGACCGCCCCGCTGGACGACTACATGCTGCTTTCCACCGACAAAAAGACCAAGGCCGACACGGTTCTGGCCACTCGCGTGGAGAGCGCGGTGATCGAAACTTACATCAACCTGGCCGCAGCCTGCGGGCTGAAGCTGTACAGCATCGACCTGGCGCTGGCCGGGCAGATCAAGCTGGTGCGCGCCACCCCGGAGCTTGCCGGCAAGAGCTTTGTAATGCTGCAATTTGACGGTGATTCGCTGATTGCAGGGCTGTACGAAAAGGGGCAGTACAAATACTCCACCCGCAGCCGGTTGTTCAATCCCCGCGGGACCGAGGCTTCGGGCGCCGAGATCGGGCAGAAGCTTTCCGGCTTGATCCAGTTCCAGACCGCTGCTAAGAGCGAGCACCCCATTAAGGCCGTTTATTTCGGCGGCAGCACCGCCGCTGACTTGGCTGTCTGTACGCCGGCTTGCCGCGGCCTGCAGTTGGAGGTCGCCGCCTACCCGGAGACGGAAAATATCAAGCTGCCGGAAGGCATCCGGCTGGCGGATATTGCTTTAGCGGCCGGCAATTTGATTGGTCGTTGATTTTTTGTTCGCGTTCAGCGGAAGCCGCCACCATGCGGCGCTTCACTCGTCTAAACGGCATTTAGCTTTTCTGTGTTCCTTTTGGAGACCCAAAAGGAACTGAAAAGGTCCCCGCTACTTCCGATAGCGCGGGAGCCCCCTCACAGAGGGGGCCATCTACTCTACAAATCATAGAGGAATTTCGGCCCCGAAGGGGTCAATATGGAGGGCGATGAAAAAGCGTTAAGAAAAATGCAGCACTCCTGCATTTTTTAGCTTTTTCGTTGGCCGACCTCCCCTCTGGGGTTCCAAGGGGGCGGGCCCCCTTGGGCGGGGTCCGCTGCCTCGCAACAGCGGGACTTTTTCGCTTCCTTTTTGGTCACAAAAAGGAAGGTCTAACGACAAGAAGCCGTTATAAAAGAAAGCCGCCGCAAGGTGGCGGCTTTCGCAGGGCTGCCACACCGCGCACAGGATAAAGCAAAAGAGGTCATCCTTATGGCAACAAAACAAAACAACTTTTATCTGCAATACCAGCTGGCCGCTAAGGCGGGCAAAAATGCCGACCGTAAGGCATTTTTGCGCAAGGCGGCACCGGGGGCCATCATTGTGGCCGGGTGCATGCTGGCCTGGGGCGGTGTGTTTCTGCACACGGCCATGATGCGCGCCGATACCTGCGACCTACGGGCCTGGTGCGCCGATGAACAAAACCTTACGCCCTACCAGCAATCGCTGCAGGACCAGCAGGCCGCCGACGCTTACCACAGCCTGACTGACTACGCCAACAGCGTGACCAGCCTGCTGGCAAGCTACCCCGACCTGACCAGCAGCCTGCTCAACCGCATCGACGCGGCAGGTTCCGGCAGCGGCATCACGGTGGAGTTCACCAGCTACGACGCCGCCTCCGGGGTGCTGCAGTTCAACGCCACCTCCAATACCGTCATCGACATCCCCGCCTACGTGCGGGCGCTGCAAAACTGCGGCGTCTTTTCGGATGTGGACTACACCGGCTACCAGTCCACCAACGGCCGGGGCCAGCCCGCCGGGTACGCGCTGAACCTGCGCTGCACCTTGGCCGCACCGGAATAACCCTGTAAGGAGGACGCCATGACTACTGAGATCACCGCCCGCGACAAGCTGCTGCTTTATGTCGTAGGTATGTTAGCTTTCATCTTCTTCTTTGTGCAATTTATGCTCACCCCGGCCCTGGAAGCCAGCGACGAGGCCGCAGCAAGCCTGGCCGAGGCCCAGCAGGCGCAGATCGCTATGCAGGAGACCATCGCCCTGGCCGGCACCAACGCCGCCGCCAAAACCGAGAGCTGGGCCGCTTTGCAGCAGGCCAACGCCAACTACTACGGTCTGCTTTCCAGCAGCGACCTGGACACCCTCGTTTCCAATTTAGAGCTGGGGCATGATCTGGGGCCTGTCTCGCTGGACATCAGTGCCATTGACACCCAAAGCCTGACCGGCTACGCCGCCAGCACCCAGGCCGACGACACCGCCGCGCCGACGGACATTAACTCCGCCGACCCCATGCTGGCCACCGCCGACACCAACACCGTGCTGATGGAACTGGCCCCGCCGCTGACCCGCATCTATGCCCAGGCCGACTATTTTAAACAGTGTACCGTCACTTTCCGCTGCACCGGCAGCGACAGCAACTTCTACACCATGCTGGACGACCTGGCCGCGCAGTACCCCTCGGTACAGCTGAAAAGCGTGCAGATCGACCACGCCGCCTACACCAACGCCAGCGGTGCCACCACCAACACCGCCACCTATACAGTACAGCTGAATGTGATCCTCTGCGATAAGGAGAGTGTGGTATCTTGAACAACATCCGTCTTGGCGATGTCCTGATCGACTTTGGCTATATCACCCAGGACCAGCTGCAGGCCGCCCTGGCCTACCAGAAAGAGCATAAAAACCTGCGTGTGGGCCAGGCTTTGCAGGAGCTTGGCTATGTCAACGAGCGCCAGGTGCTGGAAGCCCTGGCCCAGCGCCTGCATCTGCGGGTGATTGATTTTACACAGATCAACGCGGATATTTCCGCCGTGGAGAAGGTTCCCCGCGAGCTGGCCCAAAAGTACGACATGCTGCCCATCGCCATCAACGGCCGCAGCCTGGTCATTGCCGCCAACGACCCGCTGAACTACTACGCCATCGAGGACATCCGCCAGCTGACCAGCATGGAGCCGGAGATCGTGCTGGCAGAGCTGGAGCCCCTGCGCCGCAGCATCCAGTATTATTATGCCGAGGTCCGCGCCCGCAAGGCCGCCAGCAAGGCCAACAGCAGCGACATGGCCGCCGCCCGCAGCGAGGAGTTCGCCGTGGACATGACCGAGGAGGGCGGCGACACCGACGCGCCCATCATCCGCCTGCTGAACAGCCTGGTCCAGCGCGCCGCCACCACCGGTGCCTCCGATATTCACATCGAGCCGTTCGAGGGCGAAACGAAGGTGCGCATGCGCATTGACGGCGTTATCATCGATTATGTAACGCTGCAGCGTGCTTTGCACCAGTCTTTGATTGCCCGTATCAAGATCATGTCCAACCTGGACATTGCCGAGCACCGCGTGCCCCAGGACGGGCATTTCCGCGCCCGGCTGGAGACCGGGCCGGACGTGAACGTGCGTGTGTCGATTTTGCCCACCGTGTTTGGCGAAAAAGCCGTGCTGCGTCTGCTGGCCACCAACACCCACATTGAACACGCCGACCACTTTGGCATGGACGACGAGACCTATAAGCGGTTCCGCCCGCTGCTGGACCGCCCCAACGGCATCGTCTACCTGACCGGCCCCACCGGCAGCGGCAAGACCACCACGCTGTACATGGTGCTGCAGGAGGTCGCCCAGCGGCAGGTGAACGTTTCCACCATTGAGGACCCCGTGGAGCGCAACCTGGACCGCATCAACCAGACCCAGGTGAACAACGTGGCGGGCCTGACCTTCGAGAGCGGCCTGCGCGCCCTGCTGCGCCAGGACCCGGACGTCATCATGGTGGGCGAGACCCGCGACGCCGAGACCGCGTCCATCTCCGTCCGTGCGGCCATCACCGGCCACATGGTTTTCTCTACCCTGCACACAAACGACGCTCTATCGTCCATTGTCCGTTTGGAGGATATGGGCGTGGAGCGGTACATGATCGCCAACTCCCTGGCCGGTGTGGTGGCCCAGCGCCTGATGCGCCGCGTCTGCCCTGCCTGCGCCAGGAAAGTGCCCGTCACCGAGGCCGAAGCCGAGCTGCTGGGGCCGGGCATCCCCTTTGTCGCCCGCGGCACCGGCTGCCCCCAGTGCAACGGCACCGGCTACAAAGGCCGCGTGGCCATCCACGAGATGGTGGTCATCAACAAGGCGCTGCGCCGCATGATCGCCGAGGGCGCGAGCATTGAAGAAATGACCGATGCAGCGCGGAAAAACCAGGGCATGCGCAGCCTGCGGGAGAGCGCCGTGCAGCTGGTGCGCGACGGCGTGACTACCCCCGAAGAACTGCTGAAGATCACCTATTTTGAGGAGTGATAACCTATGCAGATCCATGAACTGACCGCGCTGGCCCGCCAGATGAAGGCCAGCGACATCCATATTTCCCAAGGCCTGCCGCTGATGTTCCGCATTGACGGCAAGCTGGTGGAAGCCCCCGTGCAGTTTGACGAGGACGCCACCCGTGCCCTGATTGAAAATACCCTGGACGAGAGCCACCGCGAAGCGCTGGACACCCAGCGGCTGGACGCGGACTTTGCCATCGCCGCGCCGGACGGCACCCGCAGCCGTGTGAACGTGTTTTACCAGCAGGGCAAAATTTCAGCGACGCTGCGTCTTTTAAACGATGAGATCCCCAACATGGAGCAGCTGGGCCTGCCGCCGGTTTTGAAGAAATTGGCGGACGAGCCCCGCGGCCTGATCCTGGTCACCGGCCCCACGGGCAGCGGCAAGTCCACGACGCTGGCCTCGATGATCGACTACATCAACCAGAACCGCTCCGACCACATCCTGACCATCGAGGACCCCATCGAGTACGTGTATAAAAGCAAAAAAGCTTTGATCCATCAGCGCGAGGTGGGCAGCGATGTGACCGGCTTTGCCGCCGCCCTGCGCAGTGCCCTGCGCGAAGACCCGGACGTGATCCTCGTTGGCGAGATGCGCGACTACGAGACCATCTCCGCCGCCGTGACCGCCGCCGAGACCGGCCATCTGGTGATGAGCACGCTGCACACCATCGGCGCAGCGCAGACCATTGACCGTATCATCGACGTCTGCCCGCCGGGTGCGCAAAGCCAGATTCGCGGGCAGCTTTCAACGGTGCTGCGTGGTGTTATCACCCAGCAGCTTTTGCCCCTGGCCACCGGCCGCGGGCGGTGTGCCGCCACTGAAATTTTGGTGGGCAGCGATGCGGTGTGCAACCTGATCCGCGAGAATAAGTGCTTCCAGATCCCCAGTGTTTTGCAGTCCGGGGCCGCTTTAGGCATGCACAGCCTGAACGGCGACCTGGCCCGGCTGGTGGATTGCGGGAAGATTACCCGCGAGGCCGCGCTGCGGTGCTCTACCGATAAGAAGGATCTTGAGCAGTATTTTTGATCGATGTTTCTGCCTTACGGGCGTCACCACCATGCGGTGACGCCCTTTTATTATGGGTTGCATCCATAAGGGCCTTCCTTTTTGTGACCAAAAAGGAAGCGAAAAAGTCTCGCTGTTGCGAGGCAGCGAACCCCGCCCAAGGGGCTACTCGCCCCTTGGAACCC
>OODB01000548.1_pt1 | contig 36055 bp, 30 predicted proteins | sample 1671721 | NCBI WGS metagenome assembly OODB01 (sample SAMN06348185, study PRJEB24527) | human gut metagenome | biome: human gut; feature: ankylosing spondylitis patient; material: feces | host: Homo sapiens | place: China | collected 2015-10
TTATTTTAGATTTACACAAAAGCACTATTACTGCAATAGGCACAAGCCAAAAAAGCGGATGGTATGCAAATGCCTTTGCTATATCAAGCTGTAAAAATGCCATCCATGCCCTCGACATGCCACAGCCTGCACATGATATTCCGGTGATGAACTTAATGGGGCATGTGATGCCTATCGACTCCATAGCTGTGTAAAGTACCACTACGGCTGTGACAGCACATATGAGCTCTTTTCTTTCCTTTTTTTGTTTATTGTCCATACAAATGTTATCTCAAAAAGTACGCACTGTAAGGTGGAAGCTCAAGGCCACCGTTTAAAGTAACCTGCTCACCTGTAATCAGGTCTGTTGCTTCACCCTTTCCCATATCAAAGCCTGCAAAAAACGGCTGGTCAGCAGCATTGATGCACACGAATACCTTTTCGCCCTCACATTCTCGACCGAAAACACACTGTCCGTTTGTGAGCACTACCGAATAGAAATTACCGTAGCATAGTGCCTTTGACTCCTTCTTTGCTTTTGCAAGCTTTGAAATCCATTCAGTCAGCTCATTGTACTGCGGTGCTTCAAAGCATGCTCTAAGTGCCGGGTCACCATCCTCTTTTTTTGCTTTCTCGCCCCACTCACTACCATAGTACACGCAAGGGATGCCCGGCATGCCAAACGCAAGTGCATAGATTAGTGGCAGATGCTTTTCATTTGTCAGTATGCTTGCCACTCTTGTCACATCATGATTATCCACGAATGACAACAGGTGCTTACCCTTGTAAAGCGTCCACTGCTCCGGTCCGAACTGTCTGAGAAGCGAATGATTTATCTCAAACATATTCATGGAATTAAAGCTCGAGTACAGACCCTTATAGCACTCATAGTTCGTTACCGAGTGAAGCATCGCATCATTCATAATCTGGTTGTAGTCACCATGCAGTGTCTCTCCCACCAAGAAGAAATCCGGCTTTAGTGAGTCGCAGAACTCCCTTAGTCTTCTGAGGAAATCATGGTCGAGGCAGTATGCCACATCAAGTCTCAGACCGTCTATATCAAACTCGTCTACCCAGCCCTTTATCGCTGAAAAGATATGCTGTATTACATCCTCATTTCTCAGATTAAGCTTGACCAGGTCGTAATTGCCTTCCCAGCCCTCGTACCACAATCCATCATTATAGTTTGAGTTGCCGTCAAAGGCTATACGGCCAAACCAGTTTACATATGGTGAGCTTTCTCTGTTTTTAAGCACATCCTGGAACGCCCAGAAGCCTCTTCCCACATGATTGAACACACCATCCAGCACTACCTTTATGCCGTCCTTGTGCAGATTGTCACAGACCTGTGCGAAGTCCTCGTTTGTGCCAAGCCTTGTGTCTATTTTTGTATAATCCCTTGTATTATATCCGTGTGTATCAGATTCAAACACCGGTGAAAAATAGATTGCATCTGCCCCAAGCTTTTTGATATGAGGTATCCAGTCATTCACTTTCAAAATTCTGTGCTCCAAAACACCATCATTCTCAAATGGTGCTCCACAGAAGCCTAACGGATAAATCTGATAAAATACACTTTCATATGCCCACATTATTTTGCCCTCCTTGATAGTTGTGTAGTGGTTTTGTACCTATTATCTGTTATCTATTATACACAATTATACACTTATATGCCACAGTTTTTTGTTACTTTTTACCTAAATATAATATAATGATTAAAGGGTCAAAAAGTATTTTGCCCCTCATTTATGATTACGCCTTCTAATAAAAATTTCTGTAGATAACGCACGCAATTACCACATGAATAAAGAAAATAAGAGGCATCCCCTTTACAAAATACCAGTGCTTTGTCTTGTGCCTGAAGGCATACATCCCTGCCCATGTGCCAGCGCTTCCGCCCAGCAGACTGAGTCCAAATAATGTCTTCTCAGGGATTCGCCATGCGTGTGCCTTAGCCTTATACTTGTCAATTCCCATGGCAGCAAAGCCTGCTATATTCATAAGAAGCAGATAAATCAGAAAAATTTTCATATAAATGATTCTCCTACATAATATACGTTTTCTTACGAAATATGCACTACCGCATATTTCTGTACTGAATAGTTACAATATATAATCATATATTAATAAGTCCACAAAAACAAATAGCCCGGCCATTAAAGGCCGGGCCGTAAATTATTAATTCTTAGCTTTTTTAGAACCCTTAGCCGGTGCAGCCGCCTGCTTTTTGATGGCGCTCTTGCCCAGATAAAGCTTCATCACATACCACAGCTCTGTAGCGATGCAGATTGAAGAATATGTTCCGCAAAGCACACCTACCATGAGTGGTAATGAGAACTCTCTGATTGATGTATGACCAAAGATAAAGAGTAACAATACCATAACAAATGTAGTAAGCGAAGTATTGATGCTTCGTGAAAGTGTCTGTGTAAGGGACTCGTTTGCTATATCAGCAAGCTCATCTGCTGAGTACTTCTTGATACCGTGAAGGTTCTCACGGATACGGTCAAAGATAACGATTGTATCGTTGACTGAGTAACCTACGATTGTAAGTATACATGCGATAAACGTACTGCCGACTGAGATTCTGATAAGTGCATATGCTGTGACAACAACAAGTACATCATGTACCAGCGCAAGGATAGCACTTGAAGCAAATCTGATATCCTTAAATCTGAACCAGATATATAACAGCATGAAAATACATGAAATAATAACAGCCTTTACAGCGTTTGTTCTCATCTCTCCACTGATTGTTGAGCTGATACTCTGAGTCTCTATAGTTGATTTATCAACCTTGAAATCCTTCTCAAGGAGATCTGCGAGATTCTGTCTCTCATCGAGTGAGAGTGTACGTGTCTTTAATGTGACATCATGGCTGCCCTGAACTGTAGTAACCTGTACTGCGCTGTTGCCAAGGAGCTTTGATACTGAAGGCACGATGTCCTTCTCAACCTCTGCAGCTGTATAATCCTTGCCAAAGTCTGCTGTGGTTGATGTACCACCTACAAACTCAAGACTGTAGTTTAATGCATTGCCGCTTGTAGCACCGAAATAAATCATGCCGCCGATACCTGCAAGTATGACTACACCTGAGATAACAAAGTATTTAACTCTGTTCTGTACAAATCTGATAACCTTTCTCTTCTTTGCCTTGCCGTAGAACTTCTCAGCCCTGACACCGACACCGTAAAATGCTCTTGTAAGGTATTTTGCAATAAAAAGAGCTGTAAACAGTGACAGAATAATTGAAATCATAAGTGTGTATGCAAAGCCCTTTACTGTACCTGAACCGAGCACCATAAGCACAAGTGCTGCGATAAATGTGGTAACCTGTCCATCGAGGATGGCTGAAAGAGCCTTCTTGTAGCCCTCATTTACTGCAGCAAGCACTGATTTGCCACCTGCGATTTCCTCACGGATACGGGCAAATACAATAACGTTTGCATCTACTGCCATACCGATACCAAGGATGATACCCGCGATACCCGGCAGTGTAAGTGTAATCTCAAACCAGTAAATAAACAGTACTGTAAGCATTGAGTAAAGTGCAAGTCCGATAGATGCAACAACACCGAGTATACCATAGAGTACAATCATGAATACCATGATTAAGATAATTCCGATGATTGCAGCCTTTACTGCATTTGTGAGCGCTGTTCCACCGAGCTGTGCGCCAACAACATTTGACTCTAACTCCTCGAGCTGGAGGTTGATGGCTCCGACACGGATAAATGTTGCAAGGCTTGTTGCCTCGTCGTAATCCTTCATTCCGTTGATTACACAGTTACCATCTGAGATAACGGCGCTTACTGTAGGAACGCTGATGAAATGATCATCATAGTATATACCGATTGACTGTCCTGCATCCTTAGCCTTCTTGGTGGCATCTGCCCATGTATCAATAGCTTCATCCTTGAGCTTTAATGAAACAACAGGCTCCTTTGTTGATGTAGATGATGACTGGTCATACTGGGCGCTTGCATCCTTTACATCGTTACCATCGAGTATGACTGAGCCATTGGCCTTTAGTGTATCAATATCATAGTTGAGCTTGTAGCCTCCCTCAACCGATGTGTCCCGTGTGTAGTTGGCATTTCCATTACTGTCGTACTGGGCGATGAAGTACAGTGATCCCGGGCTTCCGAGGTCCTCAAGTACCTTGTTAGGATCGTCAACACCTGGAATCTCAACTGTGATACGGTCATCACCGCTCTTGTATACAGAGTACTCTGTTGTGTAGCTTTCTGCACGCTCCTCGAGCTTTGCGATAGTATCGCTTACGTCCTTGTCTGAAGGATTCTTGTCCTTGATATGGTAGGTGATTGAAACACCACCTGAGAGGTCGAGACCAAGCTTGATATTCTGATAATCCTTATCCTTGGTGCTCTCACCATTAGCAGTAGCCTCCTGCTTTTGCTTTGTGTCGGTGATTACTGCTGTGGAATACCAGCCCAGTAAGCCGATACAAATGACTGCCACAAGGATAATCACCCAACTCTTTCCTTTTTTCATTTTCTTGTACCTTCCTGTCATTTTGCTACCATCCATATAGGTATACAGATGGCAAATATATTCGCACACGGGTCACAAATACAGCTATCCGTTTCCCGTGACAAATTCAAATTATTGTGCATCATCTGCCATATCAGCCTCTGCTGCCTTAATCATGATAGCGCACTCTATACGCTTCTTCTGCAGCTCACAGCCTAAATCATAGGCATCAGTGATTGTGCCGTGGAAGTTGTATGAGTTGGCGGCACAGCCACCGCTGCAATAGAATCTGGCAAAACAGTTGCGACATTTTTCCTTGGCATAAACATTACAGCACTTAAACTCATCCTGGATGTCAGTGGCCTTGATGCCATCCCAGACATTACCCATAAGGAAGTCCTCATTGCCCACAAACTGGTGGCATGGATATAAATCTCCCCATGGAGTCACTGCCAGGTACTCAGTTCCTGAGCCACAGCCGGAAAGACGCTTATATACACAAGGTCCTCCCTCTAAATCTATCATAAAATGGAAGAAATTGAAGCCGTTTCCTGCCTTGTTTCTCTTTACCATCTCTGCTGCAAGTCTGTCGTACTCATCAAAGAGCACAGGTAAATCAGAATCCTTAAGTGCATACTCATCTGTAGGCTGTGCCACAACAGGCTCAACCGAAATCTGCTTGAAGCCTAAATCAGCCAGATGAAGCACATCCTTTGAAAAATCAGTATTGAAATGCGTGTATGTACCTCTCACATAGTACTTGTCCTGATGTCTGCTCTCTGCAAACTTCTGGAATTTCGGAACAATAAGGTCATAACTGCCGGCACCCTTTCTGAAAGGCCTCATGCGGTCATGAACCTCCTTGCGTCCGTCGATACTAAGGACTACATTGTCCATCTCTCTGTTGGCGAACTCCATAATCTCGTCATTTAAGAGCACACCGTTTGTGGTGAGTGTGAACCTGAAATGCTTGTCATGAAGCTTCTCCTGCTCTCTTCCATATGCCACAAGCTGCTTCACCACATCCCAGTTCATGAGAGGCTCTCCTCCAAAGAAGTCTACCTCTAAGTTTCTTCTGCTGCCTGAATTGGCAATCAAAAAATCAAGTGCCTGTTTTCCTGTCTCGTAGCTCATGAGAGCTCGTCTGCCGTGATACTCGCCCTCCTCTGCAAAACAATATCTGCAGGCAAGGTTGCAGTCGTGCGCTATGTGAAGGCAAAGTGCCTTTACAACTGTCTGGCGCTTCTTGAAATCTATGATACGCTCTTTGTATGTATCTTCTGTGAAGAGCTCTTCATTATCCTTAAGCTCATTTACCTCCTGTATTGCTTCTTCTATCTCCGTCTGTGGATACCTGTCCACAAGCTTTTCAATAATCTCCTTAGCTGAGTTGTCCTCAAACAGCTCAATAACGTCATATGTGACATCATCCACCACGTGAATTGCGCCACTGTTGACATCTAAGACAATATTATAGCCGTTGTTCTTGTACTGATGAACCACTACAATATTCCTCTCTTTCTATACACATTTTAAAATTACACTGCGAAAAGAGTGTGCACCTATCAGCGCACACTCTTTAAATCCGCTTCACCTATGACTATTTGTACTGCTCGCAAGTCTGGTTTCCAACTGTACAAGATGTCTTGCAAGCTGACTGGCATGATGTCTGGCACTCGCCACATCCGCCCTTTTTAACTGTGTTCTGTAATTTTCTTGTATTTAATGTCTTTACGTGTTTCATTTTTATCTCCTTTTCATTTAGCGATGTCTGATTGACACATCATATTTGCTTTCAACATTATATCACAGCATTATCAATATGAAAAGTCCTTTTTTAGCGAAAAACAAGCGCTGAAAACATTACCAGAAGTAGTATTATCAAAAGCTCAAATATATTTTTGGATTCGCCTATATCTATGACCACAGTTGCTATCACATACGTTACCCAGTATGCCACAACCGTCACTCTGATAAATCGCCTGCGGTGAAAGCAGCATTTGAGTAAAAATCCGCACACAAGCCCCACCACTATATTGACCGCCATTGAGAGTGCAAAGCTTATCCACTCCGCCATGTCGACAAAGCACTGTACTATGGAAAGTATGATAAGGCACAAAAGCGCCGTAAGATGCATGATACATATTGTTATCACAGGACCTTTGATTTTTCTCCACATAAAAACGCCCTCCACACATCATATATATGTGCAAAGGGCGGTAATTATTCATATATGAAATTCATTCATGATTACAGCTCACAGTTATTCACTGTTCTAGGGAATGGAATAACGTCACGGATATTGCCCATGCCGGTAAGATACATTACGCATCTCTCAAAGCCCAATCCAAAGCCTGCGTGTCTTGCAGAGCCGTATTTTCTTAAGTCAAGGTAGAACTTGTAGTCATCCTCTGAAAGGCCAAGCTCATTTATTCTGGCAAGGAGCTTGTCGTAGTCATCCTCTCTCTGGCTTCCACCGATGATTTCTCCGATTCCCGGCACAAGACAGTCAACTGCTGCAACGGTCTTTCCGTCGTCATTCAGCTTCATGTAAAATGCTTTTATCTCCTTCGGATAATCTGTGACAAATACAGGGCGCTTGTAAATCTGCTCTGTGAGGTATCTCTCATGCTCTGTCTGTAAATCACAGCCCCATGATACCTTGTAATCAAACTTGTCATTGTGCTTTGAAAGGATGTCGATAGCCTCTGTGTAGGTCACACGGGCAAAATCATTTTCAACAACATTTCTTAATCTGTCAAGGAGCCCCTTGTCCACGAAATTGTTGAAAAATGCCATCTCCTCAGGTGCATTTTCAAGCACATAGTTGATAACATACTTGAGCATGCTCTCTGCAAGTATCATATCATCCTCAAGGTCTGCAAAAGCAATCTCAGGCTCAATCATCCAGAACTCTGCCGCATGACGTGTGGTGTTTGAATTCTCCGCACGGAAGGTAGGTCCGAAGGTGTAGATATTCTTGAATGCCATAGCATATGTCTCGCCGTTTAACTGTCCTGAAACAGTAAGGTTGGTAGGCTTATTAAAGAAATCCTTTGAGAAATCCACCTTTCCTTCCTCTGTCATAGGGAGATTGTTCAAATCAAGTGTGGTCACCTGGAACATCTCTCCTGCACCCTCACAGTCACTTCCTGTAATAAGTGGTGTGTGCACGTACACAAAATCCCTCTCCTGGAAGAATTTGTGAATAGCATATGCGCAGAGTGAGCGCACTCTGAAAACTGCCTCAAATGTATTGGTACGAGGTCTTAAGTGTGAGATTGTACGAAGATACTCAAATGTATGTCTCTTCTTCTGCAGAGGATAATCCGGTGTGGATGCACCCTCAACAGTCACCTCAGCTGCCTGAATCTCAAATGGCTGCTTTGCATCAGGAGTGAGCACAAGTGTACCCCTTACGATAATTGCAGCTCCGACATTGATTTTACCAACCTCATCATAGTTGTCTAAGCCATTTCCGTATACCACCTGGATTGGCTCAAAAAATGTACCGTCGTTTACCACGATAAATCCAAAATTCTTTGAATTACGGTTGCTTCTGACCCATCCTCCGATAGTCACCTCTTTGTCAGCGAATTTGTCCTTGTTGCGGAAAATCTCGCGTATGTTTGTAAGTTCCATTATCTAATCCTCCATTTAAGCTGCCTGCGCATCACCACAGACAGCATATTTATCGTTATTATTCGGCATCAGCGCTGCCACTTGAAGTATCCGGCGCTGCACTGCCATCCTCAAATGTCACATTTGCTTTCTCTGTGACTGTATCAATAGCCTTGTTTACAAGGTACTGGTTCTTAAGGTATGTCTTTCCCTCATCCTTGTGTCCGCTTCCAAAATACTTGTATACCTCAGAAGCCTTGCTGAACTGGCCATTGCTGGCTGATACGATGTAATCCACATAGCTGTTGAAGGCATCATCATCCATCTTGATATTTTCCTTCTCAGCGATAAGTCCAAAGATGAACTCTGTCTTTATCTGGTCTGTCAGATTCTCCTTCCACTTCTCTGTGGCCTGATCCACTGTCATGTTGTAGTTGGACTTTAAATATTTCTTAAGTGTCTGTCCATCCTTGACATTTTCCTTGGTAAATGAAGCAATATACTCATTGAGTCTGGCCTGTAAATACTCATCAGGAATCTCAACTGTGCTGTTGTCAATCATGTAGCTCTTTATCTTGTCCACCTCAGCGCTGTAGAGCTGCTGCTTCAAATCCTTCTCAATCTGTGTGCTAAGCTGGGCATTTGTTGTCACCCCGGCCTTTCCAAACACTGTGTTGACCTGCTCGTCTGTCATATCAGCAAGTGCAACAGGATCTGCTGAGTAAATGCCCTTTACTGTATACTCAAATGTAACTGTCTGTCCGTTTAGGTCATCTTTGCCATAATCCTCAGGGAATGTCACGTCACCCTTAACCTTGTCGCCCACCTTCGCGCCGATTAAAGGCTTTGTAAATCCATCGATAAAGGATGAACCGCCGACCTGGCTGTTATTTGTCACATCAAGCATCACATCTGTAGCTGAGCCACCATCAAATGCTTTGCCATCCTTATATCCTGTGTAATCAACCTTGACATAATCGCCATCTGCAACTGTATCACGATCTGTAACCTGCTTGTACGCATCTGCACCATATGACTGAAGCACATTGGTCAGATATGTCTGCTTTGCCGCATCGTTTATCTCATAATCATTTGAGACAGTAATTGCAATACCTGAATAGTCTGCAAGCTTTGTAACCTGCTTTGCGTAGTCTATGTCAAACTGTCCGCTTCGCATCGTCTCGCCGCCGGCCTCGGTGCCTGCCTCTGTTGCGCTCTTTGAGCCACCCTTTTTGCTCTTGCCGCTTATCACAACAGCAAGCGCAATAATTACCACGATAAGTGCAATCACAATCACTGCTATGACTGCCTTCTTACCTGTATTCTTTTTCTCACTCATTGGAATCCTCCTGAAATCTGTAAGTCATGTTATTTATATGTACAATGCCCTGCCACGGCAAAAACGCATCCGCAAAACACTATACCTGTCTACAATATCACATATCAGGTCAAATTACAACGAGTGAAAATTTCTTTATCTTTGCAAATACCGGAGGAGTATGCATCCTAAGCCCTACTGTCACCCTGGCATTCTTTTGCAGCCTTACCGGCTTAAGCAGATGTGTCACAAACCTGACATCAGCCGGGAAAATGTCGCTTGTATATGTATGAACGCCGCTTTCATCCTCCACATCCATAAACAGCTTGACCTCGACACCTGTTGTATTGGTTCCCCTATAGTCAACCGCTGCTATATACTCACCGGTATATTCAATATCCACCGTCTGGCTTATCGAATAGTCAAAATTGGCATCCGAAGAGATAAACACTCCATCCTTCCCAAGTGTATACTGTCTTTCTTCAAGGCTTGTCTCAATCTGCCAATTATTAAATCCATCCTTAAATTCAGGATTTGAGATTAGATTTCCATGAATCATAAGAAGCTTCATGAAATCCTCCACCTCCGGTGTTTCTTCATACTCATAAAGTGATTCAATATACTTATCAAGCTCTTTAATCGGCGGATTTTTCGGATCAAAGTCCCTGATTGCATCCCAGCCCGGCAAAGCCCTGCCATGCTCGTCAAACATACCCATATTCTCAAACCAGGTTCCCATGCCTTTACCAGGTACACCGACAGGCTCCCAGTAGTATACACCGGTCTTTCCGGTATCCTTTGACACTTCTGCTGCTATCTGCATGATTATTTCAAGAGACTTCTTCTGCTCTGCGCTGCCTGCATCAAGGCCTGCAGTCTCCATGAGTTCCTTCGAGATATGATCTCCCTTGCAATGCCTCCACGGATGAGCTGTCTCCACAATATAAACCGGCAGATTATATAATTTTATGAGCCTGCTCATAGTATCCTTCAAATCCATGAAGGTACCATGCCAGAACGAATAAAAGGAAAGGCCAATCGCGTCAATCGGCAGCATGCCCGCATTAAACATAGAATCAAACCAAGGCATAATACAGTTATATCTGCCTCCCTGATCCAGATGAATCATGACCTTTGTCTCCGGGAGCAGCTCCCTGACAGCTCTGATTCCCTCATTTACAAGCGCAGCCAGCTGCCTGTACTGTGGCACTGCACCATCCGGAAACAGCATACCACTCCTTATTTCATTGCCAATCTGAACCATATCCGGCGCACAATCCATGATTTTTAATCTGTATAGCACATCATATGTGTACTTGTGCACTGCCTCCTTCAGCTCATCAAAGCTTAAATTCTTCCACGCATCAGGCTTATTCTGCTGTCCCGGATCTGCCCAGTAATCTGAATAATGAAAATCAAGCAGAAAATGCATTTTGTATTTTTTAATGACATGAGCCATCTCGAGAACATATGTAAGACTGCAATACCCCTTAGACTCCGGCACCTTGTCAGGCTCATTCCATATGCGCAGACGGACTGAATTTACATTATTCAGCTTTAAAAAATCAAATACCCTGCACACATGACCTTCCCTATCCATTATTTGTATATTATTGTCAGCCATCATAGGAACGGATGAAATATCCACTCCCTTTAAGAAATTGCTATCCTTTTTCTGCTTGTGCTGCTGCTTAAGCTGATACATCTTTGTGTCAGCACTTACGAGATAATCATCAAAGCTTTTACCACTGCCCGGCTTCGTATATATGATGCCGTGACTGATAAACAGGCTGTGCTGCTCCATGATATCATACACGCGCTCTATATACTTCTCAGCGGTGTCATGGCTGTCACCCGGAATAAATACGATAAATTCATCTCCACCGAATCTGTATACCATACTGTCCTTAGGCTTTTGTTCTTCAAGCACTCTTGCCACAGTCTTTAAAAGCTCATCCCCATACTGGTGTCCGTAAGTATCATTTATGTCCTTGAAATCATCCACATCAAGAAATACTAAGGTGCAGCCGATATTTTTGGCTTCAAGCTCAGCAAACAAGGGAATGACCATCTCATTACATGCCACACGATTGTATAGCCCCGTGAGTGCATCATGGTTGTAAAGATTCTTAAGCTCATTATTTGTATTCTCAAGCACCTTCTGCTTAAAAAGATTCTCAAGCTTCTTAAGCAGGGCCGACTGTATGTCAAACTGCTCAGGATGGTCGTACAAAAACTCAGGATTCCTGAGTATTACATAGCCCACTATCTCGTCCCTGAAATGCAGCGAGCAATACATATAGCAGGTGTTTTTATCTACACTCTGCATGTACTGCATAAGGTCATTTACACTCTTAAACTCAAGCTTTCCATTGTCCTTGTCATCCGCATAGAGTACAACCTCGTCGTCAATATCATAGCCATGCTTCCTAAAGTGTGCATTGTTCCTTGCAGCAGCCAGATCAGAAACACCGACCACATACACTCCGTCACACTTCATGCTCTGTATATAGTCAGAGTATCTCTCAAACAAATCATAGTATTCATTGCACTCCTCGAGCTCTTTCTGGAGGATCATTACTGCATCCTCCTCCTGCTCTCTTGCAACGGAGCCTTTGATAATATTCTTTATGTAATTACGATAGTCCACTCTGCCGGTATTAGGGCATCCGCAGCTCTCAGCCGGGATAAACTCAGAATCAAGGTATTTATCAGAAGCATCGCCCGTGCCATTCCAAAGCGCCTTAAATATCTCAAGAGCTTTTCTGCCTATATTGCCCCTGTTGTGCTCCACTGTTGTAATCTGTGGGTTAAAATACGCAGCCTTATCCAGATTGTCAAAGCCTGTAACCTTAAAATCCTGTGGTACCTTGTATCCAAGAACCTCTGCTGTCGCACACAGTCCTGCTGCTATATTGTCATTTGCACATAAAAACACATCCGGTAACGGCTTTTTGCTCTCGTGCCAATCACTCATATACCTGACACCTGTCTGATAGTCAAACTCACCAAACATGTACATATCAGCTGTAAGTGGTATGCCATAATCACTTAAAGCCTCCTTGAAGGCTTCAAAACGCATTCTGTTCTCATAATGATACGGCGGGCCACCTGCAAACACAAAGCTTTTGCAGTTATGCTCATAGTACATATGATCCATCACCTTGCGAAACAGCCTCTTATTGTCGTTGCCTACATAGTAAAACCCGTCCACCTTATACCCGATACTCACTACCGGCACATTTACCGACTGCAGCTTTCTGACCATATACTGTATCTGATCCAGGTCGGTCGTATTGGTGCAGTCAAATACCACTCCGTCGAAGCTGTTTAAATCAGGCAAATCGTTCAGCGCATACTCGCCTTTGTTAAACTTTGAATCATGGCTCCAGGTTCCGTTGGTGTTGTAAAAATACAGGCACACATCCAGTCCCAGCTCTTTAGAGCCTCTCATGATACCCTCAACCCACGAATATGTTACATATCTTCTCCAGCCATCAGCCAGAAGAGCAATTTTCTTCATTAATAAATACCCCTTTGCGTCTTCTAAAGACTTTTTCAAAAAATGTAGTTCTATTATACTACGATTTCACCTATTCTTGCAATAAAGATTGATTTTTTTTAGCATATTTGATAAAATTGATTTAAATAAGCAAATTTTTAGGAGGGATACGTTTTGAATCCAGCATTAATCGTACTTATTGTTATCGCAGTAGTGCTTGTGGTAGCATTTATAGTATTAACAATCCTCGGTAAAAAAGCACAAAAAAGAAAGGAAGAGCAGGACGAGCAGATAGCTGCTGCATCACAGACAGTCAACATGCTAATCATTGACAAAAAGCGTATGAAGCTGAAGGATGCCGGTCTCCCACAGCAGATTGTTGAGCAGACACCAAAGCTTATGCGCCGCTCAAAGCTGCCTGTAGTCAAGGCCAAGGTCGGACCAAGAGTCATGACTCTTATCGCAGACGAGCAGATCTTCGATGAGATTCCTTTAAAGAAAGAGGTCAAGGCTTCTGTCAGCGGTATCTACATCACAGCTGTCCGCGGTATCAGAGGACCTCTTGAGAAGCCTAAGAAGAAAAAAGGCTTCCGTGCAAGAATGGCAGAAAACTACAGCAAGGCCAACGAACAGCTCAAGGCTGAGGAGGCTGCAAAGGCTGAAAGAAAAGCTGCTAAAGAGGCAGCCAAAAAGGCTAAGCAGAAATAATATCATGATTTAATTTTCATGTACATAAACAGAGCATGTGGGATGGCTTTCATCCTCACATGCTCTGTTTTTTATATGCTTTGTATATATGTTTTATATATTTTTTACCCCATAGGCCTGGCAGACTTTTATGCAATTTTGACTGCTGCGCCTTTTTTCTTCACAGCTATATTGATGTGACAGTCGCCTACAAATTCATAGTTGACATCAAGTGCATACTTTACCTCTGCCCTTATCTCGTCCTCGGTCTCCTTTACATCTATACTTGTGGCATCGATGCCTATCTGGATACTTCCAAACGGTGTATAATAATATGTCAGGTTTTTCTTTCCCTTCTCAAATATCATATGTACACTCATAGGTCCCTTGCGGGTGAATTCAAGATAATTGTCATTGAATTTAAGCATATTTTTGAGTGTCTGGGTCTCGCCCTCCATTATCTCCTCAAAAAGCACATAGTGCTTGTTATTTCTTATATAATACTCTCCCGGAGCTATAACCTCTACCGCATCAGACTGCTGATCCGGTGCAAGCTGCAGGCCCTTTAATGATACTACTACATCCTTTGTCATTTCTTTCTCCTTATCCTCTTGCACATCTAAATTAATTCATGGTTTAATAATTTGTCATTACATATTTTCTTTTAATATATTTTTTCAGCATGAATATACTAACTGTTTTATCTGAAAATATCAAGGATTTTTAGTTTTATTTCATATTTTCCACTGTCAAATATGCTCTCATACTCGTCCGGAGTGAGTACCTCCTTAAGATTTTCCTTTGCTTCGTCCTCCACCACCTCGTACACACTGCCCCTAAAGCACATATTTGGATACAGCACGCACCACCAGTTATGACCGGCTCCATCGCCCAGTGTTATTTCAAGCGCCTCGTAATTTCCCTCAGGAAATGTATAGTCCCCATACGTCTTTTCCGGGAAATCGGTGTGTGTAAGCTCTGCCGATGCACCATATGTAAAGCCGTTTGCTTTAAGCGTCTCCTTTGATACCGCTATTATTTCGTCCATATGGCCATTTACGGTTGCTCTGGTTTCTTCAATATTTTCGCACTCCAACAAGTATGGCTCAATATATGCGCCCACTGCATCGCGCACCTGCTTTTTCACATTCTGGTCTGCCTCGCTGTCGCTGTTTGCCAGCACGTGGAAACGCAGGATTTTGCCGGCGATGGATTTTTGCATGTCTGCTGCACTCGCTGTACTATTGATGCCTGTGGCAGGTGTATGATTTTTTGCAGCTATTGCTGTCGTAAGGGATATTATTGCTATGGTTGTTATTATTATATTCTTTCTCATGTAAACAAGTATTGCCTTATTTGACGAGCTTATTCATCTTTTTGCATTTTTTTATGATTTTTCATAGCTTTCATTCGTATAGTCATCAAGTAAGGTGCCAAGTGTAATTATCGGTTCATCCTTCTCATGATTCTCCTTATTTATTTTCTGTTCATAATAATCACCCATGTTATCAAAGATATCGTTTATATCGTCTGCTATGCACACATATGTGTTTCTCGGAAATTTCTTTGATGTCTTACAGTATTCCATAAAGTCTGAATAAGCTGCTTTATCGTTTCTCAGCGTTTTTCCTATTAATATCACCTTCAGATGATTGGTATCGGCCTTCTGTGACAGCCGCTCCTCGAAGTTGTCCACGGCTGTTTTGATATCATCTGCATATTCCGGTTCGTAGGATTTGTCCATGTTATAGTAGAACTCTATATATCCGCTATTTTCATTTGCCGAAACATCTCTGTGGCTAACATATTCTTTGTAATCAGTTACTTCCTTACCTGTTACTTCTTTATCGGTTATTTCATCAGTATCTACAGCTACAACATCCACCGCCGCAAGTGTCGGAAAGCAGCGCTCCTCAAGCTCCACTGCACTGCAGCCGGTAAGCATGAGACCTATCGTCAGCACTACTATGACCGGTATTGCTATACACAATAAAAATCCAAGATATTTTTTCACGATTTCATCTCCACTTTCAAGAATATATGCTAAGGCTACTGTGACTGCTATGACAAATATGATGCACCAGCTTCTCATACTGCTATTTTCCTCGTCATGGCTTTTCTGTCTGTCACAGCTTAATTGTTTATTGTTACTGAAGCCTCGGCTTTTATTAAATGTAAATATAACTTTTGTCGTATTTTCAGCAAAATTCTCACATCTTAAAACCGCATAATAAAGGCTCATATTGAGTACTGAAAACAGCGTGAAAAACCACACTGACAGCATCAGTGCATCTGCCCTCTTGAAGAAGCTGCCTTTTATCTGCACATCACTCATCAGTACGACAGCCGGAAACTCTATTTCCGACAGTGAATATTTTCCGAAGCTCCCAAGCAATACTGCATACAATAAAAAAAGAATGCCTACATATGTGAGTATTGCTTTACTCACACTCCATCGTATCTGTGAGGCAGTGCGCTCCCTTACAAACAGTATATTGAACACGGAAATGGATGCTGCAAACACATAGTATGCGCCCGCGAATATATCCGCTATGCCAAAGTCCACCCCCACTCTGTCCTTAATCATCAGATAGTCCAATCTCACATCCGATATTGCAAACAAAAGCATAGCAGCAAGCGGTATCAGTACAAAGAAAAATACTACCTCGTATACTCTGGCACGGCACTCCACTCCGCCACTTAGCGCATAAGCGCACACTAACATTATCACAAGAAGTACAACTGTAAATGACTCATCCGGTATAAGGCTGTCACGTATCAGCTTTACAAATATCCATGCAAGAAATGCCGCCTGTGACAGTTCATATACAGCAATAATTAAATCATAAATTAATATTTTTGCATATGCTGTTTTGTCAAGGCTTCTATCATATATTGTTCTCCTGCGTTCACGTACCTCGCTTACTATCCACATAAACAGCCATGCCATAAAAACTCCGAGTGCAATTGAGATAAAACCATACTTTCCCATTTTCGCCAGATTGTTTGGAAGCACCAGAGTGCCGACTCCAAGCAGATTAAAAACATATAGTCTGTATAGCTGGCGGGGCGATATGCTTTCGTTTTGTGCAAATGTGTAACTTGTGCTCATATTTTTAGTCATACTTATTTCCTTTCAGCTTCCTGCACTCCTTTTCTCTTGCAAATACAGGCCGTCTCCAAAGTCTTCGAAGCGGAAACCGTATGATACTATCCTTTTCATCCTCACCGCCTGTCAGCTCGCTGCCCACGAATGGCATCATGTAAGGGTAACCACAGCTTTTGAGCTTTGCAAGATGTAAAAGTATCACCATCAGGCTAATTAAAAATCCAAAGTATCCAAGCCATGCCGACATAATTATTACAGCGAATTTGAGTATCCTAAATGAAAATGCAAACTCCTCACTCGGTATGGCAAATGAGCAAAGTGCGGTAAATGCAACCAGAATGACCACTATCGGACTTACTAAATTTGCATCCACTGCTGCCTGTCCGATTATGAGTCCTCCGACTATACCTATCGTGTTTCCCATGGCTCCGGGAAGTCTTATGCCTGCTTCGCGTAGCAGTTCAAAGGACAGCTCCATCATGAGTACCTCTATGAGCTGTGGAAAAGGGCAGCCGAGTCTGGCTTCATAAAACGCCAGTATAAGTGGTGTCGGAAGTATCTGTGTATGAAAATTTGTGACCGCCAGATAAAGCCCCGGCAATGTAAATGACATGAAGGCTGCCACGTACCTTATCAATCTCGCAAAGCTTGCCGCTATCGTTCTGTTATAGTAATCATCTGCGGTTTTTAAAAAATTGTTCATGGTTGTTGGCAGTATTATCGCTATCGGTGAATTATCGCACAGCACCACAGCCCTCCCCTCCAGGAGCGCATTTACCGCCACATCCGGCCGCTTTGTGGTCTGAAGCTGTGGAAACGGTGAATACCATTTTGCCTCAGCAAACTGTTCAATGACTCCCGAATCACCCACATGGTCTATCACATAGCTGTCCAGGTTCTTTTCCACTTCCTCAACAAGCCCCGGTTTTACGAGGTCTCTCACATATAGTATATCCACATTGCTGTGTCCGCGAAGCCCCTTTTTCACCTCTTTGCACTTTAAGCGTGTGCTCCTTAGCCTACGCCTGATAAGTGCTGTATTTATCTTTATTGAATCAGTAAAGCCCTCATTGGAGCCTCTTATTACCTTTTCCGAATCAATCTCCTGAATTGACAGGGCAGGATATCCCTTATCAGGAAGCTTGAAGGCATCCGGATAACCATCCACAAAAAATATCACATCTCCTGTCAGCATCATCTGGGCCGCCTCATTAACCGTGTGCAGATGTGCAAATTCAGATAGAGCTGCCTGATTTTTGTCGAGTACTTCCTTAACCTGATCCCGGTCTATTCCCTCAAGGTATGAGGTAAATCGTCCAAATGCACTGTTATTGATACCGGAGCCTTCACATGTCACCTCAATATAAGCAACAAAACACTTTATTGAGGCATCACGCCCCAGATACATCTCCTGCATCTTGATATCTGAGCAGTCAGAATATATCTGCCTGAAGCTTTTTATGTTCTCATCTATGTTTGTGGTCATCTTTAACTCTCCTATATCCTGTCACGTTCTAAATCCCTGATATAGTATGACCATACAAGCTCGCAAATATCCTTGATTACTTATTTTTTGCTATTATCTAAGCCACTAAAAAAGGCCGCCGTTCACACGTCAGTGCAACCGGCAGCCCCTGGTTTTGTTATATTATTTTGTATTTTATTATCTTTGTCTGCTATAATCTTGTTTTATTTCTGTTTTATTTCTTCTCTTCATCCTGCTTTTGTATCACAGCCTTCACAGCAACCGCCTGATTGGCCACATGCGTATGCATTTCTGTAGTCACAAGCTCCATATTTCTTGACTCAAGCGCCCTGTAGATGGCGTCATGCTCCTTCACAAGCATCGGATAATTCTTTGGGTCCTTCAAATACTCCACTCTGTAGCGGTACATCTGCTCACGGATATTGTTCATCATAGATACAAGCTTCGCATTGCTGGTCGCCTCATAAATAGCATCGTGAAACTTCACATCCTCCTCAGCTATCTTTTTCACATCTCCTGAGTCCATGCTCCTCTTGAACTCGTCCTTTATGGTTTTTAGATTCGCAAGCTGCTCATCACTGATTTTCTTACAGGCTATTTTGGCTGCAAGCTCATCAAGAGCCTCTCTCACCTCAAGCACATCCTCCATATCCTTGAGAGTCATCTTGGCAACCTCTGCGCCCTTTCTCGGCATTGTGACTGCAAGCCCCTCCTGCTCAAGCATTCTGATTGCTTCACGTATAGGTGTACGGCTGACTCCAAGCTTTGACGCAAGCTGCAGCTCCATAAGTCTCTCTCCCGGCTTGAGCTCACCCTTTAAAATTGCCTCACGAAGTGTGTTAAACACCACATCACGCAGTGGCAGATATGCATCCATATTTAAAGTTAAATTATCAGTCATCAAACTTCTCCTATCTCTTGTATTATCATTCTCACATATAAGAAAAAAGTAACTATAAAGCACCCGCTGTGCTATCCGGATATCACGTTATTTGCGATTATTGTATACAGATGTCAGATACACCTGTCTGGCAAGATGTGAGCTTCTCATGGCTTTGTACGCTTTCTTTGCAGTATCTTCATCGTCAAACAGACCAAAAACCGTCGGACCACTACCGCTCATCATGGCTCCTACCGCGCCATTTGAAAGCATATGCTTCTTTATCTCATCTATCACCGGATAATTTGGTATAGTCACAGTCTCTAAGACATTTCCCATATGCGCTGCGATATCATGCAGATTCTTAGCCTTTATATCATCTATCAGTAGGTCTATATCCGGATGAATTGTCGTATCATCAAGCTTCAGATTCTGGTACACAAATTTTGTGGATACCGAGATGGACGGCTTTGCAATAAGCACCGGACACTTTACCATTGGAGGAAGAGGACTAAGTGCCTCTCCTATGCCCTCGGCCAGCGCCGTGCCTCTCATAATACAGTATGGTACGTCCGCACCTATCTGCACACCTCTTTCCATAAGCTGTCTCTTTGTCAGTCCCAGTGAAAAAAGCCTGTTTACACCTATAAGCATGGCTGCCGCATCAGTACTGCCCCCCGCCATCCCTGCTGCAACAGGAATACGCTTGTCCAGCTTCACTGATACACCGTCAGTTATAGAAAACTCATCCATCAGAAGCTTTGCAGCCTTGTATATGAGATTGTTCTCGTTTACAGGGAGAAAAGACAGATTGGTCTGTATCTGTATGCCCGGCTCCTTTGTCCTTTTGATATCAAGCCTGTCATACAGATGAATGGTCTGCATAATCATGCGGACCTCATGATATCCGTCCTCTCTGCGCCTCACAACATCCAGCCCCAGATTAATCTTGGCTAATGCTTTTAATGAAATATCGTTATTACTACCCATATTGTATTACCTCTGTTTTTTGTATACAAGGATTATAACACACCCTGCCAAAAAGAGCAAATTTAAATATTCTCATTTAATTGTTCATTTTCATTACTTTTCAGATTTTCCATGTATTGCACAAAAACACTATGTTCACATAGTACATGTTTACTAGATTTAAAAAGTAACCCTCTAACGCACCACAACAAAAAGCCTCACAGCATTGATAATGCTTGTGGGGCTTTTTTTAAAAAGTTTTTCTAAACTCGTATGTACAATTTTTCTATTTCTTTTCCAATATAAATTTGCTAATCAGCTCGTTCATTGTCTCCGCCTGTGCTGAAAGCTCCTCACTTGTTGCTGATGTTTCCTCTGCATTTGCTGAGTTTGACTGTACAACATCTGATATCTGATTAATGCCAGCCTCTGCCTGCTCCATAGCCTTTGCCTGCTCCTCTGCAATCTCGCTGAGTTTTTGAGAAGAATCTGCAACTTCCTTCATACCATTGATAACCTTTTCAATAGAAGTACTTACGCGCTCTGCAGCTTCATTCCCCTCGTTAGATACCGCAATGGCACTCTCTATAAGCTGACGTGTGTCAACTGCAGCCTTGGCACTCTGCTCTGAAAGACTTCTGATTTGTCCCGCAACAACTGCGAATCCTTTACCTGCCTCACCTGCACGCGCTGCCTCGATAGCTGCATTGAGTGAAAGAAGGTTTGTCTGACTGGCAATATCCTCAATCTCAGAAATGATATTCTCAATCTGCTTAGATGTATCATTGATGCGTCCGATAACATCAACCATGCCCTGCATCTCTGTATGGCTGTGATCTGCTTCCTCAGCATACTCCTGTGCAATCCTGTATGTATCATTGAGCTTCTCAGATGTTTTCTCAACACCGCCTGTGATATCTGCAAATGTAGCCTGAAGCTCCTCAATGGCTGCTGACTGATCCATAGCACCTTCTGCGATTTCCTGTGCTGCCTGAGCAAGGTTGTTAGAACCTGCTGTAACAAGTGATGATATCTCATTGATATGTGACATAACATCATTCATCTGTGTCTTCATCTGACGCATTGCCATGAGAAGTCCAATAAAATCTCCGGTATATTTATCTTCCATGTCTGATGAAACTGTATAATCTCCTTCTGCCATCTTTCCAAGAAGCTTGTCAGAGTCAGATATGATAGTCTTAAGGTCTGCTGCCATGTTTTTCGCAACCCCTACCATATCAGCAATTTCATCTTGTGAATCAACTGCCGGGAATGGAGCCTCAAGATCACCCTGTGCAAATGTACGTAATCTCTGTTTTAACTCATCGAGTGGTTTAGAAATACCAACTGCAACTTCGTCCCCGATTTTCATCGAGATAAAATATGAACTGACAATGATAACAATAACAATACCAAATGCGGCATATGATACTAATGATAATCTCTTGCTTAAATTATCTCCCTCTGTTACCTTTGTATCCATAAGGGCAACAAGCTGCTGATATATATCATCATATGCAGGTGCAAGCTCTGCTACTGCTCTCTCCTCGGCCTTCTTCTGTGTCTCAGGATCTGTAGCATTCCTACCTAACTGTCCGATTTCATCATCGAGACTCCAGTATGAGTCGAGCTTACTGTTTATATCATCATATATAGCCTGCTCCTCATCTGTCTTTATAGAGCTTTGCAGCTCTTTCCAGTATTTTTGAAATGATTCCTTTTTAGAATCATGTGTATCAGACATCTTACTTAATGTGTCAGAAGCTGTATAACCGATAAGAGCTCGTGTAGCGCTTCGTGTCTCTGAGAAGGTTACCATAACCTTTCCTATATCTCCCTGTGAAAATCCGTAAAAGGTTAGTGCGCTGGAATATCTCATTGATACAAGAATCATAAGAATACCCGCGATAACCCCCGATGCCGATGCTACAAATGTAGTCAGTCTGAAGCCTTTCTTTAAACGATTTTTGATGCTAAGTGCTTTCCACTTTGACATGTCTAATTTCATGATATTTCCTCCACATGAATAATGATACTTATATACTATTCTTCTATTATACACCTCTCAAAAAAATATACAAGCGCTAAAAAGGTGACTGCACGCTGCGTGCAGTCACCTTTTCATAATTCATAAATCACATTTCTTATATAATATTCGTTCCATCACGACACTTTTACATACACATCCGGCTTCTAGCCCTGTACCTGAGTGTCCTCTGTGCCATTCTTCCAGTCATCAAACTTCTTGAGCACTGCATCATAGGTATCCTGGCAAATTGATGGCAGCTTGTCTCCCCAGGCTCCTGTTGCCTGTGAAAAGCCTTTCTTGAATGCATTCAAAAGCTCATCAGCCTTGTCCTTGTCGCCTCCCGACAGTGCCTTTGCAAAGTCAAGAATACGGTCTGAAGTCTTCTCAACGCCCCAGTATCCATCCTCTGCGATGTCCTTTTTGGCCTGCGCTATCGTATCTGCATCTACAGTCAGATTCTCAAACAGACTCTTTAAGCCCTGTGACTTGTCCCAGGTTGAAGCCTGTCCTGTCATGGACTTTCTGACGATCTCGATAAGCTGCTGCTGTCTGGCGTTGGCATCATCCTTAAGTGCCTGTACCAGTGCATCTCTGTCTGCCTTGCTCATCTTCTGGTTTACTGTGCTCTTTGCAGTATCCTTTGAATCATCCTTGCTGTCTGATTTCTCATATACAGCTGCCTCCTCGCTGAAGCCTGCAGTCTTTGCATCCGACTTATCCGTCTTTGCATCCTGCTTCTTTGAAGCGGTATTGGTATTCTTTGTCTGCGCCTCGTCCTTTGCTGTGACACTCTGCGCCGCTACTGCTGAAACTACACTTGAAATAGCATCTAACATCTCTCATCCCTCCCTGGTAATGTGCGTGCGGGAATCCTTTCCCGCTATACTATTATCAACCTGTATAGCGTCTGATATAGCTAAACAGTTTATCTCTTATATTGTGTATCGGCTGTTTTGCGTCTGTTGCTTATAGCTTTAGCCGTTATTTTTTCAGCTTTCTGCCAAATATAAATGTCGAAAAATATATTACCGATGCGATAATCACTATCATCGGGCCTGTTGCCACATTGGTGTAGTATGACACTGCGAGGCCGACTATACCGGAAAATACTGAAAATATCACTGAAAAGAAATGATACTCACGCATATTTTCCGAAATATTCCTTGATGAAGCCGCTGGTAATATAAGCAGAGCATTTATTATAAGTATACCTATCCACTTGATGGATAGCATAACTATGAGTGCTACAAGCACCGCAAACAGATTATCCAGAAGACGCACATGGATACCCTTGCTTTTTGCCACGCTTCTGTGTATGCAGATGGCGTTGAGCTTATTAAAGCAAAGCACCCAGAATACTATAGTGACCACAAAAATCACGATTAGATAAACTATCTCCGTCTTTGTGATGCTTAGCACATCGCCCACCAGTATACTTGAGTATTTGCTGAAATTGCCGCCCTTTGACAGTATCGCAAGACCTATCGCCACAGAGCACGATGAAAATACCGATATAATGGTATCTGTTGACGCAGTGTTCAGACTGCCGATCTTGTTTAAAAGAAGCGCAAACACTATCGCAAATATCACCATGGCAAGTGAGGTATCAGCCATGCCGCATACCACACCGACAGCGATTCCGGTAAGTGCCGAATGTCCGAGCGCGTCTGAAAAGTATGCCATCTTTTTGTTTACAATCATGGTTCCCATTATGCCAAATAGCGGTGTGATGATGAGCACAGCGATAAGGGCATTTCTCATGAAATCATATTGAAGCCAGGAGGTTATATTCATTTGTGCTCCTCCTCTCTCACCCAGGATTCCTCTCCTGTGTAGAAAATTCTCTCAAATTCCCTGCTCTCAAACACTTCCTTCACAGTCCCCTGCTTTGCTACTGTCTTATCAAGCAGCACAACATGGTCTGCGTACTTTGCAACATAATCCAAATCATGTGATATGAGTATGATTGCAAGGTCATAGTGAGTCTTTAAATAATCCATGGTCTTATAGAAAAGCTCCATGCCGTTTTGGTCTATTCCGGACACCGGCTCATCCAACAGCAGCAGATTTGGCTCGTCCATGATTGCCATGGAAAGAAGCACTCTCTGCAGCTGTCCTCCCGAGAGGTTGCACACCTGCTTGTCGATGAGCTCCTCAGCCTCAAATACCTCGAGTGTCTCCCTTATCTTTGCCTCTATCTTTTTACTCTTTGGCAGAAAAACAGGATAATTGTACTGATAGCTTGCTATGAGGTCATACACGCTGACCGGTGTGTTTTTCTCGATATTAACAGACTGCGGCACATAGCCGATTTTAAGCTTAGCCATATGTCCGTCCTTAGTATCCTTGAACTCAATCGTACCGGTGTGAGGTATCTCGCCTAGTATCGCCTTTATGAGTGTGGATTTTCCGGCACCGTTTTGGCCTATTATGACATTGAAGGAGCCGCAATGTATGTGCATATTTACATCCTCAAGCACAGTCTGCTCTCCGAAGCTCACTCCAAGGTTATTTATTTTTATGCAATGAAAGCCACATGGCTGTATTATTTTCCGCATATTTTCTCCAATTTTATTTAGTAAATGCCTCTTTGATAAGCTCTATATTGTGCTCCATACCATAAAGATAGCTGTCCTTGTCGTACTCTCCCCTGTTGAGAGGGTCGATATAAACCACATGCACATCTGTCTCACGCGATACGGTATCTCCCATGCTCTTTCCGTAGAGCTCCTCAGCGAGTATTACAGACACTGAGTCATCCTTTATGGCACCTATTACCTGTTTTATCTCACCTGCGCTGACTGAGCGTTCCTCGTCAAGGTCTAACAGGTAGCATGCATTCATGGAAAAATCATCAGCCACATACGCATAGGCCTCATGGAATATGATGATATTCTGTCCATTGGTAAGACTCTTTATGCTATTTATCTTTTCTTCAAGCACTGCAAGCTTTGCATCATATGCTTTTGCATTTGCATAATATTCATCAGCATGCTTTGCATCCTTTTCGGCAAGCCGAAAGGCAATTGTCTGAACCATGGTGCGGTAACGCGGTACGCTCATCCATGCATGGGCATTCTCATCACCATGGTCATGATCGTGCGCGCTATCTGATTCTGTGTCTGCTTCGTGGTCATGGTCGTGGTCACTGTCCGATTCTGTGTCTGCTTCGTGATCATGGTCGTGGTCACTGTCCGATTCTGCATCTGCATCGTGATCATGGTCGTGGTCACTGTCTGCATCATCCTCAGAAAGAAGTGCCACATCCTCACAGGCCTCAACCACATCAAGCTTCGGATACGCCTTTGCCACATCAGACATAAACGACTCTATACCGCCTCCGTTTATTACAAAAACATCGGCAGTGGATAAAAGCTTCATATCCTCCGGTGTGAGCTGAAAATCGTGCAGACAGCCTGTCTGTGGCTCGCTTAGGTTTTCAAGTCTCACTCCTTCCACACCGTCTACTACGTTTAAAGTAGCAATATACATGGGATAAAAGGATGTCACGACAGTAAGCATATCGTCAGCTTCGTCAGTATTTTTTGCACTGTCCGAAGCATCTGACATTTCACCGGCAGCTCCTGTTTCACCTGCCGTGTGTTCATATGCGTGTTCGTATGCCATTACAGCAAGCGTACACACTGTCAATATACACAAAAACATAATGCCTACAAATTTGCATTTATTCTTCATATATTAAATATTCGCCTTTCTTTCTATAGCTTTATTTCTATGACTCTATTTCGACTTTATTTCTTTTTATGATTATTAACGCTTTTTTTGCTCTTGGCCTTATCTCTGCGTTCTTTAGTCTTTTTGGCAACCGGCTTTCCGGTCTTCTTCCAGCGCTCCTTTTTGTTTGGCTCCGATGAAACGGCTTTTTTTGCTGCTGATTTTGCCTCGCGCTTTGCTGTCTCCTCCTGCTTCATGGCAAGAAGCGTCTCCTCGTCAAACACCAGTGAATCTATGAGATTCCAGATTTCATCCCTGCCTTCCTTTGACATTGATGAAAACGGTATAACTACCGTGCCCGGCTTCACATGAAGTACATCCTTGATAGTCTTTATGTGTGCGGCAATCTGGCTTTTTTTCAATTTATCAGATTTGGTCGCAATGATGATCGGTGCAAAGCCCTGGTTTACCATCCAGTCATACATCATGATATCATTGTCCGATGGCTCATGCCTTATATCTATAAGTAAAAACACCGCCTGAAGCTTTTTTGAGGTGTGCAGATAGTTTTCTATCATCTGTCCCCATTTAGCTTTTATCTCGATATTGGCGTTGGCATAGCCATAGCCCGGCAGATCGACCAGATACATGGCGCCATTGACGTTATAAAAATTGATGGTCTGTGTCTTGCCGGGCTGTGAAGAGATCCTGGCAAGTGACTTTCTGTTCATGAGCACATTAATCAATGACGACTTACCTACATTGGATTTGCCGGCAAATGCCACCTCATTATACTCATTGTCAGGGATTGTGCTTGTAATTCCGCAAACTGTCTCTAAATTAACACTTTTAATTACCATAATCTCTTCCTCATTCTTATTTTACAAATGCAATCTTCTCTACCTGTGAAAATTTCTCCACCGGCACGATTTCCATGCCGTCTGTTATTTCCTTTGAAATCTCCTCCAGGTCCTTTTCATTATCATTTGGAATACACACTGTTTTTATTCCGATTACTTTGGCTGCAAGCAGCTTTTCCTTGAGTCCTCCTATCGGAAGCACCCTGCCGCGCAGTGTTATCTCGCCTGTCATGGCTACATCTGCCCTGACAGCTCTGTCTGTAATGGCTGAAAGCATGGCTGTCGCCATAGTAATGCCTGCAGATGGACCATCCTTCGGCACTGCTCCCTCGGGAATATGTATATGGATGTCATGCTTCGTATAAAACTCTGCATCAATACCATATCCTTCGCTTATTGAGCGCACATAGCTAAGTGCCGCCTGTGCCGACTCCTTCATCACATCGCCAAGCTTACCGGTGAGCACGAGCTCACCCTTGCCCGGCAGCACATTCACCTCAACCTCGAGTGTGACTCCGCCCACGCTGGTCCATGCCAGGCCTCTAACGATTCCAACCTCTGCGTGATCATTTTTCTTCTCCGGACTGTACTTCGGATTGCCCAGATACGTCTTAAGATTGGTCTTTGTAACCTTTACAGTAGCTTCGCTGTCCTTAAAGATTTCCCTGGCAGCCTTGCGGCACAGCTTGCCGATAGTCCTCTCAAGGCTTCTGACTCCGGCCTCTCTGGTGTACAGCCTGATGATGTCCTTTAAGGCACCGTCTGTTATCGTAAGCTGTTCCTTTTTAATTCCGTTTTTGCTCTTTTGCTTCTCAACCAGATGCTCCTTTGCTATGTGAAACTTCTCATTTTCAGTGTAGCTTGACACCTCAATAAGCTCCATCCTGTCAAGAAGCGGCTTTGGAATACCTGAAACCTCATTTGCAGTTGCAATAAAAAGCACCTCCGACAAATCTACAGGCATCTCGATGTAATGATCCCTGAATTTGCAGTTCTGCTCACTGTCAAGCACCTCAAGAAGAGCGGCTGATGTGTCACCCTTGTAGTCACTTGACACCTTATCTATCTCATCCAACAGCATGAGAGGATTTGAAACGCCTGCCTGTCTTAAGCCATTTACTATACGGCCCGGCATAGCGCCGATATATGTCTTTCTGTGTCCACGGATTTCTGCCTCATCACGCACACCACCAAGAGAAATACGCACATATTTCTTCTCCAGTGCAGACGCAATTGAACGGGCTATGCTTGTCTTTCCTGTTCCCGGAGGACCTACAAGACAAATTATAGGACTCTCTCCCTTGCTTGTCAGATTTCTGACTGCCAGAAACTCAAGTATTCTCTCCTTAACATCCTTTAATCCGTAGTGATCATCATCGAGCACCTGCGCTGCATGGTCAAGATCCTTGTTGTCAACAGACATTTTGTTCCATGGAAGCTCAAGTACAGTCTCTATATAACCTCTCTCAACTGTGCTCTCTGATGAGCTGCTGCTCATATTTCTAAAGCGCTTTATCTCTTTTTTCGTCTTTTCCTTTACGTAGTCAGGCGCATCTAACTCAGATAGCTTTTTCTCATATTCATCAGCCTCCGAGTCAGCATTCTCGCCCAGCTCCTCGCGTATCACGCCGAGCTGTTCACGAAGCACATACTCCTTCTGATGCTTGTCCACACGAATCTTTACTTTTTTCTGAAGCTCATTCTTTATGGAAATAACCTCCACCTGGGAGAGAAGTAATGAGACTATAACCTGATATCTGTCATTGATATCCTCTGCCTCAAGCACCTGCTGCTTCAGCTCATATGACACCGGCAGATTGTTGGTGACATAGTCTATGAGCTTTTCAAGATCCTCATACTGGTCTATTTGTCTGATAAGCTCCTTGCTGATTTTGCCGATGACTGCCGCATATCTGTGAAAAGCCTCTCTGACTCCGAGAAGCATAGCCTCCCTGAGATCCTCCGGCAGGCTGTCTTTATTACTGTCAAAATAACAGATTTCTGCCTCAAGGTACTTCTCACAACCGGTAAAGCCAAGCAGCTTTGCCCGGCTTATTCCATCTACAAGTATTCTCACAACATCATTCTGAAGTCTGACAACCTGCTTTATGTCGGCCACTATTCCCATCTGATAGAGGTCTTCCTGAGTCGGGTCCTCCCTGTCCACATTCTTTTGTGTGACAAGATAAATCTTTTGATCCTGCTCCATAGCCTCCTCGATAGCACGAAGTGAGCGCTCTCTGCTGACGTCGAAATGAGCAATCATTCCCGGCAGGATAGTAAGCCCTCTCAGCGCTACTGCAGGCATATTAATAATCTGTTCTTCCACTTGTATCTCCTGTATTTATTGCACAGCGGGCAAAACAAGCCGCTGTGCAATTTATATTATCTGATGCTGTATCTTTGGTAAAATACCACCATGTATTCACGATGCTGCCTTTTCCTCGATATATGCCTCCGGCACACACTCACCATCAAGCTTTAAGTTAGCCTCAACGATATCCTTGTCTATTACGCACTTGCTGATGCTCTTGTCTGACGGTATACGATACATAAGGTCAAGCATAACAGCCTCCATGATTGCACGAAGTCCTCTGGCTCCTGTCTTTCTCTCAAGTGCCTTGTCAGCGATGGCATTGACTGCATCGTCTGTGAACTCAAGCCCTACTCCGTCAAGCTCAAAAAGCTTGGTGTACTGCTTGATAAGCGAGTTCTTAGGCTCCTTCAATATGCGGATAAGCGCATCCCTGTCGAGTGCCTCAAGTGAGACTGTGATAGGTACACGTCCGATAAACTCAGGAATCAGTCCAAACTTCACAAAATCCTGTGGCAGTGCATGCTTAAATGCCTCTCCCACGTTAAGCTCTGTCTTTGACTTTACATCTGAGTTAAAACCGATAGATGATGTATCCATACGGCTGTCTATAATTTTTTCCAGACCATCAAATGCTCCACCGCAGATAAAAAGTATATTAGTAGTATCAATAGGAATAAGCTCCTGCTGCGGATGCTTTCTTCCGCCCTGTGGCGGTACAGATGCCTCTGTGCCCTCAAGAATCTTTAAAAGAGCCTGCTGTACACCCTCACCTGACACATCTCTGGTGATTGAGACATTCTCTGATTTCTTTGTAATTTTATCTATCTCATCTATATAAATGATACCATGCTCTGCACACTCGATATCATAATCTGCCGCCTGAATAAGCTTTAATAGGATATTCTCCACATCCTCACCTACATATCCTGCCTCTGTAAGTGTTGTAGCATCAGCGATAGCAAATGGAACATTTATCACTCTGGCAAGTGTCTGCGCAAGAAGTGTCTTTCCTGAGCCTGTAGGTCCAAGCATGAGAATATTACTCTTCTGAAGCTCTACATCTGATGTATCACCTGCCAGAACTCTCTTATAGTGATTGTAAACAGCAACCGAAAGCACCTTCTTTGCCTGGTCCTGTCCTATTACATAATCGTCCAAAAACGCCTTAAGCTCCTCCGGAGTAACAAGATTTATATCATCCTTAGCGCTGCTCTTGTCCTCATGGCCCTCTACGCCCTCTTCCTCAAGAATCTCGGCACATATATCTATACACTCATCGCAGATAAAAGCTCCATTAGGTCCGGAAATCAAACGATTTACCTGGTCCTGTGTCTTACCGCAAAATGAGCAGCGAATCTTTCCGTCGTTTTTTCCTGCCATTATTAACTCCTTTTATTGCACGAGGGCATCCCATATGGGGTACCCTCTTAAATTCATCTAACTTCTGATTATCTGTTTGTTATTACACTGTCTATGAGACCATACTCAGCTGCTTCCTGTGCTGACATATAGTTGTCACGCTCTGTATCAGCTGCAATTGTCTCGTATGGCTTGCCTGTATTTGCTGCTAAAATCTCGTTTAATCTCTTCTTTGTCTTTAAAATATTCTCTGCAGCAATCTGAATCTCAGTAGCCTGACCCTTTGCACCGCCTGATGGCTGGTGAATCATAATCTCCGCATTTGGAAGAGCATATCTCTTGCCCTTTGCACCACCTGCAAGAAGAAAAGCCCCCATGCTGGCTGCAAGACCGATACAGATTGTTGAAACATCACACTTGATGTACTGCATAGTATCGTAAATAGCAAGTCCTGCTGTAACCATTCCACCCGGTGAATTGATGTAAAGGTGGATATCCTTATTCGGATCCTCAGACTCAAGGAATAAAAGCTGGGCAACAACAAGGCTGGCTGTTGTCTCGTTTACTTCCTCTCCAAGGAAAATGATACGATCTTTTAATAATCTGGAGTAAATGTCGTAGTTGCGCTCTCCTCTGCTGGTCTGTTCAATGACATATGGTACTAAACTCATATAAAATGCCTCCTTTATTAAAGCTCAAAAGACCGGCTCAGAAAATAGGCTTCTGAGCCAGTCCATCAAATTTTGATTCAAAAAATCTTATTCTTCTGTAGACTCTTCTGCATCAGCCTTTTTCTTTGCCTTTGCACGCTCTTTAACATTGTCCATGACAAGATCTACAGCCTTTGTGATAGCAAGGTCTTTCTTCATAGACTCCTTCTCAGCATCTCCCATGTACTCTTTAAGCTTATCAGCCTCCATGCCGTATGCCTTAGCCATCTTCTCTACCTCAGCATCGATATCTGCATCAGTAACCTCGATGTTCTCCTCCTTGGCAATCTGCTCAAGTACAAGGCTGCTCTGGATACGTGTTGTAGCCTCTGGACGAACCTGATCCTTAAGCTGGTCAACTGTCATACCTGAGAACTGTAAGTACTGCTCCATTGTAAGACCGCTCTGTGCGATTCTCTGAGCAAACTCCTCAACCATTGTCTCACACTGTGTCTCAATCATTGCCTCAGGAAGATCCATCTTTGACTTGTCGATAATCTTCTGGATAGCCTCATCCTCTTTAGTCTTCTTAGCTTCTGTCTCTTTCTTCTCTGTGAGGTTCTTTTTGATTTCCTCTTTGTACTCAGCTAATGTATCAACACCTGCTGCATCCTGTGCAAACTCATCATCAAGCTCTGGAAGCTCCTTAGCCTTGATCTCGTTGATCTTAACCTTGAATGTAGCTGGCTTTCCTGCAAGGTCTGCTGCCTGATACTTCTCAGGGAATGTTACATTGACCTCAACCTCATCGCCTGTGTTCTTTCCTACTAACTGATCCTCGAATGTATCGATGAATGTGTGTGAACCGATCTCTAATGGATGATTCTCACCCTTTCCACCCTCGAAAGCTACTCCGTCAACAAATCCCTCAAAGTCGATAACTGCTGTATCTCCCTCTGCTACAGGACGATCTGTAACTGTAACTGTTCTTGCATTTTTGTTTCTCTGGTTCTCAAGCTCAGCGTCAACCTCTTCATCAGAAACTGATGTGTCGATCTTTGTAACTGTAACGCCCATGTACTTACCAAGAGTAACCTCAGGTCTTACAGCAACCTCTGCTGTGTAGATGAAAGGCTGTCCCTTCTCAATCTGAGTAACCTCAACTGTTGGGCGTGAAACTATATCAACGCCACTCTCGTCAACTGCACCGGCGTATGTCTGCTGCATAAGAATGTTTGCTGCATCCTCGTAGAACACACCTGCTCCATACATTTTCTCAATCATAGCTCTTGGCACTTTTCCTTTACGGAATCCAGGTACACTAATCTGTTTCTTCTGCTTCTGATATGCAGAATCCAATGCTTTCTCTAATTCCTCAGCTGCTACCTCAATAGTAAGCTTCGCCATATTATGCTCTAAATTCTCAACCTGTACACTCATGTCAATCGTTATCCTCCTTAAAAATATATATGAATGGTATGTACATCAAATGTAATGTGGGCATGCTTTTTAAACTGCTAAGCCCAGTCATTGGATGATTATAACACAACAAATCCACTATTTCCAGTGTTTTTTACATTAAATTTGCTTTTGTGTATAATTCCATAAATTGTCAGCAATACCAAAACATATTTTTGTCATTTTACGGCATAATATTTCCATACACATACAGCTTGTGTATAACGTTTTAAAAGGAGGTATTGCATTATGGCAGCATCAAGTAGTAAAAAGGCTTCTGTACCGGAGGCAAAAGAGGCTATGAGCCGTTTCAAGGAAGAGGTTGCTTCAGAGCTTGGAGTTCCTTTAAAGGAGGGCTACAACGGTGACCTTACTTCTAAGCAGGCCGGTTCAATCGGTGGCGAGATGGTCAAGCAGATGATCATGAAGCAGGAGCAGCAGATGAAATAAGCTCTGCAATAGCAGGCTTCAAATGTACGCTTCAAATGCAAGCATAAAAAGAGGCCGCGCACCATGGGGTTGGTGTGTGACCTCTTTTGTTATAATACCAAGCGCACCTGTCTAGTATACCAGTCCCTGTCGAATATGCTCTACTGTGGCATCGTCTGTGAAGTATCTGACAAGCTCGAGTGCAAACGCAATAGCTGTTCCCATTCCACGACTTGTAATCACATTGCCATCCACAACTACAGGCTGCTCAAGCCACTGTGCACCGAGCAGCTTTTCCTCAAACCCCGGATGACAGGTAGCTTTTTTGCCCTCAAGTATATGATTCTCACCGAGCACGCTAGGCGCTGCACATATCGCTGCAACAAGCTTTCCCTCAGCGGCAAATCTCTTAATTGTCTTTACTACGGTCTCATCCGCGCCAAGGTTTAATGTACCCGGCATGCCTCCCGGCAGTACGATTGCATCGTAGCTGTCAAAATCAGCCTGTGCCTTTGTGGTATCTGTCTTAAATGTCACCTGATGAGAGCTTGTCACCTCGGCTTTTTCCGTGATTGATATGGTTTCAATCTCCAGCTTTGCTCTTCTAACTATATCTACTACTGTAAGTCCTTCAATCTCCTCACAACCGTCTGCCATAAAAATTCCTACTTTAATCATATTTTTCTCCTTTATTTTTCTTTAATCATACTATAAAAAGCTGCGGTTCGTCCTTGAATTTTTAAATACCGGTCATTATAATCATATATAAATGATATGAGGGTAAACCAAAAGTATAAACCGTAACTATAAATCTACCAGTAACCTGAAAGGATATACCATGGAAATCGAAAGAAAATACTTACTTAAACAGCTTCCTTCCAATTTAGACAGCTACACGAGCAAAAAAATCGCCCAGGGCTATCTGTGCACCTCGCCTGTTGTCAGAGTCAGATGCTCAAATGACAGCTATTATATGACCTACAAGGGAGCCGGTCTTATGGTGCGCGAGGAGTACAATCTTCCTCTTACAAAAGAAGCCTACGACCATCTTGTCCAAAAGATTGACGGTCGTCTCATCGAAAAGACACGCTATCTCATACCTCTTGACGGTGGTCTGACCGCAGAGCTTGATGTATTTGAGGGTGATCTGGCTCCTCTTACACTTGTGGAAGTTGAATTCGACTCTGTCGACGCAGCAAATGAATTCACAGCGCCTTACTGGTTTGGCGAGGACGTCACTGAATCCGGCAAATACCACAACAGCTATCTGAGCCGGTTGGAAAATTCATAGTACTGCCTGGTCTTTATCGTATTCTTTAAATCATCATACCGCTTCTGCAATGGTCCCTCCGGAACTACAATATCCATAACCACCGCTATGTCATCTATAAGGCGGTCGGTTATGGTATCCCTCATTGAGACAAGTATATTGTACTTCTCTTCAAAGGTAGCCGCATCAAGGAACTCCAGCAAACGCGGATCCGGTGCCTGGCCTTCATCTGCATCCGGTGCCGGCATATCCTCCGGCTTATCCTTAAGCGTGATCTTCTCAAATCTGTATTTCTGCTTCACATCAGGATATTTCTCATGGTCCACCTCGCTTACAAACATGTCGAGTGGTCTGGCGTATATCCCAAAATCATCATATAAAGCCTGATAAATCACAAGCTTTTCCCCTGTCTCTGAATGTGTTGCCACTGTAACTATCTGATACAGCTTATTCTTAAAGTGCCTGTAAAGCTCTCCGGGCTTTGGTGTTCTGTCCATCATTTCTGCCTCTTTTCCTATTATTTAAAAGTTGTTAATCATGTCTAAGCCTTCCCCAAGGAAATCTCTCTCAAACTCCAGATTACCGCTGTATCCCATGGCAATCAGATCCTCAACACTGCCAAACATGCTCTGTGTCTCAGCCTCTATAATCTTTGCACCGTCTGCCGCTTTGGTATGCAGTGTCTGGCAGTTTCTTGAGTGCTCCTGAGCCATCCTCTGCTGTGCCTCGCTATGTCCGTGCATAGCCTCAAGCTCTTTTTGTGTCGTATCATCCGCAAAGCGTGCGTTATTTTTCACGGCCCTCTGCACTATATCCGGATTGCTCTGCTGTGGCTGTACTCTCTGCTGCATCTGTTGTCTCTGAGGCTGCTGTGCTCTCTGCTGCATCTGTGGCTGTGGTCTCGGTTTGTTTGGCTGCGTATTTTTGCTGCCTGCGCTCTTTGATTTTTTGTTAATGTAAAAAACAGCTCCTAAGATAATTGCCCAAATTATAACATCCATATTCTGCTCCTTTATCAATCTGCATTTTCTATGTCAATCTCTGAATATCCTGCACATATCGCGCAGTATGTACTCTGCTGTCTGTTCCGGCTCCCATTGCTTTGTAGCACCCACAAGCAGTGGCTTAAGCTCTGACAGTATCCTTGCCGTGCGCCGGTCTGTCGTGCCCTCATACTTATCGTTTATGGCCTCAGCCTGCTTCACACATGCCTCAAGCTGCTTTAATATATCCTTCCAGAACTCCTCATAATATATCTCATGCACTCTCTTAGTCTTTTGTGTGAAATTTAGCTCTGCAAGCTCTTTGTTGCTGTGCCCCAGATAGAAATATGACAGAGCAAACAAATCAGGCTTTTTCCTTTCAAGCCCCTCATTTGTCAGGTGTATCAGATTCTCTATCTCACTCTGTAAAATGATACCGTTGTCAAAGGATGACAGATATCTCTCCCCCTGCTTTACAACAGAGTCCAGAGTCGTGTGAAAATCCGTGTCCACCTTGCTGATTAAAAATTCATCGTCAAACATGCCGCTTTTCGCTTTGCAAGCCTTTATCAGCTCTCCAAAGTGCTTCCGGTCTGTTCCTGTGAGCTCACAATACCCGATAACTTGTTGCTCAAGCTCCTTTAAATCTGAAAGCAGGCTGCTTAAGCCTGTCTTCACGCCATAATAGCGCTTTGCAACACCGGAGGAATTCTTTTTGGTTTTGACATACAGCTTAAGCCAGCTGTTGACCACTGTCATGTCGGCACCCGCCGTATCCATCGCTGTCTTAAATTTCTTTTCCGTATCACTTAGTCCTAAAATCATCACACACCCTCAAACATCATTCTAAAACTATATAATAACAATTCTACACCATTATCATATTTTTTTAAAGAGCCTTTTTTCTCTCTGAAAAGCCCACTTTAATCGAGTAGGAGGCGGTGACTAACCGCCGTCCTCTCACAGCACCGTACGTACCG